>MDTG01312023.1_pt1 | contig 31542 bp, 36 predicted proteins | sample 811421 | NCBI WGS metagenome assembly MDTG01 (sample SAMN05326645, study PRJNA326480) | marine metagenome | isolation source: seawater | place: Pacific Ocean: South East | collected 2011
GAGTATAAGCGCCTGAAGAACCTGCAGTTCCATTTGTAGTAACACCTGTTGTGTAAGTAGTTCCATCTAAACTTTCAGATAGTAAAAGTGGATGTCCAGAGTTAGAGTTATCTGATTGGTCAAATCTATATGTAACGCCAGGTATTAGTTTTACACTTGCAGAGGCTTCGCCATCTAAGAAATATTTATTACTTCCTGATGCGTTAGAGACAGTAACAGCATAAGAAATAATTGCTGTGTTATCTTCAAAACTTATTGTTTTATTAGTTAAAGTATCGGTTGATGATTCTGTAAGTACAGTTGAATCTATAGATATTGCACCTGATGAGAAATCAATACCTGTACCACCACTTAAATAGCTTTCGACTCTTGCATCTGTATAGTAAAGGTTTGAGCTACCTTCTGATAAGGCATCTGTATCTTTTGTCGCAAGTCTTGTGTCAAATCTTGAATTAGTGTAATAAAGGTTAGAAGTACCTTCAGTAATATCGTCAGTGTCTAAGCTGACACTACCACCAAGGCTTACAGCATTAGAGTTTATTGTTATTGAGCTGTTAGCTAATTGTGTATTAGCTATTGCAGAAGTACCAAACTCTCCTGTGCTTGAGTTGTAAGTTAATCCTGAACCTGAAGCTATAGATACTGCACCTCTACTTCTTGTATCTGTGTAGTAAAGATTAGAACTTCCCTCAGAAACATTATCAGTATCAAATTCTGAAAAGTCTATACTTAGTGTTCCAGAAGATTCTGTAATACCTGTTCCACCTGTTAAGTAAGTAGAAACTCTTGCATCTGTATAATAAAGATTAGTTCCCTCTGTAAGATCACTTGTGGATTTACCTGAAAAAGCAGAATCAAACCTTGCAGTTGTATAGTATAAATTACTAGAACCCTCACTCAAGCTATCAGTATCGTGATTGCTTATACTTGATACTGTACCTGTTACATTTCCTGTTAGGTTAGCCTCTACAGTTCCTGCAACGAAAGTTTCTGATCCAATTGTCCACTTATCATCAGTTTCATTCCAGATAAGTGTTTTGTTAGTAGAAGTTCCTCTTTCAATCTCGATACCACCATTTTCGGTAGGGGAACCTGTTACATTGTTATTTAAAACAATTATATTGTCATCAACTGTTAATGTTTCAGTAGATACTGTTGTTGTAGAACCTGATACTGTTAGGTTACCTGTAACAGTTAAGTTGTTTCCTACTGTAACATCATTTGGTAATCCAACAGTAAAAGTATTAGAAGAATTGTTTATCTCTACTTCGTTTGCAGTTCCTTGAATTGTTAATGTATCACTATCAAGGTTTACTGTAGAGTTAGTAGAACCATCACTAACAGTTAGATCATCATCTACATCTATTGCATCAACATAAGTTTTAACAGCTTTTGCTGATGGGATTGTATCATCTGAAGAACTTACACTTGAAAGGTCTGTATCTAAGACACCTGATTTAAGATTATCAACTTCTATATTAGAAACAGTGTTGTTATCTACATCTATCGTTTTGTTAGTAAGAGTTTCTGATCCTGTTTTTGTTGCAAAGCCTGAGTTAGTGTTTGAATAATTTGCTAGATCATTGTCAACAACGAAATCCATTGTTCCATCAGAATCCTCATAGGTAACAGTTATTAATGTTTCTGTATTACCTGTGAGCATTCCACCAACAAAGTCTTCAATACTTTCTTCATTTTGTATTTGACCTGCAACATAATCAATAACTGCTGCAGTTGTTGGTAAAGATGTATCATTATCAGATCCTGCTAATCCTTCAGATTCAGTGATAATTGCTGATAAGGTTACGCTATCTAAAGATAGAGTAGTAAGTGTTAATCCATTGAATTGTGGGCTATCAGATGTAGATAGTCCTAAAGAAGATCTTGCAGTGTTTCCTGATTCTACAACAAAGTTAGATCCATCTCCAACAATAAAACTACCATCGCTTGGAGTTAGATTTGATATATCAGTTAGTTGTGCATCAAAGGCCTGTATATCAGAACCAATTGCTAATCCTAAAGCAGTTCTGGCACCTGCTGCAGTTATTGCACCTGTACCACCATCTGCTATTGCTATAAAGTCTGAGGCTTGGAACTCTGCAAATCCGATTAAATCGGAACCTGAGTAATCGCCTCTAATTGGATTTTTTGCTGCCATTTTTCCTACGCTGCCATTGTTATATCTTTAGTTAATTGAGTTCCATCAGATTGTGTGAAAGTAAAGACCAAACTATCCCCAGAACTATTTGCAGGCATAATAATAAAATTATAAGTGCTACCATCTGATTCTAGCATACGAATAGCCCTCGTTGCCATACCTACAGATGTGCCTCCACCATTAACACCACCACTAAATGTTTTATTTATAAAATAATTCTTTAGTGGAACTTCTGTACTTGAACCATCTGTATCTGTATATGATAAGTACCCAAGTGGAGAAAGTAATCTTGATTGATCTGCTGTAAATGTAATACTGTCTGTACTGTCGTCAGTAGTAATAGCCATACCACTTCCTGCAACAAAAGTAAGTGTATCAGTAGAACTATCAGCAGAAACAGTAGATTGTCCTGAAACAGCAATGTTTTTAAATACATCTTCTGTTGTTCCACCTGTTCCTGTATTGGTAATTGTTATAGTATCAGTAGAAGCGTCTGTGGTAATAGATATTCCTGAACCACCTGCAAAATTTAAAGTATCTGAAGCCTGATCAATAGTTATGTTATCTTGACCACTAACAGCTATTGTTGAAAATATATTTGGCTGTGTAGCAGCAATAGTTAAAGTATTTGTACTGCTATCAGGTGTAAGAGTAATATTATCTCCACCTGCGATAGTAAATGTATCTCCAACACTACCTGCGTCCAAACTTGTACCACCAACAGTAACAGTTCCAAAAGCATTATTACTATCAATAGTTGCCCACTCAATAGTTCCATTTCCTGCGTTTCTTATGTATTGTCCTGCAGTTCCTTGTGATCCATTTATGGTCATCTTTTGGAAATCTAAGTAACCACTTTCTGTGATCTTTACCCACTGAGTTCCATTTGTACCAAAGTGAAGTTCTTTTTGTCCTGTAGTACCAATAGCAAAGGTTTTATCAGAGATAATAGATTTTCCATCAATATAAAGATTTGATTGTGGGATTGTAGAGCCATCGCCTGATTGAATCTGAATTACACCATCGGCAACAGCAAAACCATTAAAAGAGCTAGCAGCACCATTTTGGTCGTCTGTAGCATTACCTGTTTCTAACTGATCGTTAGGATTTTTAAAAGTTAAAAGAGTTGCAGATTGATTTATTCTTTCTACGCCATTAATCTCTGCAATTATTTTGGCTAAGGAATCGGCAGCATTATCTACTACCTCAATTTTGGAGTTGCCTTCGTTAATTAAATCAGCCATGTTATCCTTCTAACGCCTCTACTCTTAATTTTAGTGCTTCATTTTGTGCCGAGAGTTCTTGTACTGCTTTAGTTAAAACAGCAACTAAATTAGTTGGAGAATAATAATAATTATCATATTCAGAATCATAGTTTGCAAGACCATAACCTGTATTGCTATCAAGATTTGTTAACAATTCTTGTGCGATAAAACCATATTGCCACTTATCTCTTTCAGCTTCCATTGTAAATTTTTCTATAGATGTTCCTTCACAATCTTCTGTATCACAGCTATCATTTATATCTTCTAAATTTACATCACAAACATCACAGAAAAATCCTAATGAATCATTGTTCCATTTGTATTTTCTTGGTTGTAAATTGTTTATAAAATCTAAACCTTTATCTATATCTTCTATTGAATTTTTAAGTCTTTCATCAGAACCTGTACTTTCGCTAGCTCTATAAACAGTTGCCCACGCTTGTCCAAAACCTCCTAAGTTATAACTATTGCCTAATTGAGGTAGATGTGTTCTAGTAGTAATTTGTGCTGCTCTAGTATCGCTACCACCTACAGTAAGAGTTTTATTTGAGTTGTTATAAGATAAAGAGTTAACAAAACCACCATTAGATACACTTGTTATAGATATTGTACCTGTAACATCATTTGCTGTGTGTGAGTGGCTTCCTACACCAGAGTGAGAATGGTCAAATCTTGCAGCGTTTCCAGAACTACCATTTATTCCTCCACTAGCTCCTAAAGATAAATGTGAACCATGACCACTTATTTCTCCTATGCTATGATTGTGAGCACCTATATTAGATATATCTGATTCTGTATGACTATGAGAAGCAGAGCTTACTGTATGCCAACCAAGTTGACCAGAACTATTTTTACCTATAAATTCGTTTGCAGTACCTGTATCAGTACCAATTGCTATATTGGCAGCATCAATGTATAGAGTGTCATAATCACTTTCAGAGTGAATTATGTTGTTTGAACCACTTGACCAATAGAGTTTTGCTTGTGTGTTACTGAAATCATTTTCTGCATAAAATCCAGGGTTATCAAATGATGTAGAAAATGTTACTGAAGGGTTGGCTTCAGAACCACCATTAGAATCTTGTAATACAATTGATGTACCTCTCAAATATAAATCATTTGAGTTTTCATATATTCTTGCTCCACCTATACCTAAAACAGAACTTGATACATTTGATTCATTATTACTAGATGCACTGTTTAATGTAATGATTGGATTATTTACAGTAACGCTGTTAAAAAAAGCATCTCCATCTGATTCTATTCGGAAACCTGTAGAACCTGCAGAATAGTTTGATGATTGTAATTCAGTACTAGATATTGAGATACCACCTACAGAGCCAGAGGTTATATCATCTCCAACTTGTAAAGTTCCTGTAAGTGTTAATTTATTTGCGTCAATAGTAATGCCTTCACTAGAAGCATTTATTGTTGCAAGTATTGTGTCTGGATCAGTTCCATCTATATCACTTGCAGTAAAGTTTATTTCTGTAGTCGTAATTGTTGGAAGTCTATTTACATTTAAAGTACCTGCAGTTATATCTGCTGCATTTAATGTACCTCTGATAGTTGCATTTTGAAACTCTGCACTACCATCAGGACTTATCTGCCAACCTGCAGAACCTGAAGAATAGTTTTGTGATTTTATAAAGCCTGAAGTATTACTACCTGATCCAACAATTATTTCTCCACCGATAATACTTCCTGAAGTTAATTTATCTGCTGATAAATCATTTACTTTAGCTGATGTAATCTGTGCATCCCCAATCTTTGCAGTTGTTATTTGAGCGTCTCCGATTTTTGCAGTAGTAATAGTTGCATCAGTAATATTTGCTTCTGCAATTAAGTTACCACCTGCAGATTGTCCATCTGAAGGATCTGAAGAGTTACCTGATTTATCTACAGCAACAATTCTAAAATATTTATCTACTGAATCTTCTACTTCTATAGTTGCTATAACAGGTATTTGTTGAAGTAAGTTACCTGAAGTAACTCTTACTTCCCCTATTTTGTTAGCAGTAGTAACTGTAAAGTTTTGAGAATTACCACTTTGATCAACAGCATGTATATCTAAGTGATCTACATCTCCTTCAAGAGTAAAGTTACCAAAAGGATTACCATTACCATCTGTTCCATCTTTTCCTAAGTAATGTGTTACCTGGACACGCAATGGACCTGCTGCAATAGTTGCAGTCTTAGGTTTAGTAGGTGCTTGTCCATCTTTTTCAATTTCAATTCTTGCGTTAGTAGCATAGTTTGCATTTACACTTGAGGAGTTTGTATATAAATCTTCTCCTGTTCCATCATAAGCTGACATTTTCTTAAAACCAGATTTATCTACAACAGCAACACCAACATCATAAGTAGAACCAACTGTTAAGTCTTGTATTAATAAACTTTCAGTACTAGCACCTGTAAAAGGAAAGTTCACATAAGAGTATTGGTTATCAGTTGTTTTTTTATATCTAACTCTATAGTGAGAACCATCTGTTATTTGAGAACCATCTTCGTTTGTAGGTTTTGACAAACCAACTCTAATAAATCCAATACTATCTCCTGTAGCGTTTAGATATGTTCCTGATTGTAATGTAGGAGTGCTTGGAAGATCTGGTATTGAGAACACACCTGCAGTTTTTTCGTTAAGAGAAAACTCGTCAAATCTCATATCGTCCCCAACAAACCTAATAACATCTCCAAGCTCTACTTGTGCTGCTCCTCCTTCAAACTGTACATATTGAGTTAAGTCTGTATAGTTTCCATCTTTATCTCTAAAATAAACACCCATACCATTTGCTATTGGGAAAGTTAAACCTACGACACGAACTTTTACAGGAGTAATAACTTGACCTCTAAAGGTTACTTCATACAAGTCTCTACTTTCTGCAGTAGCATCTGTACTTGTATCAACAAACCCTATATCAGGATCAAAAGCAAATATAAAATCTCCTGGCTTCATATCTCCAGAAACTTCATATTGTTCTAGATCTAAGTTAAGAACCTTTTTAACACGAGACAATTCAGTAAGCATAAGCTGTGCTCTTGAATTAAGTTGATCAGTAGGTACTTCTGGTTCTTGAACTAATGCAACTCTTGTTAAATCATTTCCATGCAGGTCTTTATATGGATTACTAGAAAGGTTAGCTTCTCCAGCTACATCTGTTGCTGTGTCAAAAAATCCTACTTCTCCTATAAAATCTACTCTATTTACCCAATCAGCAGCATCAAACTCTGTTCTCAATCCTTGAGGAACAACACCATCAAAATTAGGATCTTCTCCATAACCTGTCTTTACAACTATGGTTGAAGGATCTGTATTTACACCATTAAATAAATTTGCTTTAGGTCCTGCATCTATTGTTGCATTTGGGTTAATTCGATATTCTACATTCAAATACTCTGTAACTTCTTTCAAAGCACCTAGTGCAGTTTGAACAAAATGTTGACCTATATAAGTTCCAGATGGTTCGTATATAGTACCTTGAGTAATAGCTTGTGTACTGCCTGCTTCGTTACGCATAATACCAAATGGCTTGCCTGAACTTACAGTTGAGTTGAATAAGCTTTCTGCAAGAGTTGTATTTGTATAAACACGAACTTTACCAATGTTTTTGCTTTCAGCAATAACCATACCCTTAGATTGACCATCTCCAAGATAAAGTTGTAAACCTGATCCATTAATTGAAACAACACCTTCTTCTAATGCTCTGTTTAAAACAATACCTGTATATCTAGCTGTAGATAAAATATCGCTATCAGATAGAGTACTTACATCAACTTCATTAGGGGTAATGACAATGTGTCCCCATTCTTTTATTGATTCAATTATTTCGGTAGGTGTAAATTCTTGTGAGAAAGTAACACTGAAGTTACCTTGTCCCATTAACCTCTCTGTTACTGCCACTATGCCCTCACTAATCTAATATTTTCAAATAATCCTTCTAAGTATTGATCTCTTACAGCATCAGCAGTGTCATGATTTTCTGGAGATGAAGCGTTGTACACATAACCAACAAATGTTTTAAATTGTGAAGTAGCTAAATGTATAAGTCTATTAGATGTATCTGCTGTATATCCCTGTGGACTTCCAAGAAGAAACTTTTGACCATCGCTATCTGTACTGCTTTCTAACATATAACCTGTACTGTCAGCAACAGTATTTGCTGTTATAAGTTTTAAATTTTTTCTAGTATCTGCAGTTCTATTAGAAGTACCACCTTCAGATATTACAATAGAAGCGTGATGAGCACCTCTCTTAAGAGAAATATCTACAGTCAACCTACCATCTCCAAATGTATCATCTGAATAGGAAGTAAATCTAACTACACATTCTTGTGGTTCATTTCTAAGTATTTGTACAGTTTGCCAAACATTCCATTCTGTTTCGGAGCTACCTGATGAAATAGCTAACTCTCTTGAACTTCCATAAGTACCATTGTCATAAAACTCAACAGTAAATCTAGATTGGTCGGTAGTGCTACCAGAAGTAATTTTTAATATACCATTTGAAATTTCTACCCCTGTAGGTAAGTTTCTAGTTAGATACCCTGCTTTGACTGTACTGTCTATTGTAATTTTTGCCGCACCTTTATAAAAGTCTGCAGGATCTACAATCCAATTTGATGCGTAAGTTCTTAAATCTTCGTCATAGAAAAATGATAAATTACCTTCTGATGTTGCTCTTATTACTCCAACAGGTCTAGCATCATTTTTGTAATTAAAAGTATTAACAGGTACTGCGTGCCAAGGAGCATAAGTTGTGCTTGATGTTGTTAAAGAATGTGAATTAGTAAGTAAGGCACCTGACATATTAGATTCAAACATCATTTCAGATGCTCGACCTTTCATCTCAAAACCTATGTTATAAGAAAAATATCCTGTTGCTAGTTTTACAGGAGATACATCCATAGAAGTAACTTTTCCAAATCCTGCCATGGTTGTATCCCCTTCATAAGTTATAGGTAACAATAAGTCCGAGTTTCCCATAGAGATTAACTCGTCCCTTAATTTTTTAGAACTATCTATATATGCTTGACCTGTGCCTGTGCCACACAATATTCCTGAAAAACTAAAACTTCTATCCAAAGAGTTTCTCTGCCCTGTTTGAATAGAACTTTCTTGAATTGTGTTTGGGGAGGTAAAAGTGATTCTACCTATTGTCATTGTATTAGCCATCTAATTTCCTTTTGATCCAAGTAACTATTTCTACTTGTACATCTCTCGAATAAGGAGCCAACATAAAGTTTATATTTTCTCCATTTTTCATTCTTTTAAGCATTTGCCTTTTAAGTTGTCTCATGCTTGTTGCTTCTTTATTTGCTGCCACTACCTACATCTCCTACATTCTTCATAATTTATTTTAAAAAAATAATCTCCACAGTTTACACAAGGTTCCAAATCTTTACCTGATTTATTATCTAACAATTCCACTTCTACCATCGCCTTTGAGCTTGTTGAGTTCTTTTTGAATTAACTGAGCAGTTCTTCTAGCAGCGATAGGATCTGATGGAAGTCCTGTTACATTAAGTGTAACATTATTTACAGTACCACCACGAGAACCACCATCCATAGGTGTAATCATTCCTCCACCACCAGGGAAAGCTTTCAATGTTTCAGGTCCATATTCGCCAACAACATAATTTTTTCCTGGCATAAAAGATCCACCTGCGTGTCTGTAGGTTGGTTTCATATTTGCAAAACTACCACCAGAGTAATTCCAATCTCTAATTAGATCTGCTGCTTGTGGACCTGTTGCAGAATTACCTGTGCCATAACCAAGTAAAGACATCAGTTGAGGTAGGTTACCAATTAATTGATCTATGTAACCTTGACCAAATATACTTGACTCAACTCTGTTGTGGTTCATAAGTGTCATAAGACCATCTATCTGAGTCATATTCATACCTAGTAACTCAGCAGTCATTCTTAGCTCATCTTCTTTCATTGTGTTGTATTTAGCTTGAGCTTCTATTAAATCAAGTTGATTGTTAACTAAATCTCTTTGTAGTTTATGAATATCAAAGTGAGCTTCTTTAATGTCTCTTGGTATTTCTTTTAGTCTTTCGCCAATTTCAATTCTTCGTTCTTCAACCTCATTAATTCTTTCAAGTCTACGCTCTTCAGCACTTTGAGCTATTTTGGATGCTTCAGCTCTCTTATCATCTGCATCTTTTTGAGTTAGAGCTTTTGCATCTATTTCTGCAATCTGTTCTTCAATAGCTTTCTTCTCAAGATCTGCAAACTCTAAAGAACCTTGGGCAGCTGCTGCATTGACTCTAGCTAATTCTTTTTTAAGTTTTTCTTTACGAAGTTGGTCATTAGCACTTAGTGCCATATCTTCACGAAGTCGTTTTTCTATTTCAACAGCTTCGTTTTCAAGCTCTTGCATTTCTAGTTTCTCTTCGTGAGTTCTTAAATCAGCATCGCCTAAATCAGCTAATTCTTTTTGTAAATCTAAATCTTCTTGTGTTAAATCTTGCTGTTCTTCGTGTAGTTTGGCATGAGTTTCATGAGCTTTTACAAGATCCATTTCATTTTGTTGCATTTCAAATTGTTCTTGTAGTGGAGCAAATAAGTTATCAACTTTAGATCTGAAGTCATTAGCCATTCGTACTAGAACATCAATATTGCTTTCAACTTGTTCAAAGTTTTCTGCCAATGCGTCTGCTTCTTCATTTGCATCTCCTAATAAGTCAACAAATGGTTGTAAACCTTGTTTAGCAAGATCTCTAGCAAGTTTTAATCTACCTTCTTCGGTAGACATCATGTCTCTAATTCTTTTATCTGTTTTAACTAATATTCCAAAGTGATCGTTAAGTTCTTTACTTATCTCTTTATTTCTAACAGCAAGTTCTTCTTGGACACCATCTACAATTCCAAATTGAACTTTTAACACTTCCATAAGTGTGTCTCTTTGTTCTCTGGATGCTTTATCGCTTTTGGTAATCAAACTTAAATATTCTTGTAAAGTTGCCTTAAGTGGATCTAATGAACTGTTGCCACTATCTTCAATCATTTTCAACATTTTTTGTACTTCTACTACATCTAGATCTCCTCTACCAAAAAATCCTTCATCAAGATCAATAACATCTGCAAACAATTGTGTAAATTCTGGAGGCAAATCTTTAGCACCACTTACTAAAGCGTCAAATACATCAGCACCTAAAAATCCTTGTTTGACACCAAACTCTACAGCATCTCTTGTTGCTTCAGGTAAGTTTTGTAAGAAATCTGCCCAATCTTCTTTTTGAATTGGATCAGCTTTGAAACCATTTGTTAAATCTATTCTTATCTTATCTAGTATGTCAGTAGTAGCGTCCATAATAGTTTCTGTGTCTGCAATGTCTTCTTTAAATTTCTTATAGGCTTTACCCATCATTACAAAAGCACCTACAACAACAGTTGCAATTATTGAAAATTTGGTAACTGCTTTAGCTGCATTTCCTATTGCTGCACTAAATGTAGTAACTTCACTAGCTGCAGTTTTCATTGCTAAAGCGACAGATCCTGTACCTACAGTTAGAGCTACGAATAATGCAGGAAACTCGTTAAATAGTTCTGCTAACCCTTGTAAAGCAGCAACTACACCTAATATGAACTCCAAGAATACTTTAAAAACAGGTAAAAATGTTTGACCTAATGTAATGGCAGCTGCATTTAAAGCAGCTTTGATTTGTTGTATTTGCATAGCAGCAGTCTCAAATTTTTGTGCTGCTTCATCATTTAAAGCATTCTGTGTAACTGCTTGTTTAATTGCTCTAGCTCTAGCATCAGCAAGACCTTCTTCGTTGTTAGCTAGAGATAATATAGCTCTTGAAACTCTTTCAGTACCTAAACCTAGTTCATCTAATATTGCAGTTGTAGATTGACCTGATGCACCCATATCGTTGATCCCACCAAGAAATATTGTTGCTGCTTCGCCAATATCAGTTTCAATCAATCTCCTAAATTCATGAACATCCATTCCTGCTGTTTCTGCAAAAACAGCCATTTCCTGTCCACCAATCTTTGCTGCGTCTGATAAACCTCTAAATAATTTTGTTAATGCTGTAGCACCTGCTTGAGATTGCTGACCTGTTTCTCTCATTGCTGCTGAGAATGCAAGAATTTCTTCTGTTGATAATCCTGCTAATGTACCTGTAGCACCAAAGTTTTGAGCAAGCATAATTATCTCGCCCTCAGTTGCTGCTGTACTGTTACCTAATTCAACAAGAACCGCAGCGTATTTACCTATTTGATCTGTAGATTCATTTGTTACATTAAGAAATCTAGCCATAGATGTTGCTGCTTGTTCTGCAGTCATGTTTGTAGCTGTTCCTAATTTTGCTACAACCTCTGTAAATCTAGCTATATCTTGTGCACCTACACCTAACTGACCACCAACTGCTGCTATTCCTGCAAGCTCTCCTGCCATAACAGGAATTTGTTGTGCTAGGTTTAAAAGATCTTTTTCGATTGCTTTGAAGACTTGAGGATCTTTGACATCGTTCATTGTCTTCTTTACATTTGCAAACTCGTTCTCAAACTTGACTGCTGCGGCTGTACCACCAACCATAGCAAGAACTAATCCTGCGAATGTAGCTACAGATGCAACCTGCAGACCTGCAGATACAGAAGAAAGCATCTTAGTAAATTTTTGTTGTGTTTGACCTAAAAAGGTCGAAATTTTAGACTGAGCTTTCGAGGTATCTGTATCTAAACTACTTGTTAAAGCGTAATCAACCATATCTAACTTTCCATACCTAACTCATTCATTGCGACATCAAGAGATACTCTTGTTTTTTGCTTGTTTTTTGTAAAATCTGATTCTCTGTCATTTTTTCTTTTCATCTCTTCATACATCTCTTGATGGTAAGGAGCATAGAAAGAAGATTCTTGGGATACCAAAGAAAAGAGTAAAACTTTGAATTTTCTCCAAGATATGGACATTGGATCTATTTTATAGAAGCGATGAAAGTCTGCCTCTACTGATGAAAACCTTTCTAAGACATCATCAATAGAGATACTTATTTTGGGCTATCAGGATCCTCATCTGCTTCTTCCACAACCTCATCTGGGTTAGGAATTACAGCATATTCAACCAATAGCCAATTTAATAACTCTTCCAATTGCTTCCAAGAAACTTTTCTAGCGATCATATCTTCTAGAACATCAGCTCCTAAAAGCTCTTCTAAGAATTTACCTACTTGACTTGGATCAGGTTCTCCTGCATCATTTAAGATTGCAAGTTGACCAAGAACCACACTAGCAGGTAACTGACCAGGAATACTATATTTCTGACCAGCTACCTTAAATTCTAGTTTCTTTTCTATAAGCTCTTCATAAGCTTTATCGAAATCCTTAAATTCGGACATAACTCTCCTATCTTTCTAAATACTGATTAAACAGTATCTATAACTTTAAATATATTGCTGAAAGGTGCATCAGAGTTTGGTTTCAACACTTTATATTCAATAGTGATTGTTACCTTCTGAGGTGCCTTTGCATGAACCATTGAGAAAGCTCCAATATTAACTGCACGAGGGACTTGGATGTCTCTCAATTTAGCAGTTCCAGCTTCATCATTACCAGGAGCATTAACTCTTAACAATAGACCTTTTTCTTCAAAACTGTCTGTTGTTGGAGGAACTAATTCTGTATAACCTGCTGATGGTGTATCTGCAGTAGTTGTACCACCTGCCATTGCGAACTTTAAGTTTCTTAAAGAAGCCTGTGCAAGCTCTCCTGTGATTCTTACTTCTTGTGCAGTTTTGATTGTCTTAATTGGATCAATCTCTTCTGCAACCATAACATCTTCAAATGTCTTATCGTATTCTAGGGAAAAACCACCTTCTGAATAACCAATGTTATCCCAATAAGATGCACTTGGTGTGTCTGCAGGAGTGGTTGGGAAAGTCGCATTAGGACTTGAACCATTTAAATCACTCTCATTAGCCACAAACAAGTTACCTGTTCCCAAGATTACTTCTGTAATACTTTGTGCCATTACTTATACCTACCTATAACTTATGAGGAACTTGTCATTCCTCTTCTTTTACTATGTCGGTATCCTCAAGTTCAAGCTCTTCCATCTCTTCACTTGCTTCGATTTTCTCTGCCACAAGGTTTTTAATTTCTCCCATACCTTCTTTTTCTTCTATAAAAGTAGGAATTAAAACATCCCCCTGTTTGGTCTGAGCTTCTTTCATTCTCTTCCAATCAGGTTCTTTTACTTCTACCCAATCTTTTCCTATGATAAGATCAAGCTTTTCATCTCTTATAGCGTCAAAATCTCTGATATAAGGGTTCAACTTAATTTTCTTCATTCTGCTGCTCCATAAATCATTCCTATAGTTACATTATAGCGAGCCAAATCAGACTCTGTATCATCCAACCTGTATGGACCTTCTATAGGATCGAAACCATATATAACACCATCAGTCCCTGTAATTGAATATTTTTTAGGAGCAAAATCAAAAGCACATCTTACAATAGCGTTTCCTAATTCGTATGCTTTTGCAAAATCAGCACTTCCTTTATTGCCATCTGATCCATACTTACCTGCAAAACAATCTATAGAAAAGCTTGCTATAAATATTGGAGCACCATTTAAGTTTTCTGGGACTTCAGCCATAATATTAAATACTGCAAATGGCAAAGTTGCATTTGAAGGTAATCTTGTAGCAATTCTTGTACTTACTACATCAGTAATAATTGACTGATCTTGAGCCCAAGATCTAAAAAGTATTTCGGAATCAGGTTTTGCTATAGCCATTAGAAAGGTACAGGGTTGTCTTTCATTGAATATCTACCTTTGATTATCCAACTCCAATCTCCACCATCAGCAGTGTCCCATACATAGTGTTTGAATGGATTTCTTTTATTTGAAGGTCTAGCGACACTGAATGTTCCATACTTAACAGAGTCTTGTACAATTTTAAATAAAGCAGTTCTCATCATTGCACCTTTTCTATAGTTGCCACCTTTTCTAGGCATATTGTTACTTCTTTCGTATGGACCTCTGTTGTCATTATTATAGAAACCACCAAAATAAGTATCTCCTTCAGGTCTAGCACCTGTAACATTTCTAAGGTAATTAAATCTTCTAGGTGTAGGAAACATTGTAAGTATTCTAGGATCTACACCTTTATTGAATCCTTTATTTATACCAAACTCAATGATGTGAGGATATGGAACATTGGGATCTGGCATTGGTTTTATATTACCAATAGAAACTAATTGCCTACCTGGTACTCTTCCCTTTCTTACTTTTATACTGTTATATAAAGCATTGGTATCTTGGGGTGTGTTTTCTTTCATTTTTTTTGCAATATATTCAATAATTGTTTCTGCTGAAAGTTCTCCTCTTTTTGCCAATTTAGTAAAATTCGCAGCTAGAGCACTTGATGCAGAAGGGGTGTTGAAGTTATTTATAAACTTTGATTGCCATCTTGTTAAGTTTGCACCTAATGGAGATCTTATACCTCTGAATATGGCTTCAGTAGCAACATTTTGTCCTGAAGGTATTAATCCTATAACTGCACCTGAGGCCTTACCTCCAACTCTTCGTAATGCTCTTTTACCAACACCTGCAGACTCATGACCTCTAATACTTCTCATAACTGTATTACCAATAGCATTAGTATCTCCCAAAAATCTACCTAACTTAAGATTGTATCTATTTAGATCTTTTAAAAATTTTGCAGGTATAACAGTGTTGGCATCTTCAATCATTACAGAAAATGTATAAATAAAGTTTCTTACTTCATTTAGAGTTTTAGGCATTTCAAGACCAGGTTCTCTAGGTCTAACTTGATACCTGTTCATAGATCTATTTTTAACATCTTTAACAAGTCTGAAAGATCTTAAAGATCTACCTTTTAATCCTTGTTCTACTTTTACTTTAGGTTTTGCCATTAGTAACCACTTTCACAAACTAATTGTTTATAAAATATGTTTCCAAATCTATCTCTTTTATTTTTAATACCAATAATGTTCCACTTCCTGGAGTCAAAAGAAAGTCTATCTCTAGTTGTTACATCTGTGTCTGCAGGAACAATGACACGAAGTTTGACATTATTAACTTCTAGATTGCCTTCAAGAACTTCTGTATTGTCTTTTGATTCAAGAATCCTAGCTTGTACAGAACTTGAACTAGATGAAAAAGATGTGCTTATATTCCCTCTATCATCAATAGAATCTGTACCTGAAAGTCTTTCAATATCTATAGATTGATTTAATAATGCAGTAGTAAGTTTCGGCATATTTCAATTATAACATTGAGAATTGTGAGATAAAAGAAAACAGTCGATGGAGCCTGATTACTCTTCACTTGCGTGAAAGTTTTCCCCACCGACTATTTTCAAATCAGATAGTATATCTAATACTAACCGAAGATTTTCTGACCTTCCACTTTTGCATTGTAAATTTGTAAATCTTTTATTAAGTTTTGTTTTCCCTCATTGTAAGCTTTTAGTTTCCAATCTCCTAAAAATTTTAACTCTGACATTTTTTGTGAAGGGTTTTCAATAGCACTTGCTTTTAAAAACATATTTTTATACTTTGAGTAAGCCTTACCATATTGTTTACAGGTATATTGCAATCCTGTTGCAGTCTTTCTTGATTTATGAAAAAATTCTGCAGGAAGTTCTCCAAGATCTTTGTAAATTGCACATTGCTTTTTATCTACAGTAGGTTCAGTAACAGATCTTTTATCGTAGTAGTATTTAACTGTTTTAATATCACAATCAATACATTTGTGCATTTTTTTGTCTCTTCCTGTTTTTGAACTATAAAATTTATCTATAGGTAAAACAATTTCACATTGACTACACATTTTTTGAAGTGGATGATATTTATTATTGTAAGCTTTTTGATTAGCACTTTCTACTGCTCTTCTAATGTTTTGATCATTTACCATCCAATTCTTTAAAGTTCTTAAACCAAAATTTGGCATATCTTTAAATAAAGAAGCATTTAAATTGCCATAACCATTTTCAATTCTTTTTAATGCTTCGTTAAAAACATCATGATTAAAGGCTTTTACACTAGGAATACCAAATCTAACTCTTAACTGCCTAACTCTTTCCCTAGAAACACCCCATTCATTACCCCATTCAATGTTTGTTTTACTTGGATCACTTAGAATTAATTCGATAATTTCTTCTTTTGTTAATTTTAGAGGTGTAAATCTTTTTTTGTTGTCCAAATGTTCTCCTTCAATACTATATAAAAAGTTTATCAGATTCTTGCACAAATGCAAACTTTATGTTTATAATTAACTATCAGATAGAAAAGGAGATATTTTGGTAGAAGTACCTTATGTCGATACAGCACCTGCTTTTGAGGATGAGATAATCCACAAAGGAGAGTATATGATACATGTAAGGTGGAATCCTTACTTAAGCTCTCACGAAGCAGAAGTGTATAAAGTAAAAGCAGTTGGAACTAAAACCTCCTACTCTCATGTAGGATCAACAGCAGGAAAGTCCAAAGCTTTATGCTTAAATGACGCAGAAATGCTTATTGTAGACTAAATATCACAAACAAAGGAGAATATGATAGCTGAATGTATGCTATTCTTAGCAAGTTTTTCTACACCCCTAATAGGCAGTGAAACACAATTTGTTCAACAATCTTTAGAATGTAGAAGAGAAATACCTTCTTCTATGAGAAAATATTCAGACCTTTATTTAGAATTTTTTGATTTTGAAAACATAGATACTGCTGTAAGAATTGGGTGGTGCGAAAGTAGGGGAAAAGATACTGCATATCGTGATGACAATTCCGATTCAGGCGTTATGCAATTCGTACCTTGGACCTGGAATTGGGTTGCTGAGGAATATGATCTGCCTAGGTGGAACGAGTGGGTAATCCTTCGTCATGGGCGACCATACGAAGGTCCCACTTCTAAATCAAGCCATGGATTTGAACAAACAAAAGTACAATTTACTCCTTATTACAACATTATGTTTGCAAGTATTTTAGCTGAAGATATTTATGGTAGAACTCAGTGGAGAGATTGGAATAGTAGTAAGTGGTGTTGGGAAGATGCAAAAGATTGGGAAAGAAGATGGAAAAGAGAGCAATACTAACAGTCCAATTATGTAGACTATGTAAAGAACCATTACAAAAAAAAGATGTTTTAATAATTTGTGATGATTGTTTAGATTTATCTAATGATGAACAACAGTTGAAGGAGAGTAATGAAAAGAAGATTTAGAAAAGAGTTACATGAATGGACTCATGAAATAAATTGGAATCACAGCCTACCTGTATATGGGGAGAAGAAAAATAAAAATAGGTAGTCTTTTTTCAGGTATTGGTGGCTTAGATCTAGGTATAGAAAGAGGTCTATCAGATTTTAATGCAAAAACAATATGGCAAGTTGAAGTCGATGAATACTGTTGTAGTGTATTAGAAAAAAGATTCCCTAATTCAACTGTAATAAATAAAGATATTGCAGAAGTAGATTTTAGTAAATTAGAACCTGTTGATGTTTTGATAGGAGGTTTTCCTTGTCAAAGTTTTAGTTACGCAGGTAATAGGAAAGGAATGAGTGAAGAAGATGAACGAGGAATGTTATGGTATCAATTCGAGAGAGCCATTAGCGTACTTAGACCAAAATGGGTTGTGGCAGAAAATGTCAGAGGACTCCTTACAGCAAAAGATGACGAAGGCAGAAAAGGAGGAGCATTCGCAAGAGTTATTTCTTTCCTTTCCGATAGGGGGTATAGTGTTGAATGGCAAATTGTATCAGCAGCCTCGGTTAATGCCTCGCACCTTAGAGAAAGAATCTTCATCGTGGGAAACTCCGAACACTATGGATTACTTGAAACCGAGAGAAGGGGAAGCTTTGGAGAACGCTCTATATCGTGGAGACAAATCCAAGAAGAGCAAGAGAAAAAGTACAGGGAATCTCAGAGAGAACAGGAAACTTTACTCAACTCCGAGAGCAAGTCAAGCCTCGAAACCAATAAACAAACAAGCTCCCTCAGTGAAAGCAGGGAAGCATGGATCGACTCTGGAACAGGACATGGGGGAAAGAAACCCAGAACTTATTGGGAAACGCTTGAACAGTCAATGGGTGTCTCTTCTTATGGGCTTTCCCCAGGATTGGCAGGAAGATTAGGACTACCAAATTATTGGTCTTACAACTCGGATCACACTTGGAGAACTCCAACATTAGCTGATTCCAAAGAAGATGCTATGAAGCATGCAACTAAACTGATGCAAGGAAAAACTCATAGAGCTTCAGGAGAAAAAGTTCAAATAGCCTTAGCTGATCAAATAGCTATAGATCAGATATTAAAAAATCCTGAACTTTTTGAAGAGTACAAAAATCATGTAATGGTCAAAAGAGATTTACTGCCTCCACAAAAAGAATTTGTTGATTACTTAAGAAGCGTAACTTCTGTTAAGTTACTTAATGATTCTACAGACATAAAAAAATCTACAATAGAACATTGGTTTAGGTATGATAGCTCTGGATTTAGTTATCCATCTATTGAAGATTGGAATAAAATAAAACCATTTTTATCAGAAATAAAATATGACAAAGAAATGACAGAGGTAACAAATATTGAGTGGAAACAACAAAAATGGCATACACCTATAGCATCTAGTAGCAGACCTAGTACAAAAAGAATAGCACAAGGAATTAATCCTAAAAATCAATTAGCTGAAGATCCTAAGATTTATCAAGACGAATATCTTATAGAACCATGGGAAACTGTACCCAGAACAGTAGAAAATGAACCTGATCGTGTAAATAAAATAAAAGCACTTGGGAATGCAGTTGTTCCTGCCTGTGCTGAATTTGTTGGTATATGTATTGCAAATAGTTTAAAATTTGGTACTATTGTATTTGATAGTAGATATATGATAAAGGAATAAAATGATAATAAAAGTAATAACAAGGCATGGAGAGTATATTGATCTTGAATTTGTCAATCCTCCACTACATATTCCTATTGAAGTAGAAGTTGTAGATGAAGGAGAAGAAGAATAATGATTAAGTTAATGATAGTAATGCTCATGGGTGGTGGCTTCTTACCACAGCTCGGAGGACCTTTACCAATTTTCCATGGACCTGATTTATCTCAACCTAATGTTGAATATAACTTTTGGTGTGATGGTAATAGATGCGATGATCACGATGTCAAAGGATATATTAAAAGTATGGATGCTGATGGTAACATAACTTGGTACACAACTGAAGAACAAATCAACTTAGATATTGATACTCTGGAAGATTGGCAGATAATACGATACACTCAAGCAGAGTTAAACAACTTAAACATTGTGCCTGAAGATTGCACAAGTGATGAGGAGATTGATGGGACATGTGGTTTCGGTTTATCACAGCCATAGATAATTTACTTGAAAGAGTTAAATATTGGATTGAACTATCTAAATGGGAAAGGCAAAAAAGAAAAGAAGGTTTTCCTAAAGAGTGGTTTACAGAAGAAGAATGAAAGATAAATTTTTATATTGGGAAGATAGAATCTTCACTGCACCTTACAGGTGGTTAATCACTAAAGGTTATATTGTTGCTAAAAAATTATATCTATCAATGGAAGATTTATATGAAAGAAAAGTATATGAAGAGTATAGAGGTAATCCTAACTTTCCTGGAGATGACTAATGTGGAAAAACATTACAGGAGAAGAATCCACTAAACTTATTAAGTATGAAGATCATGTTCTTTTTTATAAGAATAAACATGAAATATTTTGTGAAGTCTATGGTTGGGACGATTTAGAAGAGGAATTATGAGCTATCTTAAAGAAATGAGATTGGGACATGAAAAAATTATTGACACTGATCCAGATTTAAGAATACTTTCCTTAGGTGCAGGAGTTCAATCATCAACTCTGTTAATGAAAATCTACAATCAAGAAATAAAACCTGTAGATTACGCTATATTTGCTGATACAGGTAATGAACCTGATGAGGTTTATGAGTGGTTTGATTACTTAACAAAGAAAGTTAAAGACAAGATAAATATACTTATCGTAAAAAATGAAAGAAACACAGGCAACATAGCTGAAGATGTTTTGTCTGAAGTAGGTTTTTTTGCAAGTATTCCTGTTTATACAAAAAACAAAGAATCTGGGAAAACAGGTATAACTATGAGAACTTGTACAGATAGATATAAGATCAGACCTATCGGAGAAAAAATTAGAGAGATATTAGATGTAAAATCTATGAGAGGCAAAACAGTCGAAATAGTTATGGGTATATCTTCTGATGAAATACAAAGAGCTAAGTACCCACCTAATCAATGGCAAATTAATTGTTATCCTCTTGTAGAAAATAATATTTCAAGACATCAATGTTTAGAATATTTTGGAAAACTAGGTATGCCAAAGCCTCCAAGATCAGCTTGTATTATTTGCCCATATCATAGCAATAGTGAGTGGAAAAGAATTAAAGACAATAGCCCTAAAGAGTTTGCTTATGCAATAAAATTTGATGAAGAATTAAGATCTAAAGACACTAAAAGTCAATTTGTAAATAAGTTAGATAGCGAGTTGTTTTTATACAAAGAAAAGATACCTTTGAAAGACGCTAGCTTTGAAGAGTCAACTGAAAAATTTCAAGGATCTTTATTTGATGATGAATGTGAGGGATACTGTGGTGTTTAAAAGATTTTTACAAAATGAGTATCATCACTTTTCAGATTATGTAGAAACAAATATTAAAAAGATGCATCCTTTTAATTATGGAAATAACAAATTTAAAATAAACTTTGATCATTACATTGCTAAATTTAGATCTAAATATTTAAGACAAGAACTTTGTACAGAATGTTTTATGTACTACTCAAAAAGAAAAATGATATATACTGATAAACCTTACATTGATGCTAAGTTAGATTCTGAATTTTGGTGGTATTGTTCTGAATATTGTATTGACTATAGGTTTGGAATAAACACTTACGCTTCTAGAATTTAACTTTTCTTTTAGCTGCTTTTTTTGCCTTAGCTTTCATAGAATCTGAAACTTTAGAAGGATCAGTATTCCAATCAACACCAACAGTTCCATATAAATTAACCCTAGTAGGTATTTGTCTAGTAGATATTGCTTTACATTTTTCACATTTAATCTCAGGATCTTCGTGTATTGAGTGAGTTACCTCGAACAAATGTTCGCATTTAGAACATTTGTAATCGTATCTAGCCACTACTCGTCAAATGCTTTGCAGATTTTGAGATATAGATTAACCATATCATCAGCATCTTGAACGAGATTGATTTTTTTAATTCTCATATAGTTAAATTGTTTAAGCACCATTTCTTTGAATTGCTCGTCATCAATGAGTTCATTAACTGCATCTTCTCGTTTTGTCCCATCAGGGAATTTTAATTCGTCCATTAGTCCATTATACCTGCTGAAGTGAACAGTTGCCTCTTATACTTGAGGAGTATCTTTTTATCAGCATCTTGTAATATATCGGAGTTTAATTGATCTAAAACAGATTCATAAGTAACTTGATAGTCTCCAATGCCTTCGTTTCTAACCATTTGAAACTGTGAATCAGTTGTACTGTCTGAACTATGTGTTCCTACAGAACCTGTAGATTGTTGTGATCCTAATGATAAAGCAGAAACTATTAATCTTCCTGTAGCTCTTGCACAGATATATTTCATATCGCTTGGAACATTTTCTGCTGCGGATTCGCTATCTGAATAACCTGCTGAATATACAACAGTAATATTTTGTAATTTAGCTGCAGACCATCTTTCTCTTCCTATTTTTCTTAGTCTGCCTAAATTAGCATATAATACATAGTCCTGGTCGTTGCCTTCGGTAAGTGTTGTTCCATCTTCTGTTACTGATGTTACTGAAACAACAGGGGATCTACTTAAAAATAAATCTTCTGTTCTGTCCCCATCGAATTTTTCTGTGATACTAGCTGAGTATTTTGGATCGTATCCTAAAAAATTAGATATTGAATCTTCTACAGTTGGAATTAATAAGTTAGTAACTGTAGTTTCATCAGTTGTACCTAAATCAACACCAAGCACCTTTTCTACATCGGAAACAGTACAAAGTGCCATTTAAGACCTACTTGTCTTCTTTAGGTTTTACTGCTTTTGTTTCTACTTTTTTCTTTGGAGCTGCTTTTGGTTCTGCTTTTTTAGGAGCTGCTTTTTTCTTGGCAGGAGCTTTCTTACCCCAACCTTGTTCTTTTAGCCACTCAGTAGGATATTCTTTTCCTGCTTTGGCAATTAAAGAAGCACCTGATTTAGGTAGTTCCGATACAGGACCTTCCCAAATTTTACCATCAGCTAACTTCCAAATACTTTTTTCTGGTTTTATAAAATCTGACATAATTTCCTTTTTTAATAATTCTAGTTCGTAAGGGGTAGGGTTGCTACCCCTTACAGAAACTAATTAACAATTACTCCTAATTTAGAAGTTTGTTATTTTGTGGAAAGCTTGTTGCCTGTAAACAGGGAAACCAACTCTCATTGTTGCTCTAATTGCGAGCATGTTCTTTGTGAAGTAATCACTATGGCTGTCAGAAACAGCAAGATCAATACCTTGTCTCATAACGAGATGTGCAGCTTCTCCACCACCGAACTTACCTACTAAGCAGGTATTTTCAGCAATAGCTGTTGTAGGGAGTACTTTGACACCCCAGATAGAAGCTACAGGTGCTTGACCAAACATTCCTGAAGCAACGAACAATGGAACATTAGCTGCATAACCTGCACCTGAAGTTCCTGCGAAACCTGTTAGTTCTGTAACAACAGAGTTCCAATCGTTTGGATGCATGATAATTGTATCAGGCTCCATGAAGCTGTTTACACGAATATCGGTAATTGCTCCATAGATTGCTCCAACTCTTCCTAAGTTACCTGCGTAACTTGAGAAGTCAGTTGAACCAACGCTTGATTTACCTGCATCTAAGATACCTTCAATGTTTGGAGCAGTACCATCTCCAGATAGTACTTGGGTGTCCAAACGAAGTCGGATCATTGTTTGTAGTCTTGAGTTGACATATCCTTGAATACCAGAAACATCTGCAAGAAGCTCGTCAGTAACAGGCAAGAAAACACCCATTTTTCTGATGCTTTCTGTTTGCTCTGTGAATGCAAGAGCTGCTTCTCCAACAGCAGAACCTTCAGCTACTTCTGCAGCTTGGTCTTCTCCTGTGAAGGTTGTTTCTTCTAAATATGCGAAAGAGTTCTGATCGGATTGTATTTGATCAAAAAGAGTAAATACTGCTCCATCAGGTCTTTGCAAGGATTCAAGTATGCCAGGTTCTCTTAAGACCTCAGGTGGATAACCTGTAGTGTTAAGAGTTGTTTTATATTCTAAAGGATTTGCATTTACTTTAGAATCTATACCTTTTACACCATTTGTCTTATAATTTTTATAAGCATCGGAGTCTGTAAACATTTCTCCAAGTGATTTAGGTGCAACTTGCTCCGAAGAGAAAGCTGGTGCTGCTGGCTCGGAATCTACTTCCATAGCTTTTTCGTTTTTTGCTTGAGCTGATTTAAGATTTACAGTCTCTACGAGTTCTGTAAGTTCTTCGTTTCTTTTAGCAATAGCCTCTTTTTGGTCTGAGGTGTACTTGCCCATTTCTGCAGAATCGAAAAGTTCTTTTAACTCAACTCTTTTAGCAGCAAGCTTTTCTCGGAGATCTTTAATATCTTCTGACATTAGATTTTTCTCCTAATTTTTAGCTTAATTTTCTTCTAATTCTTGTTCAGCTATTAACGATTCAGTAACATTAATTTGTGCTTGAAGAATAACTTCATCAATGGAGTCATCCACAACTTCTTCTTCTACTTCTTCAGTAGCTTCTTCAACTTCTTCTGTAACTTCAACTTCAGCTTCTTCGATTTCAACATCTTCAGATACTTCTTCAGGTGCTTCAACTTCAGTAGCTTCTTCTTCAGCTATAGTTTCCATCTCTTCTTCTACTTCTGGCATAGTTCCGACTTGTGAGATAACTTCATCAAGTTCTTCCCAAGCGTCATTAAGGTCTTCCTGAACTGCCCTTAAAGCTTGTGTAGCTTTATCTGACAATTTCCTACCATCCTTTTCTCGTAATATACCAATTGCTTTGGTTCTTACTATTAGATCTTCTAATGCAGCAAGCACATCTTTGATCTCTTCGGAGAAACGCTTTCCTGACATGCTGGAATCGCTCTCTGAAATCTCTTCTTCTTTCATGCCTTCTTTGGCACATTTCCCTGTATCATCATAATCACACTTGCCATAACCCTTTTCTTCTTCTTCAGGGTTTTCTTCTATAAGTGTTTCATTTGATAGAACAGCTTCGTCTGATTTACAATTACCACAGCATTCAGAATCTTTTTCTTCTTCTTCTGGATCTGCTTGTTTTTCAGCGACTAGCTTTTCATAAGCATCGTGTGATGCACAGGGCATAAAAACTTCTTTACCATCTACTTCGTGTATATGAGAACCTTCACAACCAAGTGCTTCAGCTCTTTTCTCTGCTTCTTCTTGTGTAGAAAAAACATCTTCGTCTAAAGCAACTTTTTGTTCTGTCTTGGTTTCTTTTTTCTCATACACTGTATCTTCGCCTGTTTTGATTGCAAGGGTATAGGTTTCTTGATTTGCACCAACAAGAACAGGGGATACTTCGTAAACTGTTAAATCTTTTAAGTAGCGAACATCTGTTTCATCTTCGCCATCTTTTTGTAATTTGCCCATTTCGGAATCATTAACTCTAAAACCAAAAGACCATTGTTGTAAATCGCCCATTGACTTTACTAAGTTGTAAGCTTCTTTACCTGCTTCTGTTTCCATAAAGAAAGAACCTTTAAACACAGCAGAGTCTTCGCCTTCTGTAATTGTTCCTTTTCCGATTGGTTGATCCCACTTGTGTGCGAAAACCATTGGGACTTGATTGTCTTTAAATCCTGATTTGACAGCACCAGGCAATACTACATCGCCATCGCTATCTTGATTGTTAAATACTGAGAAGACAGCTTCAACATTTCCTTTTTCTTCTCCACTGTCTTTTATGGAGAGATCGAAACTTTTAATTTCTTTATCCATTAACCTATACCTCTTAATCTATATTAATACTGTAGATTTGACAGTATCAACTTATTTGTCTGTACTATTTATATTAACAGCATTTTCTATGAGTTGTTCAGCTCTCTTCTTACGAGCATCTTCTTTCTTTTTTTGCTCGTTTACGATTTTTTTCATAGCTGAAACACCAGACTTAGTAACGCCACCCCACTTCATAACTGCAATAGTTCCATTGAGGCGTGTGTTACCTTGGTGTCTGTTCATGAATCGCTCTCTTCGTTTTACCCACGATAGTACTGAGGCACTTCGGTCTCCTGCTTTGTATTTAGTCCAATTTCTAAAAGCGTCATTTCCTGTAAAAGAAGTAGGAGGGTTTCCACCTGTTCCTGCTCTTCTCCATATCTTTGGATAGTTTTCTTTTAGATTTTTAACATAGGCATAATCAGGGAATTGTCTAAAGTCTGAATTACTTAGACTAATCTTTTGATTATCTCCTGAGTTTGGAAAATTAGTTTCTTCTGGAGCTTTACTGTCTCCACGAAAATCTGTAATAACTCTTAATTTAGATATAGGTTGTGTAACATTTCTGTCAGTTTTTTTATGAGTGCCATCATCCATAATTGCCCAAACATTCATAGTTGCATTTTCTTTAGATACAGAAATTACTATTCCATGAACTGTTGAAGGTGGATCAGGATCTTTACTAATTGTCCATGAGACAGCTTGACCAACTCTTACTGATTCAGCTTTACTATTTTCAGGTTCTGTTGAAAATTGTTGCTCTTGTAAAGTTTCTGCTTCTTCTATAGAAACTTTTATTTCTTCAATTTGTTCAGATGATTTCTTAGAACTTAAAGGATGTGCTCTAGGTAATAAGTCTTGATCAAAAGCACTTCTAGGAAATTTACCTTTTAATCCTTTTAAAAACGCATTAATTCTGGCAATTCCCCATTGGGTTGCACCTGTAACATTACCTCTAACAGAGGCAGGGTTAGTACGATAAGCACCAACTCCTCTACGAAATACTGCAGCTAACATTCCATAAGTAGCTCTGTATTTAGGATTTTTAGCATTATGATCTGCTACTTTTTTCTGTATAGTTTTTTTAACTTTGGCTGAAATAGCAGGTGCCTTCTCATCTAAGCGTGTTGGTGTTTGCACGATATTCCCTTCTCTTGTAACTTCAACAGGATGACTTGAACTTGAAAGAGTGTCTTTCATTTCTACTTCAAATTCAGCAGATGCCTGTCCTTGTAAAACTTCATCTTCAGTAGGTTGATCTTCTCTAGGATTTTCTTCTTCTCCCATTTCATCCTCAGGTTCATCTGCAGGTTCTGGTTTATTTATATATTCATTCTGTAATGTAGGTTCTAAGTTTAAAGGTCTCAAGAAAACTTCGTGTTCAGGTCCAAAATCTAAACCAACAGCTTTCCTGGCCTCAGCGACTGTGATCCAACCACCTGTAACGCCTGTCTGCATTCTTTTAAAAACTTCGCCTTTATCGACATCTAAGGCTCTAACTTCGTTTAAGTCGTATCTACATGAAATTTTGTTGTCAGCAGTGAAATCTGATTGCAACAATTGTGCAGTGATTTCATTTGCAACAGTTTGCCAAAGAGGAATTAACTTCTGCTCTGTAAAGAACTCTCTTAATTCTCTAGTGTTGTTGTAAGTAGCAGCTTCAAGACCTGCTCCTAAACCTGCAAGAATAGCAGGAACACCCAACACAGCAGAAACTCTTTCCTCAGGCAATCTCCTTAGTTGGTTTAGGTTCATTTGTTCAGGAGACCAAGATACAACTTTTACATCCATTGCACCTGTCAATATCATTGGAGCTCCTCTGTTACTACCACCAAATTTTTGTTTATAAATTTGTGCGATAGATTCTGCTTCCTCCTGGCTAGGTCCACCCATCGAGTCATCTTTAGGAGAAAGTACTACACCAGGTACAGCCATGTTATGTAACAATGCTGCAGCGTATTGTCCTGCTGCCTCATCTCCTAAAATTTCTCTTAATACACCTTTTAGTGGTGCAAAACCTTTTCTATGATTGTTTGGATTAACTCCCTGCCTGATATGAACTACCTCTGTTTTAGGAAGTACTACAAATTCGTTTGCACTTGTACTATCAGGAGATTTTTGAAAATATTCGTAATGTGTAATAAGTTGTTTTTCATTACCTCTTGGTTTCACATATTGTGGGATAAGTGGAACCAACTCAACTACTCTTCCTTGTCGGTTTCTGCTTTTAAGTAGATATGCATCTCCTTCAGCATTTAAAGCTAAAACAATATAATGTGCAAGTAAAGATCCTGATGTATAAGGATTAGGTCTTGTAAATAATTGTGTAACAGGATGGTTGTCTACTGCTTCAAAATCGTTGTCTGATGTTTCTCTGTAAACCTTAAGTCTTGGTTCTGCAAAGGAAGTTGATAAAACATTTAGACATGCAATAACAGCTGAGTTACCTGTTCCATCGCCAATCTCTTTTAATAATTTATCAGGAATAAAACCTGATGAGCTATTGTATCCATAGATTTGACCATCTAATGAATAATTTGTTTGATTTAAAAAACTACCTTTTTGTTCTATATTTCTTTGTGGTGGAGCTTGAAGATAATCCATAGCTCTTCTGTAAAAACTTTTTTCAGCCATCTAATACGCTTTCCAACTTCTTCTCTTATTTAAGTTTAATACGCCATAAGCTAGCGTATCAACTATATCGTCATGTGATCCCAATGGAAAAGTAAGAAGCTCTCGTTCAGCTTCATGTACCCAATCTTCCAGAGGATCATCTGGAAAAAAAACTTGTCCACTTTCCATTTTAGCTGATAAAGGCATCGCTCTGCTGCGTTTATCTCTGTCAGCTTTTAATTCACGAACTTGTATACCTTCTCTTCTAGCAAATTGAATTATAGATAACTGAAATCCTGCTTTCTCAATTCCAATCCAATCAAGATCATTTTTCTTATAAAACTTTTTCATCGCAGGAATAATATCTGGAGCTTCCATTCTTTTTCTTAACATGTCTATTACAAACAATTTGTTTTCAGTTGTGTCGTGAGCAAAAGCTGTAAATACTGTATAGTCTGCAGTTTGTCTTGTAGAAGTAGCCAAGTCAACAGTTGCGTACTTGGTCATATTATCTAATTCGTAAGTAACACCATCTAACTTTACTCCTCTAACTGCAGGTTGATAATATTGAAACCATTCTTGTTTAAATAACTGTGTTCCTTCATTTACAAATTCTGCTTCATATTCTTGTGCAAAAGTTAAAGAACCAATTTCTTGTTTTGCTGAATCTAATTCTTCAGGATCAATTGCAGGGTTATCTACTGTAGAAAATTTAAATTTTTGCCAATCTTCCCTATCATCAGCATCTTGCCATAATCTGTAAAACCAATTGTTCATACCACGAGGTGTAGAAATAAATAATGCAGAACCTTTTCTTTCGGTAAGTGTAGGTCTTAGAACTTCTGTCCATGTTTCTTCTTTAACAAAGGCAGCTTCATCCATAACCAGGAAGTCGAGACCTTCTCCTCTAAGTCTTTGTGGATTGTCAGCAGATTTAACAGCAATAAAACCACCATTTGGAAAAGAGACTATCATGTCTCCCATTTTGACTTCAGCACCCAATCTTTCAAGATCAAATCCTGCCAACATAATATCACGCCAACCAACCCTAGCAATAGAGAAAGTTGGTGCTACCCACCAAGCTCTTTTACCTGCCATGGCAGTTTCAATACAAAGTTGTACACCTAATCTTGTTTTCCCAAAACGCCTACCTGCACAAAGAATTTTCCATCGTGCATCTGAGTCGGCTACAGTTTGCTGATTGTCGTGTAAGCTAGGAAGCTTAATAATTTTCTTCTTCTCAGCCTCTTCCACCAAAAGCTTTTCAAATTTAGGATCTTCCATAATAATAGTATATACACCTATCTCCGAAGAGATAGGCGTTGATGGGAGGGCTTGTCAGCAAGGAAGCCGACTATCTAATTGTACACTTCCTTGCTGTGAGATTTCAACTACTACTCTTCTTCTTCAAAACTATTTTGTAGAATTTTTAAGATGCTAGAGATATTACCTAAAGCTTTTATATCAGCTTCTGTACTTTCTTCAAGCAAATCTTTTATTACATCTATGTAATATGCTTTAGTGTCTTTGTCATCTACTAAAATAAATTGTTCCATCGGTAAAGAAAGTAACTCATCTTGTATTTCATCTACAAAAGCATTTTTAGTTGATATTAAATAACAGTTCTCTGCTTTTAAGTAATTTGTAATCTTGTAATAAGAATCTTTTGGATTACCTAAATTTGGAAGGTTATAAAAATCTTCTATGATCTTTGTATAGTTATATGCTTCTTGATCTACTTTCTTAGTAGACTTTTTTAACTTTCTATAAGACATGTATTTAGTCGATGGTGTTTCAATTTGTAAATGTAGTTTTCTATGATCATGATCACAGTCATCGTGAAAACCTTCATCCATGTCCCTGTAAGAAAATATTCTTCCTATATTTCCCTCAGGTGTAAAAATTACACTAAGTAAGGCATTTGCTCTTGTGTCATACTCTGCATTTTGCCAAGATTGGACTACAGGATAAGAAACAATGCAAAAATCCATGTCATTTAGTATGTCTTTTAGTAAAAATACTATTTTTTGTACTTTTTTGGCTGTAGAAATTACTTCTTCTTCCTCATCATCGTCAAAATTCAATGTATTTACTACTAATTTTACAAAATAATCTTTTTTATCAAATGATCCAAATACAAATGTTGTTGGATAAGACAAATTTACAACTTGATCTCCATCAAAGTCTAAATTTAGGTCATTTATGAAGTCTTCAAATCCAAAAGTGTTTTTAAAAACATCATAAACTACTTTCTCCATCTGTTTTGTGTGAACAATTAAAGGAAAGTTTACAAATTCTTCTAATTTTTCTATTTCTAATTCTTCGTTATTCATACCAACTAGCCTTTCCTAATTCTTTAACTGCTTCTTGTATATCCCCTTCAGGATATTTCTCGTAAGTTTTCCACACTTGTCTCTTCATATCTTCATTAAGAGTCTTCATAGAGAACATTGTTCTATAAAGTTCTCCTTTTGTAGATCTTGTAGGCTTTTGTCTTAGTTCTGTTTCATTAGGTGTGGCAGGTCTTAGCTTTTCACAATATCCACTTGGACCATTAGACATACAAGCTTCTTTGAAATGCCAATTACCATAATCATCTGATGCCCATCTTCTATCATTAAATTGACAGACATAACCATCTTGATCGCATTTACCACCATGAGAACTAATAATTTCTGTTGGACTAGGAACTCTTAACTTTGGTGCATTAAGACTTTTTAATCTACCTAAAATTATTGAACCTTCAGGTGCTTTTGCTCTTCCCTCTTCATAAAGAGATCTAACAGCATGAAAGACATCAGCTTTGCTGTACATACATAAATCTGAATAATACACATTTCTTTGTATGTCAGACCAATTCGCTGTGTCAGGGTATCTAAAAGTTAGCCATTCCAAGATCTCAATCCATTCAGACTTCTTCATAGGTACTAAACTTCTATTGTTGTCTGATGCATCCTTAGGTTGAAAGTAAGCTATCTCTTCTATTGATTTGTGTGAATCATCAAATTTTTCTAAATCACTCATTGTTATCGGTCTCCATTTGCTCAAATCTTAAATATATTTCAAGTTTGTTTTTGTTAGTAACAACTTTAGCAAATAAATTCCTATCTACATTCCTTTTGTTGAAATTTAAACAAGAGCTTCTTAATGATGCACCTCTTCTTCTGTTTACACTTCCAGGTGTAGTGTTTTCAGAATGACATATAACCCATTTGTTTGGATTACTTAATGCAAGATCAACAGCTTTGTCTGTTATGTAAAAAGGTGCTCGACCTCTTTTTAACGATTCTGGAAGATCCTCGACAACTTTTGGCTCAAATGAATCTTCGTGTTCATAATTGCTGCTACTCGTTGTCCAAGGTGTCCAATTGTACTCTGTACTCATATATTCTTTTCTCCTTGTTTATTTGTATTTATTCTAATACATATTTGTTTTTATACAAATTTCTTTGCATATTCTATATTTAGACTAATTGTTTGAAA
>MDTG01159220.1_pt1 | contig 31537 bp, 28 predicted proteins | sample 811421 | NCBI WGS metagenome assembly MDTG01 (sample SAMN05326645, study PRJNA326480) | marine metagenome | isolation source: seawater | place: Pacific Ocean: South East | collected 2011
TTATATATATCATCTAATTTTTTTACAATATTAGCCCAAGAATATTTAATTGCAATTTCCTGAGACTTTAATTTAAATTTTTCTAATTTATTCGGGTCAGATAAGCATTCTTTAATGAAATCCATAATTGTCTTATTTTTTTCATTCATAAAGATGCCATTACCATCTATCAAATGGCCTACAATATCATTGTCCGGAAGAATCATCGCTACCTTAGACGCCATAGCTTCTTGAATCGTATTAGATGGTATTCCCGGCCAAATTCCTATATCTGATGCACAATAAACTTCCCTAAGCTTTTCTCGATTTAAGAAAGGAAGCCGCAAGTAATTGTTTTCACCAAGAGTTGATAATAGTTTTAATATTTCATAATCATATTTATTACTAGCTGATCCTACTAAAACTAAGAAAATATCTTTACTAATTTTATTTGCTTTAATTGCAATTTTTATTATTTCATTAATTTTTTTTTCTGGATATTGTTTTCCTGCATTAACAATTATCATTTTATTTTGTAGATTGTGTTTCTCTCTAAAGTAATTTTCTAAATTATGATCGTAATTCATTGTATCTAAATCTACTCCCAATCTAGATATTTCAATCTTGTCATCTTGTATGCTAATTTTTTCCTTGAGCCATCTAGAAGCTGAATTAGTTATAGGCAAAAATTTAGAGACTCTTTTTTTTGAATAAATTAAATTGTATATTAAGTTCCAGGATAAATAATAAATTTTTTTTAAATATCGATATTTATTTTTTTCAACTGAATAATCGTGATGACTATCAATGAATATTTTATAACCGATTTTTTTTTGAAAAAAAAATATTTCAAATAGAAATAGATTGAATGGATTATGAATATGAATTATGTCTGGTTTGAATTTGAATAATTCTTTTCTTAAACTAAACCAAACAAAATTGGGATTTGTTTTGTTTTGGAAATATGATTTTTTTCTAATGATTTTTATATTTTTATCAAAAAACACACCAGATCCAATTTTCCTTTTACCAAGTATATGGCCTACAGATTTGTCATAGTCGGGAAATGGGAAATAGTAATCGGATGTAACAATAAGCGTTTCGTGTCCTAGCTTTTTTTGATTGACAGCGAGAAAATTTTCTTGATAGCCAAAATTCTCATGATAATGGTTTATAACATGTAGTATCTTCAATTTTCTAGATCTGAAAGTAGGATTTTATTTCTGAACATACTCTAGAAATATCTTCCTTTGTTAAATGTTCACCAATCGGTAAACTTAAAAGATTGCCACTAGAATTCCATGCAAAACAATCTTGATTATTTTGTGATAGATGTTTATAAGCTCCTAAATTAGGAAGTGCAATTGGATAATGAATTCCAGTTTGTATTTGTTTTAACTCTAAATAATTTTTTAGATTATCGCGGTCATTTACTCTAATAACAAATAAATGATAGACTTGCTTAGCCCATTCTTTTTTCTTTGGAAGAATTATATTTTCCAGATCTTTTAATTCTGAAGTGTATTGATTTGCAATTTCGATTCTGATCTTGCTCCAGTTATCCAAATATTTCAGTTTCACATTCAGTATTGCTGCTTGTATTCCATCTAATCTTGAATTCCTACCTTCTAGTTCATGATCATATTTTTCAACTCTTCCATGATTTGATATCATTCTACATTTTTTACTTAAATTACTATCATTAGTGACGATAGCACCGCCATCACCATAAGCACCAAGATTTTTACCAGGGTAAAAACTAAAAGCACCAATGTCTCCTATACTTCCAATTTTTTTATTTTTGTACTCTGCTCCATGTGCTTGAGCGCAATCTTCAATAACTTTTAAGTCATATTTCCTTGCAATTTCAACAATACTATCCATATCGCATGGGTGACCATATAAATGAACTGCAATAATGGCTGAAGTTTTATTTGTTATTCTTTTCTTTAAATCTTCTATTTTAATTGTGTAATCATCACTGTTTACATCACAAAAAACAACTTTGAGTCCATTCCTTGTAACTGACTCCGCGCTTGAAATAAAACTGTTAGCTGGAACAATAACCTCACTTTCTTTTGGAAGTGAAAGAGACTCAATAGCTATTTCTAAAGCATCAGTTCCATTTCCCACTGAAACACAGTATTTCAAGTTTAAATAGTTCGCAAAATTTTCTTCAAACAATGTTACTTCTTTACCTCCTACAAATGAGGTATTTTTTATGACTCTGCTGATTGCGCTATCAATCTCGTCATTAATTGATAAGTACTGTTTATATAAGTCTAAAAACTTAATCATACAAATCCCTTATATTCTTTAATATGTCCCCATTATTACCAACTACTACTACGTTATCGGGAACATCTTTTAACACAATGCAACCTGCGCCAACAAGACTATTTTGCCCAATAGTTATTCCCGGCATGATTGTAACGTTAGCTCCTATTTTTGCATTTGTGCATAATCTTGGTCCTTTTAAATTATCTTTAGTGTTTTTATTATTAGGGTATTTAGCATTAGTCATAGTAACATTAGGACCTATCCATACATTGTCTTCTAAATTAGTAAATTCTGGAATAAATGATTGAGAGTGAACTCTAACATTATTTCCTATTATGATATTATGTTCTAAATTTGTAAGTGTTCCAATGCTTACATTATTTCCTATAATATTATCTTCTCGGATATTAGCTTTATTGCCAGTTGAAAAATTGTCTCCAATTTTATTGCCAGCATATATGTAAGTTCCTGCACGAATTAAACAATTATCACCTATGTTAGTTTCTTGTAATTTTGACAATGAAGTTTCCTTTCCGATGATTGAGAATTCTTCAATACAAGCGTCTGTGCCGATAGTAACATTTTCTTTAATTAAGGCTGATGATGAAATATTATTCATAATATATTTTTAATTGCCCAATTTAGTTTTTGTTCTTGGCCTATCAATAAATACTTCCTTATTTGTTTCAATTGACTCATAAATCGCGTTGATGACATCAACTGTTTTTCTTCCTTCAATACCATCTACAGGGTTTGCTTTATTATTAATTATAGATTCTAATACTGCTTCATAAAAAGATCTATGACCAAAACCATACACATCTGGTGGATTTTCAGAATATTGTTCAATTACACTTAGGTCTTCTTCGGAATTGTCTGCAAATTTCCATACTTCAATTTTATTGACGGCGAATCCTCCTATTACGACTGTTCCCTTCTCTCCCAAAATACTAATCGATCCTTCGAGGTTATCTGGACGAGTAGCAGTTGTTGCTTCTATTAAACCAAGTGCACCATTTTTAAATTTAATTGAAACAATTGCAGTGTCTTCAGTTTCTATATTAACCAATGCCGTGGAAGATTTAGCGAAAACACTATCAACATCTCCCATCATCCATATTAACATATCTATATGATGACTTGCCTGGTTTGTGAGAACACCGCCATCAAATTTCCATGTTCCTCTCCAATCATCTTGATCGTAATATTCCTGATGTCTAGCCCACCTAACTCTAACAGTGCCAAGAATAAGTTTTCCAAATAAATTTTTATTAATTGCAGATCTTAATTTTTGTACAGGTAGATTATATCTATTTTGTTTAACTATAAATAACTCACAATTATTTTTTTTACATTCTGTTATCATTTTATCCGCATCTTCTACTTTAAGTGACATTGGTTTTTCAACTAAGATATTTTTAACTAGTCCAGAAAGCTTTATTGTATGCTCAGCATGCAAACCACTGGGAGTTAATACAACAGCTAAATCAATTGTTTCATTAGTCACCATTTTTTCAAGATCTGTATAGTAAGGAACTTTATATTCCAAACCAAATTGTTTTGCTTTTAACTTTTCTTTATCACATACCGATACAAGTTTTGCATTTTTAATTTCTGAATTTAATAAATTGGCATGTCTTTCAGCTATTCTACCACAACCTATAAGTGCAACTTTGATCATTTTAAATAAAATTTTTAATTACTTTTTTGTAAATTTCTTTATATATTTTTTTATCAAAAAAATGATTATGCCAAAGAAGACTGAAGTCTCCATTAAATTGATAACATCGCTCTTTCATTTTCTGCATAAATAAATAACCTTCATCAGAAGAAAGATTCATATAATTTTTATTGAAAAGCGTAACTTCCATGACAATTAATGGTCTTATAATAATGGATAGCTCAGATCTAGTTAATACATCATACATTTTATACTCATAACAAATTCCACAACGAAATCCAGCACTATCATGATATGTAAGTGATGTATCAAATTGAACTCCTGCCTGGTTTAGTAATCTAATTGTTTTTCTTGGATCAAGTCTTAGAATATGCTGCCTTGAGCTTAATGACTTAATAGATAGACAATTATTTTTTCTAACCTCATTAAATATTTCAATCTCTTTATTCATCTGGTTAATATCTTTATAACTCTCATAACTAAAGTGAATCCCTATATCAAGTTTAGCTTTATCTATTTTTTTTAATAATTTACGAATTATAGGTTCATTAATATTATAGACACCATCCATTTTTTTATTTTTACAATCAACTATAAAGTTAAATATCATTTGATTTTTATTCTTAAGATTTTCTGAAATCATCCATTCAAAGTTTGGATAAAATGGATCAAATTTATAAATATCAAATTTGGTGAAAAAAATATTTAATATATCCGTAAATACTCGCCTAATATTTCTTCTAATAAATATATTTGCAGTCAGCTGTTTAAAAAGTAAAAATAACGACTTAACGCTGTAAGCATATGGAGCATCTACATCAGCACTTATAAGGTTCCTAAAATTTCTACTTTTTCTTTCAAGCTTTGGCCACAATCTTTGCAATAAATAAAATAAAAGCTCAATATATTCATTAATTATTGGTCTTTGCAAAAACCCTTCTTGATAGGCTATTGAAGTTTTAGCTGAGACTCTATCATAATAATCTCTTTTTCTTTCAATACACTCTTCATATCTAGACAGCATGAAAAATGCAGATCCAATAATATCAATTTCACAATTAATTTGATTTTCAGTAATTCTTATTTCTGAATTTCCAAATATGACTGGTAAATTACTATCAACATATTTTAACTTTTTTGCTCTTAATATACCTAAATCATAAACTCTGAGAGGAGTATTAGGCATCGTTTCAGATGATAGCCATTTTTTTTTTGAAAATTGTATAAAAAAATCTGCATTTATAATTAATTTTTTATTATTGAAAAATATACAAAAGTTTTTTCTGTCTTCAAATTCAATATCAAATTGAATTCCTAAAAAATCTTTAAAAATAGTCTTAATAATCCATTGAATTTCATTTTTGTTATTTGTGGGACTTAATATCTTAAGTATCATTTTATGATGGTTACTATTTGATTTTAATTAAATTACCATTTCTAAGATCAAAATGAACGTTGCAGATATTAAGAATTGGTTTTCTGTGAGTGATGATAAAAACTGTTTTTTGACCTTTAAATGTATTAAGAGTTTCAATAATTTTCAATTCAGTCTCTTCATCTAAAGCAGAAGTAGCTTCATCTAGCACTAATATGTCTTTATTTTGGTAAATCGCTCTTGCAATTGCAATTCTTTGTTTTTGACCACCAGAAATGGATTTACCTTCATCACTTAGTATAGTGTTATAACCTTTATCAAATTTTTTAATATCGTCACTTAGCCCAGCTAATTCAATTGTTTTAATTATTTTCTCATCAATTTTATAATTTTTTTCTAATGTAATATTTTCAACAATCGATTTTTCAAATATTGCTGTATCCTGAGAAATAAAAGCTATCATTTTATGCCATGCAAAAATATTATTTTCATCAAGATTCTTACCATCGACTTGTATTTCTCCATTTGAAGGTGGTAGCAAGCCTAATATGATATCTATTAAAGTTGATTTTCCTTCACCACTTTTACCTGTTAATGCTACGAAATCTCCCTTATTGATCGTAAAATTAATTTTATCCAGTATGAGGGGCTTTGTATCAGGATAGACAAATTGAATATTACTCACTTTGAAATTGTTGGTAAATTTTATATCTGAAATATTGTTTAAGCTATTTTTTTGACTTATTCTGCTAGAAACTAAATCTTTATGTAACTCATCTATAACAAATCGTGCATTATTCATGTTTCCTATTGAAGTTAAAGTTGAGTTTAATGTTGGCATTACTCTCAAGGCTGTAGCAGTGTAATATGCCAAAATTGTCAAGAATTCTGGATTTAAAAAAATATCATTGAATATTAAATGACTTAATAAAATAAGAATTGCCATTGTAGAAACTATTATTCCTTCAATGGCATATTTAGGCATTATTAAATATTGTTCAGTAGTTCGAAGTGCTAAAGATAAATTTTCTGATGTTTGTATGTATTCATCTATATAATAGTCTTTCTTATCTAATATAATTGCTTCTTTGATACCATTAAACGAATTTTTAGTATCACTTATAATTTTTTTATTAAAAATTGCTGCACTCTGTCCTGCAAAGTAAATCTTTTTTTTAATTATTTTCCAATATATCATAAAAAAAATAAAAATAATAAATACAGAAAAAAGATAGACATAAGGATTTATGTATAATAGGAAAGAAGTAAGAAAGATTAACATAATTACATCAGCAACTAATCTCATCATAGGAATATGAATTCCTCTAATAAATGTGTCAGCATAGTAAACAACTTTATTAGTTAATTCTGCTTGCCCTTTAGAAATAATACTAAAATACGAACTATTAAAAAATATTGATAGTAATTTTTTTCTAATATCTACCAAAATTTGATACGAAAACTTTAATAATTCTTTTTGAATTAAAAAAGCTATAAGAGATTTAGAAATAAAAAAAATACAAACTAATGCAGGAAGTGCTGTGTATATCTCTAAAGACTGGTTATTAGTTATAACTCTAGAAAAATTTAAAATGTGGTTTAAGAAGATATCATTAGGGTCAAAAGCAACAAATAATCCAACAAACTTACCAAGTAAAAACACGCCCAAAAGATCAAGGAAACCAATTGTGACAAACAAAATGAATAATATTAAAAGTAAACTTTTTTTATCTATTAGTTCAAAGTATGACTTTACATAAAAATACATATATTTACCTAGGGTAATAAAAATTTATTGTGTGACAATGTTATTTGTTATTATTAAGTCAAAAATAAGAATTCATAAGCATCAAACGTTTTTTGCCCTTACTTTGGTTATTTCCTCCGTGAATTCCTCTCTGATCACTTATAATGACATCACCTGGTTTACCTAAGATATTGATTGCATTGATATCGTCACAAAGAGAACTATTAGTAATATTTTCATAATTAACTCTAAATTTGTTAATTATTAAGTTTAATATCATTAATAAGTTATATCTGTGAGAGTATGGGACATATCTAAATGCACCACAGTCAGATGAATCTACAGATGTTAAGTACATAAATATTTTATATTCTTTTTTTGGACTATCGATATGTAATCCTCTTATTAATTTAATTTCGTTACTCAAATACAAATTTGATGTTCTTTTCTTAACATTTGAAATATTTTGAAAAATACCTTCAAATTTATTAGCAAAATTAATAATCTTCATCGTTTTTTCAGTGAATTTTATTCTATCAATATGAAATAAATCAATAAATCCAAAATCTTCATTAATGTTATTTTTAATATCATTTTGACTACCTCTTACATTTAGTACTGGTAATTTATAGTTACAAAAATCATTATAGTTTTTTAAAACATAACTATTTTTTTGAACAAGAATATCCTTTAGCTCAACGCACGATTGATCTTTTAATTTACTTAAACGATCAAAGACATAACGCTCAATCTCACTCGTTGAAAGTGAATAATCTACTTTACTAAAAATATTCCTTACGACACAAATGCCATAAGTTTTTAATTTCTCTAGTATTCTTTTGTTGCCAAGATCGTAATCAACAATTAAATCATTTAAAACAATACTATGGTTATATTTTTTTTTAGTATAATTTTTTAAATTTTTTACAATACTTTCGGGAATGATTTTAATTTTGGGAAGGATAATAATTATTCTAAAAATTATCTTAATTACAATCTCTTTAATCATTATAATATTTTAACAAAATTAAAATTTTTATTTTTAAAAGAATATATATAATTTACGATATCTTTATATTCTTTAAAATAACCATCATTGATGAATTTGTTTTCTTGAACCTCAATAATATTACTAATTATAGAATTATTTATTTGCGTCAATGTAAAAAAGCTAGTTGTTGGGATAAGATTATCAGAGGTGACGAACTTTGGAAATTTTTTTGAATTTTTATAATCTATTTCAATAGGCAGCTTGTCACTTTCTCTATACAGAATTAAAAACTTAAATTCCTCAAAAATTTTTTTCAATATAGGTGATTCGAGTTCATATGGATGAGGTTTATAGTAAAAATTATTTATTCCGTAATTATTTTTGTGATAATCAATAATCTGTTTTAATATTGAGAATATTTCATTAGTTTTTTTATAAGTCATGTATCTGCCACCCAAAATTAATAAGCTATCGTTTACTAATTCTTTTTGATCTGAAAAATATTGAAGATTTATTTTAAAATTATTACAAAATTTTTTATTTAAATTAAAAATTGATAATAAATTTATCTTTTTTTTGTTATTGCCATGAAGTTCTAAAAATCTTTTACCACTCCAATAAAAACTTATACTATCTGTTCCATCTGATAAAATAATCTTTCTTTTAGTGAGCAAAAAATTAAAAATTAAAAAAAGGCATCTTTGTGCAATTGTACCAATATATAACTCCTCAACTTTAAAGAAAATATTATAAAAATATGCCGTTAAAATTAAATTTATTTGACCAAAATATGAATTACTAAAAGAAATAACATGTTTCTTTGTAAATTTTTTGATTAAATAATTTTCTAAAGATTGGTGAGTTCTATTTTTTAAGAATAGTATTTTAAAATTATTTTTTTTTTTATTATAAATTTTTTCTAAAGATAATATAAGCGGAAAAGTGCTATTTATAATATATAGATCTATGATTGGTCTTGTCATTCAATATTTTTTTTTATAAATAATTTTATCTTATTAACATAAAATGGATTAAGAGATTTATAAATTACAAAGTATAAATATTTAATGAATTTGATGAAAATGATTTCAGCATAAAGTTGACTTTTTCTCATTTTTGAGTGTTTATACTTTTCTGAATAATAAAGCCAATCTTTATAGGAATATTCACTATATAATCTATAGTTCTTAATTTTAGTGTACATCTTTTTTTTCATTGTAATACCAATAGTTTCGTTATCTGAAATGATACAATGTGATTTTAAAAAAATATCATGAACATCCAGTACTTCTTTATTATTATCAAATGTATTTGTCATTTGAAAATCAATATATTTGCTCAAATATTCTTTCCAAATATATGTTTCAACTGACCATTTGATTTTAGGAATAGATAGTTTTGAATATATTTTAGGAATTTTCTCTTCCTTGCTAAAGTAAAGATCATTTTCTCTAATCAAATTTACATTAAATAGTTTTTTCATCTCTTCAGTGGTTGATAAGATGAACCAATCACAAAAATGTAATGGTGCAGGATAAATAAAATAAGGATCTTTTGAGCTTATATTATTGACCAAAAAAAATCCACAATTCTTGATTTTCTCCAACTCATGATGAAAATTAAAATTGTTATATAGATCGACAAAATTTTTTTTTTCCAGCAAAATGTCAGATCTCACTTTGAGACAAAAGTCTCTGCTAGCTAATTTGATACCACTTAATGAAGAAACTATTTGACGGTTGAAATTATCATGTTTTCTTCCTCCATACTTTGATAAATCAATACTGCCTGGATCATCGTTCATAATAATATTGACACCTTCAATAATGGGTAATCTAGAGTTTTTCCAGGTGGATATTATTATCTCACATTTTGGAAAAGTAATAAAATATGCATCTACTATAGCTTTTATCATAGAAGTATCTATTGCACCTTGAACAATAATAGATAAGTTTGACCCATCACTATTTAGCTTTTTATGCATTTTATACTTATTAAAGATTATTCTTCTGCTATAGATTTAAGGTAATCAGAATAAGACCCTACTATCATATTTTTAGCAATTTTAAGTAATTCTTTTTTTGTAATCCATTGGTTACGATATGCTAGCTCTTCTATACAAGCAATTTTGAGACCTTGTCTTTTTTCAATTACTTGAATAAAGTTTGATGCTTCGAGAATATTTTCGTGATTTCCAGTGTCAAGCCAAGCAAAACCTCTTCCGAGCTGTATAACATTTAATTGTTTTTTTCTTAAATAGATATTATTTAAATCAGATATTTCTAATTCACCTCTTTTTGAAGGTTTTAATTTTTTTGCATAAGATACGACTTTGTTGTCGTAGAAATATAGCCCAGAAATAGCATAGTTAGATTTTGGATTTTTTGGTTTTTCTTCTATCAAAATTGCTTTTTTATCTTTATTAAATTTAATTACACCAAATTCTTTTGGATTATTTACTTGATATGAAAAAACTGAAGCTCCATACCTTAACTTCATTGCATTTAAAAGAAATGTTTTAAACATTTGACCATAAAAAATATTGTCACCTAGTATTAAACATACATTCGAATTACCAATAAATTTTTTGCCCAGAATGAAAGCCTCAGGTAAGCCATTTGGTTTGCTCTGTATTTTAAATTTAATTTTCATACCAAATTTACTTCCATCACCAAGTAATTTTTTATAAGCATGATTGTGTTCAGGAGATGTAATTATGAGAACTTCTCTAATCTCAGCCAGCATTAATACTGACAGAGAATAATATATCATTGGCTTATCGTAAATTGGCAATAATTGCTTTGAAGTTGTTTTAGTTAAGGGATACAATCTTGTTCCTAATCCTCCAGCTAAAATAATACCTTTCCAATTATGCATTATTTTTAAGACCTCTTCTTTTAGTCATTGATTGCACATCATTTATGTTTGTAAAAATTTCTCTATTTTCAAGATACCACAAAATTGTCTTTCTAATCCCTGTTTCAAATGTCTCAGCTGGTTCCCATTTCAAATATTTTTTTATTTTACTATTATCAATTGCATATCTTCTATCGTGTCCAGGTCTATCATCAACAAATTCTATCAGTTCAGAATAGTTTTTAACTAAATTAGATGGAAATAATTCATCTAATACCTCGCATATTTTTTTAATAACATCAATGTTACTTATTTCATTGTTGGCTCCGATATTATAATATTCATTTTTTTTTGAATGTATTGAAATCTCAACAAGAGCCTTCACGTGATCCTCAACATAAAGCCAATCTCTTATTTGAGCTCCATCACCGTAAACTGGCAAAGACTCATTATTTATGGCACGAAAAATAATTAGGGGTATCAATTTCTCAGCGTATTGATTAGGTCCGTAGTTGTTTGAACAATTGCTTATTAATATGGGAAGTTTATAAGTTTTGTTCCATGCATTTACCAGATGGTCGCTACTTGCTTTTGATGCTGAGTAAGGTGAACTAGGATCGTATCTTGAATTTTCTTGAAATAAATCAGAACTATTTGCTAAATCTCCAAAAACTTCATCTGTAGAAATATGGTGAAAAGTAAATATTTCTTTCTTTTCATTTGGCAGATTGTTAAAATAATCAAGAGAAATTTTAAGTAAATTATATGTACCTATTATATTGGTTTGAATAAATTGATCGGGATTATCAATTGAGCGGTCAACATGCGTTTCAGCCGCGAGATGCATGATTTTATGAGGTTTGTAAGTATTATAAACTTTAGATACATTTTCTTCATCTAAAATATCTACTTTGAGAAACTTATAATTTTCGCTTTTGCTGGCAGAGTCTAAAAAAAAATTATTACTAGCATAAGAGAGATTATCAATATTCATAACCTCGTAATTTAATTCGTTGATAAGGTAATTTATTAGATGTGAACCAATAAAGCCGCATCCTCCAGTGACTAAGAATCTCATAAATCTTTGCTCATGTTTTACTCAATATTATTTTTAATTAAAAGTTCTTGCTTTGCTAATTTTAAATCGTAAGCAATCATTTCAGACACTAATGACTCTAGACTAATTTCGGCTTCCCACCCAAGAATTCTTTTGGCTTTTGAAGAGTCTCCTAATAGGCTATCAACTTCGCTAGGCCTATAATATGTAGGATCAATCTTTACTATAATTTTATTGTTTTCATCAACTCCAATCTCATTTAATCCCTCACCTTCCCAGTGAAATTTTATATCAAGTTTCTCAGCTGCTTTTTCAACAAATTCTCTTACAGTATTTTGTTTTCCAGTAGATATTATAAAATCATCTGGTGTTTCTTGCTGTAACATTAACCATTGAGCTTTAACAAAGTCTTTTGCATGACCCCAATCTCTTTTTGCGTCTAAGTTACCAAGGGACAAAGTTTCCTGTAATCCTAGCTTAATTCTCGATAACCCTCTTGTTATCTTTCTAGTTACAAAAGTTTCTCCTCTTACCGGTGACTCATGATTAAATAGAATTCCATTACATGCAAAGATATTATATGCCTCTCTGTAATTTATAGTAATCCAATAAGCATAAAGTTTAGCAACTCCATAAGGGCTTCTTGGATAAAATGGTGTCTTTTCATTTTGGGGAATTTCTTGAATCTTTCCAAATAATTCTGATGTAGAAGCCTGATAGTATTTTGTTTTTTCACAAAGACCTAAAATCCTAATAGCTTCAAGAATTCTTAAAGCACCAAAGGCATCAGTATCTGAAGTAAATTCAGGCTGTGCGAAGCTTACAGCGACATGACTTTGTGCCGCTAAGTTATAAATTTCATCAGGCTCTACATCTTTAATAATTTTAATTAGACTATTTCCATCAGTCATTTCACCATAATGTAGAAAGAAATTTTTATTCTCAATTTCAGGTCCCTCATATAAATGGTCTATTCTGGCAGTATTAAAGAGGCTGGTTCTTCGCTTAACTCCGTGTACTTGATAATTTTTATCTAATAAGAGTTCAGCTAAATATGCTCCATCTTGTCCAGTAATACCTGTAATAAGTGCTTTTTTTTGGCTCATTTATTTTACCTTATAGATCTATTTTAACTTATATATCAATCCTCTAAAAATTCTTTATAAGTCAATTGCAAACCTTCTTCTAAACTTATTTTAGGGCTCCAACCAGTGTTTTTAATCAATTCACTATCTAGTAATTTTCTTTTTACTCCATCAGGATATGTTCTATCAAATTTGATACTTCCGTTGAATTTAACAACTCTAGCTATTTTTTTTGCGAGTTTTAGAATTGAGATATCTTGACCACTACCGACATTTATATGCGACTGCTGGTTATCTATCAAAGATCTGTAAATCTTTTTATTTAAATTCATAATGTGAATTGCGGCTCTAGCCATATCATCAACATATAAAAACTCTCTTCTTACTTTACCAGAACCCCAAACCTTTACTTCTTTTAAATTTTTTGTTTTGGCATTATGAAATCTTTTGATTAAACCAGGTATTACATGTGAATTTTTTGAATGATAGTTATCATTTGGCCCATATAAATTTGTTGGCATAATTGATCTATAATCAAGTTTTTTGAATTGACGATTATAACTCTCGCACATTTTTATTCCTGCAATTTTAGCTATAGCATAAGGTTCATTTGTCTCTTCTAATTTTCCACTCAATAGTTGATCTTCTTTCATCGGTTTTTTTATATCTTTAGGATAAATGCAACTTGAACCAAGAAATAATAATTTTCGGACATCATTAGTATAAGCAGCTTGAATAATATTATTTTGTATCATTAAATTAGTATATATAAATTCTGCTGGGTATTTATTATTTGCAAATATTCCACCTACTTTTGCAGCAGCTATATAAACTTGATCAATTTTATTATTCTTGAAAAAATTATTTACTTTTTTTTGATTAATTAGATCTAATTGATTTCTATTTTTTATTATTAAGTTATATTTTGAATTTTTAATTAAATGTTTATAAATTGCTGAACCAACCATTCCTTCATGGCCAGCAATATAAACATTTATTTTTTTTTTTATTCATTGTGATAGTCTTTAATTTTGTTAATATCATAACTAGCAAACAAAAAAACTAGGAATTTTCGAGTTCAATTAAACATATATTGCATAATATGGTAATAATAGAGAATTTGATAAAAAAAATCCTAAGAATTTTTGGTATCGAAATAAAAAGGTTTTCAAAAAAAATTCATCCATTATCAACTCATGATATCGATCTACTTATTGATATTGGAGCTAATACTGGACAATATGCATCTATTGCAAGAAAAATTGGCTATAAGAAAAGAATTATTTCATTTGAACCTCTCATACAGGCTCATAATAAATTGGTTGAAATTTCAAGTAATGATCCGTTATGGGAAATTTACAAAAGGTGTGCAGTTGGGTCAGAAAATAAAAAAGTAAGTATCAATATTTCTGAAAATTCCTATAGTTCATCAATTCTTGAAATAACAAAGTCTCATACAGATGTTAATGAACAATCAAAATTTATAGGCAGTGAAGAAGTAGAAGTAATTACAATGGATACTTTCTTTGATAAATATAAAATAAATGAAAAAAAGATTTTCATTAAAATTGATACTCAAGGATATGAGGAACAGGTACTGATTGGATTTTCTAAAAATATTGAGAAAATTTATGCATTTCAAATTGAACTTTCGACAGTTGAATTATACAAAAATCAAAAGATATTTGAATTTTTTATTGATTATTTTTCATCTAGGAATTTCTTTTTATGGGATATAGAAGAAGGTTTTAGAAATAGAAAAACAGGACAAATTTTACAATTTGATGGTATTTTTATAAACAAAAAATTATTCAATCAAAAACTTATCTGAAATATTGTGCCTGTTGATTATTTCAATAATAAAATATCTCAATACTCAATTAAATTTGAATTACTTTTTTATTTATACTACTTATCAATTCCTTTTGTTTATATTTTTCAAACCATTCAGAACATTAATATATTTCCAATTATATATATTTGTTTAATAGTTTTCTGGTTAAAGGTCATAGAGATTAATAAAATTGTACACAAATCAATTTATATTGTCATATTTTTATTTTCTATTGGAATTTTAATTTCTTTTTATCATCGAGATACTGAAGTTATAAAAGATTTAATAAAATTTATCACACTATTTGGTTTAGGATTATTTTGCATATATGTAAGATTTAAATACTTAAGAATTGCACTTATAATTATATCAATTATTCACACTTTATTATTTTTTATCACTAGTGAAAATTATGTTAACGAATTAGGCATTTCTTATCATAGTACAGGATTTTCTATAATATCTTTATGGATTCTATATGTCATTAAAGAGAGGCCAAAAGAGATTTTATTAGGAATATTTCTTCTTTTATTAATATTTCTTTTAAGAGGTAGAACTCAAATATTTATAGGGTGCGTAATTTTTCTATGGATGGCTTACGGTGGGATAGGAATTAAGCAACCAATAGTTATTTTCATAAGCATTTTATCTTTATTCATATTGTCATTGTTTGTGGCCTTAATTTTTTCTGCAAACATATATGCTATCGATGAGTTATTGTCTCTCAGATTTTTGGAAGATATATACACTAGAGGCTTTAGCTCAGCTATAAGAATGGGATTTTGGAAGTGCTACTTTGATACGGTAACTCTATCAAGTTTTTTAATTGGAAACATCAACGGATATGATCAATGCATATTGGAAACATGGGCATCTTCATTTCCCGATACTGTACAACGAGATGTTAACCCAGACTATATTCAATATGAAAACTCATTTTTTAGACTAAATCATAAAGTCGGGGCGTTTATTCTGATATTTTACATCTTAATGTTTATAGGCTTAATTAAATCTCTACTAAACAAAAATTTAATATTGTCACTTATTTTCATACTTTTTTATTTAAGAATGTATACGGCCGATCTATTTTTCTTTCTTCCATATGACTTCATATTTTATGTGATATTGATTTATACTAATTATTTCCCAGGCACTGTTAAAAATAAAAATTGATTTATTTTCTTTTTTTATTTTTCATTAAATATTCTGCCATTTTCCAATCATCACTATTATCAATATCTATTGATCTGCTTTGTGGCATAATAAAACCTCTTGTTTCATTTGTTATAAACGCTTGACTCTTAATTAGCGACGATGTTCTAGAAAAGAATAATGCTCCGTTTAATTTATAAATATATTCATAATCATGCCTATTGAATGTATCTTTTAACTTAAATTTCTTTTTTAATTGATAATTACTTATCAATTTATAAAAAAGTTGAGGATGTTCTGAAACTTCTGATATAGACGCAGCAGTATTAAAATTATTTTTAATTGTAAAATTTATGATACTATCTATATCATTTGTATTTCTTAATGGCGATGTTGGTTGCAATAAAAGAATATAATCACTATCCGATATTTTTTTGAGAATGTGTAACACTGTATCAATCGTAGTGGTCTTATCTTGAGCTAAGTATTTAGGCCTTAAAAAAGGGATCTCGGCTCCTAGAGCAGCGCCCAATTTAGCAATCTTAGCATCATCTGTACTTAAAATAATTCTTGAAACATATTTACTTTTTTTTGCAGCTTTTATAGTCCAATAAATAAGAGGTTTACCAAAAAAAATTTTAATATTTTTATTTTTAATACCTTTTGACCCTTTTCGTGCTGGTATAATAGCAATAATATTTGGCTTTTTCATTTTTTGATTGCCTTTGGAAATATTGATAAATTTATAAAATATAATATAACTATCTATCCTTTGTAAAATGTAACTATAAGTTAACTATATACAAAAAAATAAATTTTACTTTATGAAAAAAATACTCATTGTTACTGAAAGACGCGCTGATTTTAGTCGCTTCAAACCAATCATTGACCTAATAGAAAAAGATAATGAACTTGATTATTTTTTAATTGTTACTGGTGCACATCTCTCAAAAAAGTTTGGAAAGACAATTAATGAAATAAAGTCATCAAAAATAAAGATCTTTAAATCTTTTAGTATGTTTGATCAAGATTATGAAAAAAATGATACAGGTAGTGGAATGACAATTGCAATGGGTAAAGCATTTATAAATTTATCCAAAATACTAAGTGATTTGAAAGTGGATATTATACTTTCAGGGTTTGATATTGCGGCGAATTTTGCAGTTACTGTAATTGGAGCACATATGAATATACCAGTTGCTCATATACAAGGTGGAGAGGTCTCAGGTACAATTGATGAGTCTATCAGACATGGTATGTCAAAATTTTCACACTATCATCTCACAGCTAACAATGATTCAAAAAGAAGATTAATCAAAATGGGTGAATTGAAAAAAAATATATATACTGTTGGTTGTCCCTCCATTGACGCAATATTAAATGAACAAGAGTTGTCAGCTGAATATGTGTTGAAAAAAATCAAAATTGATATTAATAAAAAATATATTTTAATATTGCAACATCCTGTTACTTCTGAGACCGAACTAATATTTTATCAAATAAATGAAACTATAAAGGCATTAAAATCGTATGGTTTGCAAAAGCTTGTCATATTTCCAAATAATGACGCTGGTGCATCAAGAATAATAAAAAAAATAAAGTCATCAAATATTAACCACGTAAGTACACTAACGCTTCCAGAATATAAGACACTTTTAAAGTATTGCTCAGTTCTAGTTGGAAATTCTAGCTCTGGAATTCATGAAGCTTTATCATTTCAAAAACCAGTTGTAAATATTGGAACAAGGCAAAATGGAAGATTAAAACCTAAAAATATTATAGATGTTAAGCATAATAGTTTAGCTATTAAAAAAGCTATAGATAAATCTCTTTATGACAAGAATTTCTTAGCAAAGATAAAAAAGTTAAAAAATCCATATGGAGACGGCAATTCAGCATTAAGAATTATCTCAATTCTTAAAAAACTTAATTTAGATAAAAATAAACTACAAAAACAAATTACATATTAATATTTTGAAGAAGTTATTAATTATTGGATCTGGTGGATATATCGGAAGAAATCTTAGAAAATTATTTCTTAAGGATAGTGAGTATGTTTTACATGAGCTTAAAAATAGAAAAGATTTAAATTTAAATAAGACTGAAGATGTAATAAATTTTTTTAGCAAATTTCAATATGATTATATAATTAATCTAACAGGTCAATATGCAAACTCAGCCAATGACTTTGCTTCAATTAATTCACTAGGAAATATTAATTTAGTGAATGCTCTTAAAAAAAGCGGTTCAAAAGATACAAAAATTATATTTTTTTCAACTACTCTGGTTTATGGAAATACTACAAAGATCACAAGTGAAAAAGGAGTCGCAAAACCTATTGGTAATTATGCCTTATCTAAGTATGAAGGAGAGCAAATACTTATGAAGTCAAAATACAATACATTAATACTTAGGGTTGCTAATGTATATGATAACAAATTTTTAAAAAAGGGATTACTAAAAAATATTGTTGAAAGTGTTGATAATAAAACTCAAATAAAAATTAATAATCTAAAATCTTACAGTAATTATATTCATATAAATGATTTATGTAAGTTTGTTTATAGTTTGGTTAAAAAAAATACTCAGTTTACAAAGAAAATCATAAATGTTGGTAATGAAAATCTTTCAATTAAACAAATAATCTTTTTATTTGAAGAATTGCTTGATATAAATATAAAAACATCAAATGCCAAATATAGTGGAGCGAGTATATCTCAAAAAATTGATGTAACAAATTTTAATAAGACTGATGAAAGCGTAAAAAAATCGTTAAAAGAAACAATTATTTCATTTTATGAAAAAAAATATATTTAAGGGGAAAACAGTTTTAGTAACTGGAGCATCAGGTTCTATTGGCTCAGCTCTAACTTTACAACTTATCAAGTTAGGCTGTAAATCAGTAAGAGCATTTAGTAATGATGAAAATGGACTTTATGAATTATCAAATTTAGTTGAAACAATCTATCCAAATTATGCAAATAAAGAGATATTTACTAAACTTAGATTAACTAAAATCAGATACATATACAGCGACATTAGAGATATAAATCGATGTATTAAAGCTTCAGAAAATGTAGATATAATAATACATGCAGCTGCTTTAAAACATGTACTTATTTGTGAACTAAATCCTGAAGAGGCAGTACAAACTAATGTAATAGGAACTCAAAACATTGTAAAGGCCGCAATACTAAACAAGGTTGATCGTTTTTTATTAATAAGCACTGATAAGGTGGTAAATTCATCTACCTTAATGGGATCAACAAAAAAACTATGTGAGCAATTAGTTATTAATTCAAACGATATATTAGGAAACCTGAAAACAAAACTATCTGTAGTAAGGTTTGGTAATGTAGTTGGTTCCAGGGGTTCAGTTATACCAAAATTCATAAACCAAGCTAAGTCAAATAGACCCATAACAGTTCACGGTAAATCGATGAATAGATATGTTATGACTATTAGCGATGCAATTGATTTAACATTGGTAGCGATAGAAAAAATGAAAGGAAGGGAAATCTTTATTTTAAAAAGTATGGGTATTATAAATATATTTGATCTTGCTAATGGTATAAAAAAATACTTTAAGTCGAAATCTCAAATTAAAGTTATTGGGAAAATTTTTTCAGAAAAATATTCAGAGAACTTGGTCTCTCCTGAGGAAATTAAAAATTTATCATCTATAAGTGAAAGACTTTATGTCTTAAAGTCTAAAAATAAAAATACCAGCAAAAATAACAAAAACTTTATAAAAAAACCCAAACCATTAAGTTCAAAAAAAATAATAGAATTATTAATTAAAGAAAATTTACTATAAATACTAGAATTTAATGTCTTCTTTACTTAGTTGATTACCAGGTTCTATAGTTCTCAAAGCAGTTTTACCAATCAATAATGGAAAATCATCAGAATTAAAATCACCACTTCCCGGTCTTTTAAGCCATATATTATCCATGCTCAACTTATCCCCTTTTTTTATTTTATCTATTGCAACGACTGATGCAAAAGCAAAATCAATAGTTGGCTCTTCTTCTTTTATAGGACCTTTATAATTACCTCTCGCAAGAAATATAGTTTTTGATCCTTGTATAAGATCAGACATATCACTTGGGTCCATTGAACATGCAATATCTGGGCCAACCCTATCTTTTGTATCAGTAAAGTGTTTTTCTATAATCGAACATCCCAATGCTACAGCTCCTAATGATGTATAATTATTTATTGTGTGATCCGAAAGTCCAATAACTGCGTTTGGAAATTGATCTCTCATTACTTCTATAGCATTTAGTCTGACTAATTCTGGAGGGGTTGGATAAACATTTGTACAATGTAGTAATGCATAAGGTACGTTATTTTTCTCTACAATAGACACAGTTTTTTTTATACTTTCTATAGTATTCATGCCTGTACTTATTATTAATGGTTTTTTAAAACTAGAAATATATTCGATTAAAGGATAATTGTTGCATTCTCCTGAACCTATTTTAAAGGCAGGTAAGTCGAATTTTACAAGCCTATCAACCGCAAGTCTAGAAAATGGTGTACTTATAAAAATTCTTTTTTTTGAAATAACATGTTGCATTAGCTTAAACTCATCATCCTCATTTAAAGCACAGTTTTCCATTATTTCGTAAATTGAAATATCTGCGTTTGCAGGAATAACATTCTTTGCATCTGAAGACATTTCATCTTCAACAATATGTGTCTGATGTTTTATCATCTCAGCACCTGCATTAATTGCTGAGTCAGCCATATCAATTGCTATATCTAATGAGCCGTTATGATTTATACCAATTTCTGCTACTATCAATGGTTCGTAGTTATATCCAATCTTGCGTCCAGAAATTTCCATTTCAATTTGAGACATACACTAATTATTAATCAAATTTTTTTTAAATTCAAATATAATGAAGGTCAAGTCTCGAAGCATCTTAAAAATTACTACTTTATAATCAGAAAAAAATTTTTTTTACAGTTGCTGCTCTTCTTAAAAGAGTTTTGTTTATACACATTTAATTATTTATTGCATTTTGTTACCTAAATATATATATCTAACTCAAATTTAAGTAATATAGAATGAACAACCGAACTCTCGGATCACCCAGTAAAGTTGAATATTGTAAATTATGTGTAATTTCAAATCAGAGGCCAAGCTCTGTTATTGAATTTAAAAATAAAATTGGTGACATTAAACCATTTATCTCTTTTAATTCACAAGGTATATGTTCGGCATGTGAATTTCATTTACAAAAAGAGAAAAATATTAACTGGGATTTGAGAGAGAAAAAACTTTTAAAATTATTAGATAGATTCAGAAAAAGTAATGGGGAATATGATATTGTAATACCTGGTAGTGGTGGAAAAGATAGTGCATTTACAGCTCACATTTTAAAATATAAGTATGACATGAACCCACTAACAGTAACATGGGCTCCTCATTCCTATACAAACATTGGATGGAAAAATTTTGATAACTGGATTAAGGAAGGTGGTTTTGATAATATTTTATTTACTCCAAATGGAAAAGTTCATTCAACTCTTACATCATTAGCTTTTAAAAATCTTCTTCATCCGTTTCAACCATTTATAATAGGTCAAAGAATAATTGGTCCTCTCATTGCAAAGAAATTTAATATTAAGTTGATTATGTATGGAGAAAATCAAGCTGAATATGGAAATGCAATTGATCAAAATCAAAATCCAAAAATGGATAGAGATTTTTTTACGATCCCTAAAAAAGAAGAAATGTATTTTGGTGGAATTTCTCTTAATAAAATAATTTCAGATCATGGTTTTCAACTTGCAGATTTTCAACCCTACATACCTCCCTTAGCAAATGATTTAGAAAAATTAGAAATAGAAATGCATTATCTTGGTTATTATTTAAAGTGGGATCCTCAAGAAATGTTTTATTATGCATCTGAAAATACTGGTTTTTCAGCTAATACAGAGAGGACTCAAGGAACTTATTCTAAATACACAAGTATAGACGACAAAATCGATACCTTTCATTACTACACAACTCTAATAAAATTTGGAATAGGCCGAGCAACTTATGACGCGGCTCAAGAGATAAGAAATGGTAAAATTACAAGAGATGAAGGAATAGCGCTAGTAAAAAAATTTGATACTGAGTTTCCAGAAATATTTTTCAAAGACTTTTTAAATTATATTAAAATTGATGAGGATAACTTTTGGAAAATTATAGATCAATTCAGGCCTGATCATTTATGGACTAAAGAACAAAATGAATGGAAACTAAAAAGTCCTGTATGGTCATAAAATATTTTTCACAATGAGAAATATCAGAATAATTGCAAAATTAGAAGTAAAACCACCTTACTTAGTAAAGGGAATACAGTTCGAAGGATTGAGACAATTAGGTGATCCTAATGTATATGCCTTAAAATATTATAATGATGGGATCGATGAAATAATTTATGATGATATTGTAGCAAGCCTTTATGAAAGAAATTCACTTGAAGACATAATTGAAGAAACTTCAAAAAATATTTTTGTGCCTATCACAGTAAGTGGTGGAATAAGATCTATTCAGGATGTAAAAAAAATTCTCAGATCTGGGGCAGATAAAGTTGCAATAAATACTGCTGCAATCAAAAACGAAAATATTATAAACGATATATCAAACAAATTTGGAAGTAGCACAATTGTTCTTTCTGTACACGCAAAAAGAGTTGGCAGTAAATGGGAAGCTTACTATGATAATGGTAGAGAAAGAAGTTATTTAGATGTCTTTGAATGGATAAAAAAAGCTCAAGACCTTGGAGTGGGAGAGATTTTACTAACATCAATCGATAATGATGGTACGCAGAATGGTTACGATATTAATTTAATAAATATGGCAATGAAAAAAGTAAATGTGCCTATAATAGCAAGCGGAGGAATGGGTAATTTAACTCATATTGAAAATTTAATTAAAGAAACATCTGTTGATGCTATATCAATATCGCATTGCTTGCATTATAATAAATTTTCAGTAAGTGAGGTAAGGGAATTTTGTTTAAGCAAGAATTTTCCCGTAAGGAAAGTGACCAGTAAATAATAGAATGACCAAATGTATAACTGTAATTGATTATGGAATGGGAAATCTTACTAGTATTCAAAGAGCTCTCGAAAGTTTTGATCTTAATGTAAAAGTAACATCAAGACCTGAAGAACTTATTAATTCTGATAAAGTAATTATACCAGGTGTAGGCGCGTTTGGAGATAGTATGCGAGAATTAAAAGAGAGGAACTTAGATGAAGCACTCAAGCTATTTGTAAAAAAAGGGAATCCTTTATTAGGTATATGCCTTGGCATGCAAATTTTATTTGATGAAAGTGAGGAATTAGGAATAAACACTGGTCTAGGTTTTATGCAAGGAAGAGTTGAATTAATTAAAAATTATTTAGGTGATGATATTAATAATATTGTAAGAAGAATTCCTCATATTGGATGGAGTCCAATATACAATAATAAAAGTGACTGGGACTCTAAAATATTTAAAAATATAGATAAAAATGATTTTTTTTATTTCGTACACTCCTTTATCTGCAAAACTGTTTCTGATGATATAATTATTGCTTGCACTAATTACAATCATTTAGAAATTGTTGCAGCTGTTGAAAGCGAAAATATTATTGGTCTACAATTTCATCCTGAAAAAAGCTCGTTGATAGGACTAAAGGTTATTGAAAATTTTATAAATCTTTATTAGTACCACCAAATAAATTGGTTGCGGGGGTAGGATTTGAACCTACGACCTTCAGGTTATGAGCCTGACGAGCTACCAGACTGCTCCACCCCGCGATAATTTGAGTAATATTTTAAATATCTAAATTCAATAAAAAACTATTTATATTCTAATAAACTAAACTTGAAAATAGAAAAAATATAAATTTTTTTATAATTAAAATAACTTACTTATATCTTCATTCGCATTTTAAATGCTTCTGTTAATTTAGGTTTAGAATAATATTTGCCACTTTCAGTTCTTTTATAATTATGTTTGAGATTAAAAAGATTTTCTCTTTCACTCAATACTACAAAGGCTTGGATTTCGCATAACATTTCAAGAATTTTTGAGCACGTTTTGTGTCTTCCCTTTTTTTTGTTTATTAAAGTGGCTTGAGTTATAATATTACCACAATCGATTCTATCATTTATAAAATGAATACTAAACGAAAAATTTTTTTTATTTTCTAATAACTGATAAAAAATAGGTGATAATCCTCTATAAAAAGGTAATTCTGAATTATGAAAGTTTATTATTCTACCTTTAAACAAATTTATACACCTTTGAGATATTTTAAAGGGAAAACTTAATGATACGCCGTGATAATTTTCTATATTATTTTCTAAAAGATTTAATAGTGACTTGTCACCGTCTTCAACATAGAAAAATTTAATTTTTTTATTTTTTTTTAAAATTTTTTTTTCTAAAGAAAAATTTAAGAAAAAAAATTTTACACAAGTTAATAAACCAAACATTAAGATATTTACCAATAAATCTCTAAAACTTTTTTTCTTATTTCCAAAAATGATAATTGTATTTCTATAATCTAATTCTATAAATGAGTTTATAATTTTTAAATTAAATATTGGATCCTTTTGGGTAAGAATTACAAGAGTATTAGCTATCACTTTTAAAATTTGTATTGTCTTTTAAGAATTCATAGATTAACGAGAGAATATTTTGTTTAGATAATTCATTTATTGCAGTCCTAACTTTACTAAGGTCTTCATCAGTATGCATAATTCCAAATGATAAAATGATATGTGTATTAAAGCCAAAACTTATACCCGCTAAGATTTGGTATTTACGATATAAATATGCAATAATTGCAGCTGCACAAGCTTTCTTTGAAATATTTTTATCTTTAATGATTGTTGATGAAAATATTTTATTAATGGAGTCTAGAAAATTAGGTACTAAGTTTTTCTCGAAAAATAAACCCCAAAGCATTCCAGAACCATTCAAGTAGTACTTACTATTGCTTTCGGATAGCTCTCTGTTTATTTCACGCATAAATTTTTCAATTTCTTTTGACTTATCTTCTGCATTTTCTTCCAGCAAAATATTGATTGCTTCAATAGCTGTTACTGTTTCCTCATAAAAACCATAATATGTTGAACTTAAGAAATTAGCGTGTTTATTTGTTTCAAGTAAATCTTGAAAAGTTTGTGCTGAATAAGAGATACCTGATATTGATGATTTTCCTCCACCTAACGCCTTTCCATAACATAAAATGTCTGGCCAAAATGTTTCACTTTCCCTCATGAAATTAAATAAATTTCCTGTCTTATACCATCCGCTGTAAACTTCGTCATAAATTAAAGGACAATCTGTTTTTTTTGATAGTGTTTTAAGAGATGAAAGCATTATATCTGATGTTTCTGTCATAGTTGAAGCTGAAAATGGCTCTACCAGTACTCCAGCTATGTCTTTTCTATTTTTATATTTATTTAGGGAGTCTGGTTTATTAAATTCGTATTTCTCAATATTTATTAATGTTGATAATTTTATTGAATTTTCATCAGAAAAACTTAAAGACTGCGCTAATATTGATTTACCATGAAATGCCCGATCAGATACAAGAAAAACTTTTTTTCCAGACTTATTTTCTTCAGCTTTTAATAAGCATAGTCTGAAAGCTACATCAACTGACTCACTTCCACTGTTAGGAAAAAAAGAGTATTCTAACTTATTAAATAAAATTTGAGACATATTATAGGACAACGCAGCAAGAGCTGGTGAAAAAAAATTTTTATTTACTTCCATTTTTTTATCACTCAAAACTTTTTGCCTAGCTTTTATTATTCTAGGATGATTGTGACCATGATTAAGAACTCCATAGCCACCTGTGCAATCCAAAATTCTATCGCCATCACTGGAAATAATATAAGACCCTTCAGCACTTTTAATTTTCTGACGTGAGGACATGAATGATGCAAGAAGATCTGTTTTTTTTGAGTTGATATGTTTTGCATAGATCTCCCTACATTCATCAAAAGTTAAATTATCTAAAGAGGCTGAGTCAATTAAACCATTATTATTTTTTTTCATTAGTAATTTCGATTATAGTTATTCTTAAAAAAAAATATATTTTATACATGAATAAACATACCTAAAAGAAACTTTTAAAAGTGATATTTTTGATTTTCCAGATATTCGTTGATATTCATGAGCAGGTACTTCACCAATTGTGTATCCATTCCTGAGTGTTTTTATTATCATTTCCTGTTCGATAGTAGTAATATTTTCCTTTAAAGAAATTTTATTAAAAACATCTCTTTTAATAGCTCTAAAACCATTTTGTGAATCAGTTAAATTGACATTAAATCTATAGTTAATCATCAATAATATCAGATGCGAGCCTGTTACTCTTATAAATTTTTCAAATGAACCAAAATATTCATCGCTGCCACCCAAAGTTCTAGAACCAGTGATATGGTCAAAATCTCCTTTAAATATTGGATTTACTAGTCTTGGTATGTCTTTTGGGTTATGGGATCCGTCAGAATCTATAAATAATAACACTCTCTTAGTTGCAATTTTTGAACCGGCTAATCTAATTGCTTCACCTTTTCCCTTTTTATTGTCTTTGAAAGTTAAATCAGAATATTGTTTTGCGTATTCGTATGTGCCGTCAGTAGAATGTCCATCAATAATGATAAGTTCGTTTGTATATTTTTTTAGTTCATCAAGTAAATTTAATTTTTGAAGATTATTTTTTTCATTTTTAGCTAGTACGATTATTGACAAATTATTTTTATTGTCCTCACTTAATTCTTCATTGTAGTTTACGTAATTATACATTTTATTAATTATTTAAAGATAACAGCCGTACGTATAACAAAATTTATTAATATAGTCGAAACAATAATAATAAACTTTGAAATATATATTCCAATATTAAATGTCTCTACAAGAATGTAAGTACCAGCCATCCCCATTATGAACACAAGGATTAATAAAAAAATTGATTGAATTAATTGTGAAGAAAAACTGAAAAAAAAAATTTTTTTATATACAAACTTTCTAAATACTATTACGCCCATTAAACATGAAATTAACCAAGATATTGCTTGAGCTATTAGATAATTATTAGTTAAGAAAATGATTGATACATATACAGATAAATCAACTAACACAATAAAAGTACCTGCAATAATATAAGATATAAGAAAAACCAAAACTAATGACCTCTATAAATAAATCTTAATTTTTTTGATAAATACATAAAATAAATATAATATATATTTAGCGTTTTTTTATTAATTTAAATAAGATTAAATTTAAAATAAATCCCTAGTTTATATAGTTAATGATAAAATTGCATAAAAAAAATAGATTAGGATTATTTTACATTTTCAAACATTTTCTTAAATATCATAAATAAAATTGTGCAAAAAATTTTTTTAGAAAATAAAGTAATACTTCCCATATTCATTTTACTTTTATTTATTGATTTATATTATCTATTTAATCGAGATTGGTTTGTCTTTATTCCATTAGTTGATGATTCTATTACTATTGCTAGCATAACTAGGTTTTCGTGGGTAAATAATTTATATTTTATTATTATAAATGTTGCCTTATTTTTTATTTTATTTTTATTTATTCACAAGAATTTATATATCTTTAATTTTAAAGAAAGTACTTACCTATCTACAGCTAATTTATTCCTTATTATTAGCATAATAATTATGCTCTCTCTTCCTTATTCTAATCCAATTAGAATTGGTAATTTTGGCGATGTATTTCACGATTCTGAAAAAATTGCTTTTATACCATATATATATAATTCATTTAATCGATTAGAAATAATAAATAATGTCTTCACTCTTCATGGCTGGTTTCAGGATTTATATATTTCAATGTTATCCTATTGGTTATATGGATACGAGAAAATTATATTTGGCCTAAGATCAATCACTTCCTTTGTGCATACAATTACTGCATTAACCGTTATCTTGTTAATCTATTCATTTGTTAAAAACTTGATAAAATCTGAATACTACACTTTCATTCTTTTTTTAACTTTTTTTGCAATTTTACAATACTCAAATCTCACTTCTATTATTGATAGACAGTTATTCTTATATTTAATTCTCATTGTATATTTAAATTTTAACTTTGAAGATATCAAATCGAGAAAGAATTATATAATTATTTCGATTAGTGCAGTCTTAATTATTGCTTCATTTTTTTATAATTTTTATCAATTTGTTTCACTTTTTATTTTAAACCTGACTGTAATATTGTTTATTTCACTTATTTTTAAAAAGGTAAGGATTATTTCAATTTATTTCTCATCATTAGCTATTCTATTTTCACTAACACTTTTATTCATTGAATTCGAAATATTTAAGATTGGTTCATTAAAAATTATTGAACTTATTGCATGGGGAAGCAGTAAACCAATTTATGATATGAGATTTGGATATGGTATTAAAAGCGGAATGCTTCACTTAGTGACTTATATTTCTATATTAGCATTTATTTTGGTTAGTATTTTCATAGAATTCAAAAAGGACTTTAATGTAGAAAAAAAAGTCGACTCTATTAGAGCTTACTTTATGCGAAACAGCTTGCTTACTATTTTATTAATATTTAGTTTGTCAGGTTTTTATGAATTTTTAGTTAGAGGTTACTGCTGTTATATTTTTAGAGCAAATTTAATACATTATTTAGTTTTTGGTTATTTTGTAATTAGATTTTTTAAAAAAAGATGGATAAAATCAGTCGCTCTTTCTATTCCTTTAATTTTTACTGTAATAGTATTTGCTGATGCTAATTTTAAGAAGAGAGTTTATTATAACCTTCAATTGATAATCTCACACATTGACCTTGAGAACAAAAAAGATGAAAATTTAATCGAAGATAATTTGGGTATATTTGATGTTGTAAAAAGCTTAAATAAAGAGACAAAAGGTCAAGATTGTTTTTATTCATTTCAAGACGATGCTTTTTTACAGGTGAAACTCAACAAAGTACCTTGTACCTCAAATCCTATATCTCAAGATCTGAGAACAAAAGAGCAATTAAAAAAAACAATCAATGAATTAGAACAATCCTCTCCTAATCTAATACTTTTTGATATTGATAACTATTCTGAATTTTATTCATTAGGTTTGAGAGTTGAAGACAATGTAAGATCAACTATATATTTAAATCTTATTCTAGAATATATAATTAACAATTATTCTCCATATGTTTCTATTAACGGCTACCACATTTGGAAAAAAAATACGACGACCAAAAATATAAATTATACTACTACTAATTCAATTGATTTAGAACTTAACATGACACCAAGAGAAATATGTTTAAAGTATAATCAACCAGAAAAATGCTTTGTTTCTATTTATAACAATGAATTGAAATTATATATTGATGTGCTCGATGGCAGCATAAACAATAAGAAAATTTATGAATTAATGTCACTCGATCAAAAACATTACTTTTACAGGAATTTCCCAAAAAATTACGAATTAAGTTTGATAAGTGAAAATAATAAGAATATTCAAATTATAATAGTTTCTGAAAAAGTAAATATTTCAATAAATGAAATAAAATAAAAAATTTAATTTTTATATTAATAATATGACTATAAATAAAGTTAAAATAGGAATTATTGGTTCAGGTCCATCAGGATTAGCCGCGGCTATGCCTTTTTTAGAATATGGTGAAAGCTTTGATGTAACAATTATTACATCTGGTAAAAGTCTATTTGATAAAGATGTAGTGAGTATGCAAACAGCTCTAAAGAATATGTCATTAGATGATCAGCATAAGTACTGGGAAGAAAAAAAAACAAAGCATAAAGGAATAATTCCAAAAAAATTATTTTATGGCTTAGAAACCGCTTATAGTAATCCGAGCGATTTAGATTTATCTAAAGAAATAGAATTTGATATCTCACATTCTTTTGGCGGACTATCTAATGTATGGGGTGCAAATGTTGCAGGATTACCTAAAAATGATATTAAGAAATTTGACAATGAAATTGATCTAAAAAAAGAGTTTTTTGAAATAACAAAACAATTTCCAATATCTGGGGAAGAGGATGATATTGATTTGAATTCTACTTACAAAATAAGTTATAACAAAAAGCTATTAAACTACTGTTCACAAGCAAAAAAATTGTTAAATAAGTATTTATTAAATAAAAATTACTTCACAATAAATAACTTTTATTTGGGGCTTTCAAAACTATCAATTATAAATGATGAAAATGATTCTGATAATTCCTGTAAAAATACAGGTTTAGAAATGTATGGGTGCAATTCTAATTCAATTTTCAACTCATCTTTACATATAAATAAGATAAAAGAAGAGATTAATTTGCTAGAAGATACTCTTGTAGAGGAAATTATTTTTACTGATAAAGGTCAAGGGCTACTTTTATATAATAATAATTCAAATTCTCAGATTTTTTTTGATAAAATAATTATTGCCTGTGGCACAATTGAAACCTCAAAGCTTGTTCTTAAATCTCTTAGAGACCATAAGAAAAATTCTTTAATAATCAAGGACTCCCAAAAATATTTTTTTTTATATTTTACATTCTTTAGGGCTATGAAAAATGAAGAAAAAAATATTATTGGACTGTCACAGATTTTCATGCAGACAGAAATAGATAGTCATACATTTCATTTGCAATTATACCATTCAGTGACCCTTCTTAAAAATTCATTGAAACATTATATGCCTCACTTTTTTACAAAATTTATATATAAGTTTTTAGATTTTTTCTTAAGTCGAATAATGATTGGAGTAGTTTATTTCCCCGAGGAAATCAGTCATCATATGCAATTAACTTATGATTATGATAAAAATAATTACCAAATTAAAAAAATAAAAAATAGATTTTTTTCCCCAAAATATATTTTTAAAATATTATTAAAATTATCGAAATTTTTTCCAAAATTTCTATCCTTTCCACTTCCTTTTTACGTAAAGTCTAAGGTTGGTATTAGTCAGCATTTTGGTGCATCGCTTCCTTATAGTAAAACTAGTGAAATTGGAACTACGAATATTAAAGGTCAATTAATACCATTTAACAATATTTATATTTCTGATTGTTCGTCTTTACCAAGAATACCATCGACACCACCTACATATTTAGCAATGAGTAATGCATTTCGTATTTCTAGAAATATAATAAACGAACTAATTATAAATAATAAGAAATAGTAAATTAGTTTTTTTTGTTCTCAGGAAGAAATATTTCCTTTGGTGGTTTTTTTGAAGTGTACAAGCGGAATTGGTGCATAGCCTGAGTCCGACCCAACTGATTTCCTGTAATGTGTTGTATTTTGTGTTGTTTAGCAAGTTTAATAAGGTATGTATCATTATTTGCTATTACCACATCAAATATTAATTTTAAATATTTTACTTTATTTTCTATATTTTCTATATACCTCTGCTCTTTAGAATTTTTCATTCCCAAAGAAGTTGCATTTATTAAGACACTGCAGTCTATTTTTGAAA
>MDTG01070861.1_pt1 | contig 31536 bp, 26 predicted proteins | sample 811421 | NCBI WGS metagenome assembly MDTG01 (sample SAMN05326645, study PRJNA326480) | marine metagenome | isolation source: seawater | place: Pacific Ocean: South East | collected 2011
AAAACAGGCGCGCCATCCAACATCCTCCAAAAGCCTCAAGCCATTGGAATCATGATTTGCAGCACCCTATCAATAGACTGATTGGGTTTTGAGCCTAAGGCGGCGGGTAGGCGAACCCTAGCGCATTCGGGGCGACTTCTCCCCACAGCCCCCCTACTCCACCACAACCCGCGCCTCGGCCCGGTCCAGCACGCCCTGCGCCAAGCCTTCCCAGAGCGGGCTGTCCAGGCCGGCGTTTATGATGTCGGCCATGGAGGCGCCTGTGGGGGCGAGGTCTTCTATGTAGATGATCATCAGCTCCTCGCGCGGATTATCGGGGTCGAGGATGTGTTTCATGGTGGCGTTGATGGTCTCGGCCGGCAGGGTGTAGCCCGCCTCTTCGAGCACGGCGCGCATCATGGCATTGTCGGAGCCGGCCTGCGGCACATCGCTTGCGCCCTCGCCGAAGCGGGCGCGGACGAAGAAACTGGCGTCGCCCAGCTCGCGCTGTTCGAGGTCTGACAGGTGGAAGTCATAGCCGGCCTCCGGCAGGGTCGGCAGATAGGCCTCGAACTGGATCCAGTAGAGCCGGTCGACCACCCGGTCCTCGCCGGCCTCGACGAAGAGATGCATCTCGGCATCCACCGCGTCATAGAGCGCCCAGCGGCGGCGGCCGGCATAGACCGCGCTGCCGGGCACAACGATGCGCGCCTCCGGCAGATGCGGCGAGACGAGCGTGCCCGCCGCCTCGACCGTGCGCATGGGGGCCGGCCAGGGCGCGGCGTCCGGACAGCCGGGCGCGGTGCACACATGGGTGGCGAGCGTGACGGCGAAGGCGCTGAGGGTCAGGGGCATGAGGGCATGGCTCCGTTTGCTGGATCGGTCCGATACGGACCAGCAGACCCGGCGGGCGCGGGCGGAACCAATGAAACATCGGTAAGATAAAGGGATTTTGCGCCGCTGTGTCCCTGAAGACCCGGTGTACCCCGAAGACCCGGGCCGGCCTCCGCCCCCTATTCCGGCAGCTGCTCCCGGAAAAACCGGATCGCATTGCCGCCCATCACCTGGCGCACATCGTCCTCGCTCAGGCCAGCCGCCAGCAGGCGGTCGGTGAGGACGGCGTATTCGGACGCGTCGAATGTGGTGGTGATGGTGCCGTCATAGTCGGAGCCGAGGGCGACATGGTCGAGGCCGACAAGGTCTATGGCGGCGATTATGGTGCCGGCGACGCCGGACGGGCTGTCGTCGCAGGTCACGTCTTCCCAGAAACCGATGCCGATCAGCCCGCCTTCCGCGGCGATGGCGCGCATCAACCCGTCGGGAATGTTGCGGGTGACCGGGCAATGGCCGTGAATGCCGGTGTGGGAGACCACGAGCGGCCGGTCGGTCATCGCCAGAACCTCGGCCACCACGGCAGGCGAGGAGTGGGCGACATCGATGATCAGGCCGCGCTCGAGCATGGCGGCGACGGCCTCGCGGCCGAAATCGGTGAGGCCGGCGCCGGAGACGCCGTGCAGCGATCCGCCCAGCTCGTTGTCGAAGAAATGCTGCAGGCCGATCAGCCGGTAGCCGGCCTCCCAGAGCGGTTCGATATTGGCCAGATCGCCTTCCAGCGGGTGCGCGCCTTCCGTGGCGAGGAGGCCGCCCATCGCCATCGGGTCGCTCTGCCGGGCGGCGAGCACCGCATCGAGATCGCCGCGCGTGCGGATGACGGTGAAGGCGTCGTCATTATCGGCCAGGCGGTTGAGGCGATCGGCATGGTAGAGCGCGCGATTGCGGATCGAGCCCCAGGTGTCGACCGGCCAGCGCTGGGCGATGGCGAGCGGGGTGATATTGTCGCTGTCGGCCGAGTTCTCCTCGTAATTCATCGAGGAGGGCGTCTTGGTGACGCTGGCGAAGACCTGGAAGGCCACCCGCCCCTCGCGCAGGCGCGGCAGGTCGGTATGGCCGCGATCGTTGCGGCGGGCCGGATCGCGCATCCACAACAGCATGTCGGAATGCAGATCGGCGACGTCGAGCGTGGCGTGCAGGGCCTGCGCCTCGGCGGAGAGGACATAGGGTTCGTGCGGCAGGACGAGATTGCGTCCGGCATCGATGCGCACGGGGATGACGTAGAAGAAGAGGCCGGCGGCCACCGCCAGCAGGATGGCGATCGCGCCCAGAATAATCCGTGTCATGCCCCGTCCCTCCCATGAACAGCGTTCACAAGCTGTAGCGTGAAAGCCCGGCGGCAGACAAGAAAGCAGACAGAAAAAGGGCCGCCCGGATTGTCCGGACAGCCCTTCATGCTCTGGTGTCAGCCGGGACGGCCTATTCGCTGTAGAGTTCCGAGATCGACAGCGACGCATTGGCATTCTCGCCCTGGCGGTAGGAGCCGATCCAGATGTCATAGGTGCCCGAGGCCGGGTTGTGGAAGGTCAGGGCCGGGTTGAGGCCGCTATTGCCGCCATCGTCATTGCAGTGCCAGTTGCCGTTCGGATCGTTGACCAGGATGGTCGTGTCCGACGAGGAGGCAGCCGACAGGATCAGCGGCAGGGAGGAGCCGGCCGTGTAGCGCAGCTCGAAGTCCGGCGCGGCGGAGACCCAGCCGGCACAGCCGCTGCGCACGTCCGATGCGCGATAGGCGCCGCCGGAGACGATGTCGACACGGTAGGGATCGGGCGTGAAGCCGGCGCGCAGATTGGCGCTGCCGAAATTGGCCGGCAGGGAGAAATCGATCCCGCCATAGCTGTTGCCGCCGCCATTGTATCCGCCGCCGGAGCCGCCGAGTTCTGAGATGGCGAGGACTGCGTCGGCATAATCGCCCTGGCTGTAGGAACCGACCCAGATGTCGTAACGGCCGGATTGCGGGTTGGAGAAGGTCATGCTCGGATTGAGCCCTTCGCCGCTGTCATCGTCGCAATACCAGTTGCCGCTGGGCCCGTTGACGACGAGCGTCGTGTCCGAGCTGGACGTGGCGCCGATGGTCAGGTCGAACATGTTTCCGGCGGTGTAGTAGACCGAATAGTCCGGCGCGTCGGCGATCCAGCCGCGGCAGGACGAGGACACATTGGCCGCCGAGCGCGCGCCGCCGGAAGTGATGCGCACGGTGTAGGGATCCGGCGTGAAACCGGAGTTCAGATTGACGCTGCCATAGGTGGGCGGCGCGGAATAATCCTGGGCGATGGCCGGAGCGGCGCAGGCCAGGACGGCCGCCGCGGCGGCGAGAGAACGAAACTGCATGACGGATCCCCTTTTCAAGCCGCCGGCCCGGTCACCCTTGTGCCGTCCCATCCGGTAGCGTGATCCCAGTTTAGACGATCCTGCTACTGAACCACAGCTGAACGGTTATTTTTATTCCACCGCAGTCTCGTCTTCATCCCGAGGCCAGCCGAGCGCGGCCGAGATCAGGTGGAAGACGGTGTTCTGCTCGATCGATCCGCCGAACCAGTGCGCCCGCGGCCCGGTGGCATAAAGCGCCACATCCGCGCCGGAATGGGTCTCGTTGGACAGTTCGACGGCGGTCTCCTGCAGATAGTCCGGCGCCATCACGGTCTCCTCGTCCAGCGGCTCGCCCTCATGGGCGCGCACATTGGGGCCGTTCTGATAGCCCAGCGTGGTGTAGGGCCGGCCGGTCTCGTCCAGCGTCAGCTGCGGCTCTGTGCCCGGCTCGTACGGGTTGGCGCGGCGCACCAGGCCGAGGATCGGGTTGCCGCGGCCGGGATAGCCGGAGAAGGTCATGGTGTGGCCGTGATCGGCGGTGACGACGATCAGCGTCTCGTCCAGATCGACCCGTTCCAGCGCCGCCGCGATGGCCGCGTCGAAGGCCTGCATGTCGGTCAGGGCGCGATAGGCATTGGTGGCGTGGTGGGCATGATCGACCCGGCCGGCCTCGACCATCAGCACATAACCGTCCTCGTTCCGCGACAGGCGGTCGATGGCGAAAGCGGTCATTTCCGCCAGGGAGGGCTCATCGGCCTCGCTGCGATCGGCCTCATAGGCCATGTGGCTGTCGGAGAAGAGACCCAGCACCGGCGCGCCGGCGGCCGGATCGAGGGCCCGGAAACCGGCGGCATCGGTCACGGCGACGCGGTCGTGCGCCTGCCATTCCGCGATCAGGTTGCGCCCGTCGGCACGCACGCCGCCCTCGGCCTCGGGCAGGAAACGGGCCCGGCCGCCGCCCAGCGCCAGCTCGATACCGTCGCCCTCGTCGAAGGCCAGCAATTGCGCGGCAATGTCGACACAGCCCGCGGCGACGCCTTCCGGCCGCATGTCGCTGTCGGCTTCCCAGGAACGGATCAGGCTGTGCGCGTAGAGCGTGGCCGGCGTGGCGTGGGTCAGGCGGGCGGTCGAGACGATGCCGGTGGCCAGGCCGCGGCGCTCGGCCAGCTCGACCAGGGTCGGCGGCAGGTCGGCACCGGGCGCGCAGGCATCGAGAAACTGGTCGGCCCGCACACTGATCGCGCCGGAGCGGGTCTTGTGACCGGTCACCAGCGCCGTTGCCGTGCTGGCACTGTCGGCGACCTGGGCGTCGGTATTGTAGGTGCGCACCAGGGCGGTGCTGGGGAAGGCCTCGAAGGACAGGGTGTGCGTCTCGCCGTCGCCGGCCTGTTCGCCGCCATAGATCCGCGCGGCGGAAATGGTCGGGATGCTCATGCCGTCGGCGATGAAGAGGATGACATTGCGGGCCTGCTGCGGACGCACATCGACCGCCATGCGGCGGTCCAGCTCGGCGCGGGCGCGCTGCCAGTTGTCACCATCATTGCCGGTGTCCTGAAGGGTTGCGGCGCTGGCAGCACCGGCCAGGAAGACGCCCAGGACAACCGCCGGGCCGAAGGATTTGATATGCACGTCGTGACCTCGTTCCGCTGGAGCGTGATCCGGTGAAGCGGAAACCGGTTCACCGTTCGATCGCGCGACCGCTCAAGATTCCGGAGCAGGGGCGATCCCGCAGGAAACGCTCCTGCTCCAGGTCGCGCAGGCCTACCGAATGCGGCCGGGAATGACCAATGAAAGTTTCAAGTCGGCGCAGCGGCGCTCAGCCCGCCGGCCCGTCCAGCAGGATCACCGCCTCGACCACACTGCCCGAGCCCATATAGGTCAGCGAGGAGAAGGACAGGGTGCGCGCCAGCGTGATCCCGCGCCCGCGATAGCCTCCACCGGCCGGCGGCCCCGTCAGGAAAGCCTCGTGATCGAACCCCTCGCCCTCGTCCTGGATGGTGAAGGCGATCATCCGCGCGCCGCGCTGGAAGGTGACGATCACCCGGCGCCCGGCATAGGCGGGATCGGCGAGCCGGCGCTCGACCTCCTCGCGCCAGGTCCCGGCGATCAGCAGGTCGCGCTTCTGCGCACCGGTGATTTCCAGATTGCCGTGCTCGACGGCATTGATCATCAACTCCTGCAGACCGACCACGACGGCATCGGAATTGGGACAGGCCAGCGCCAGCATGGTCGACAGGTTGCGCGCCTCGTCGAGCGTGCGGAAGACGAACTGGCCGCTCATGATCGTGCCGATGGCGGACTTGCGGCGGGCCACATCGGCCTGCAGTTCCAGCACCTGCTCGCGATAATCGCAGGCGGCCTCGAAGACCGACTTCAGCGACGCAAAATCGGTATCGCGCGACAGGACGAAATCGGCCTGGACCTGGCTGTCGGCGCGCTCGGTCAGGAAGATCGACTGCATCGCCTCACCGGCCCGCAACCGGGCCGCCTTCAGGGCCCCCAGATGCGCATCGTCGGCAATCACCACACCGATCTCGCCGCGCTCCGGCAGGGCCGTCTCGCCAACCAGCACACCGCGCGGCTCGCCTTGAAGATAGTCGCCCAGGCGGCGCGCCAGCGGGCCGTCGGACACCATCATCCAGATCAGGTCGTCGCGGTGTTTCATGGGGCATTCAGTCCGATCAGCAGGAAGGTCAGGTCGTCGCGGAATTCGGCATCGGGCCGGCCGAAAAGACGCGTCAGCAGCCGGGCTGAGAAGGCATCGTTGCCGGCGGCCGCCTCGGCCTGCACGGCAATGGCGATATCCCCGGCCCCGAGACTGGCTTCGGGGTTCTCGAAGTCCTCGTACAGCGCGTCGCTGTAGGCGAACAGCTGGTCCTGCGGTCCCAGCTGCACCGAAGAGCACTCATACTCCGCATCCGCCAGGCACCCCAGGATCAGGCCGCGCCCGGGCAATTCCTCCCAGCCGCCATCGCCGCGCAGGATCAGGGGCGGCGGCGCACCGGCCACGGCATAGCGCATCTCGCCGGCGGCCGCGTCGATCACGGCATAGAAGGCCGTCGCGAAGTGCTCGACCGGCAGGATCGGCACGAGTGCCCGGTTCAGCGCCGCCAGCCATCGGTCCGGATCGGCCCGTTCGCGGACCAGCCCGGCGGTGATCATGTTGACCCGGAAGGCGTTGATGGCGGCCGACACGCCATGCCCGGACAGATCGACCATGAAGACCGCGAACCGGGTCCCGTCCACCGGGAAGACCTGCCAGAGATCGCCGCCCAGCATGTGCGAAGCGCGGTAGAAGGTGGTCATGGCGGCGCCGCGCGGTTGCAGGATTGCGGCGACATCTTCCGGGCCGGGCAGGAGCGCAAGCTGCATCGACTGGGCCGCGCGCAGCTCGTCCTCCATCCGGTCCTGATAGCGCTGCAGCCGGCCGATCATGCGGCGGCGTTCCAGATGCAGGCGCACGCGGGAGACCAGCTCGCCGGGATTGAGCGGTTTGGAAACGATGTCGGACGCCCCGACCTTGAAGGCATCGACCCGGCAGTCTGCCTCCTGGATGCCGGTCTGCACCAGGATGGGAAGGTCCAGCGCCAGCCGGCAGCGGATTTCGCGGCACACCTCGAACCCGTCCATTCGGGGCATGCGGATATCCAGGATGACGATGTCGGCCGTGTTGGCCGCGAGCCATTCGATCGCCTCGACCCCGTCCCCGGCATAGGCGAGACAGGTATAGCCCGCCGCTTCCAGCACCGATCCGATCAAGAGGCGCGAGGACGCCTGGTCGTCGACAATGAGGATCCGGTCGCGCGCCGGGTCGTCATGCTCGGACTGGGAGTGTGCGAGGTCCATCAGCGCCTCAGTCGATCGGGATGAGCTGCTCGATCCTGGAAAGCTCGACAACCTTGGCAACCTGTCCGGAAACACCGCGTAGCCGCAGACCGCCCCCGCGCTTGACGATGCGGTCATTGGCCATGATCAGCATGCCGATACCGGCCGAGTCGATCATGGTCAGACCGGACAGGTCGAACACCACCGGACCCGGTGCCTGGTCAGCGAGAATGCCGACGAGCTCGCGGAAACGTTCATGATCGTCAAAGGTGAGGACACCTTCGATCATGACCACGACCGGACTTCCCGTGAATTCGGATCTGTATTCCATCGTCACTCCCCGGCCCGCCCCAGCGGCGGGCGCTCGTCAGACCGCTTCGGTCAGGCGGGTCAGGGCCACCTCCAGCTCGGCATTGAGCGCGTCGCGTGCGGCATTGTCGTCCTGTTCGAGCGCCGCGGCCACTGCTGCCAGCCGGGTGAGCCCGATATTGGCGGCCGCGCCCTTCAGGGCATGGGCGGTGGCGTGGGCATCGGGCCGCTCCCCGCGGTCCATGGCAGCCCAGTAGGTATCCACCAGCCGCCGCAGGTCAGCAACGAATTGCACGCTCATGTCGCGAAAGACGGATTCGCCGACGGCTCCGACCAGGGCCTGGACGGCTGCGCTATCGATTTCCGGCTTGTTGCGCCAGTCGGACATGGTTCGCTCCGCGATGAAGTCCCGCAAGGGGCGCGACTTTAGTCACCACTCCAGCATGCGGGCAAGCGGCGAGCGCCTAACCGGAGCTTGCCGGAGGCGCGACGGATTCCCGCAGGATGATCTCGGACCCGATTTCATGCGGCTCCGCACGGCCGCGTTCTTCTCCTGCGCGCGCTGCATCCAGCCGATCGGCGAGAATCCCGACAGCCTCCGCTGCCATCCGCGAGACCGGCTGGCGGACGGTCGTCAGCTGCGGCCAGACCGCTGTTGCACTCTGGGTGTCGTCGAAGCCGGCAACGCTCAGCTCGCCCGGCAGATCGAGCGCCAGGCGATGCGCCTGGGCGATCACCGCAACCGCCATGTCGTCATTTGCGGCAAAGATCGCCGTCGGCCGGGGCGACATGGCGAGCAAGCGCTCGGCCGCCTTGAGGCCGGAACGGTAGGTGAATTCGCCGGCGACAATGAGCGCCGGATCGACGTCCAGCCCGGCCGCCGCGAGCGCATCGCAATAACCTGCATGCCGCTCACGGCTGGCGCGCTGTCCGTCCGGGCCGCCGATAAAGCCGATCCGGCGATGACCCTGCTCGATCAGGTGCGCGGTCATGTTGCGCGCAGCAGCCCGGTCGTCCGTCATGATGCCGGGTCCGTGGTCGCCGGCCTCATCGGGCGCGATGCGGATGAAGGGCAGACCGGCCGCCTCGATCGCCGCCAGCACGCCGGCATGATTGCAGACCGGCGGCGGCAGGATCAGCCCGTCAAAACCGCCCCTCTCCAGCAAGGCTTCGACCGTGCCTGCCCAGTCATCTTCGCTGGCGCCACAAGTCTCGACCACGAGATGATAGCCGGCCTCGCGGCAACGGTTCAGCGCCCCGATCAGGAGTTCGGAGACATAGCCGGCGCCGGGATTGTCGTAGAGCAGACCGATGAACCAGGTGTTCGCACGGGCCAGGTTCCGCGCGGAAAGATTGGGCCGGTAGCGCAGGTCGCGAATGGCGGCCTGGACCCGCTCGCGGGTCTCCGGACGCACATTCGCTTCGCCGTTCAGCACGCGCGAGACGGTCATCGCCGACACGCCTGCACTTTGCGCCACATCCTTGATGGTGGCACCGAATTGCTTGTTGGCCCGCGTTTTCACAGTCATCGTGTCGGGTACCGGTTCTGGCGTCCAATCGCTGACCGGATGGTAGCGCAAACGCAGCATACCCGCTTGATGCCCAGGGACAACTGCAGCGCGGTGCCGCACGGCAGTCAGAGCCCGGTGAACACCTGGAAAGCGCGCAGCACAGGACTTTCGAATTTCAGCTTGCCCTCGGTCAGCGCGAGACAGATGCACTCGCCGCCCTCACCGATACGGATATCATGCTCGACGCCGGGATGCGCCTCCTCGACATCGCCGGGGCGATACTCCTGGTCGCCGTCCCAGAAACTGCCCTTGAGAACGAGGGTGAGCTCGGAACCGTTATGGCCGTGGTGCGGGATCGCGACGCCCGGCCGGGCGCGCAGCAGCCACAGCCGCTCGCCATGCTCGCCGCGCCACAGGATCGCCTTGCGCATGCCGGGGCCGAGAAAGCCCCAGCGCACCGGCGTACCGGTGCGGGCCAGATAATCCTGCAGCGCCTGCGGCAGGCACAGGCTGTCATCTGCGTCCGGCGCCGGTGCCGCCGCGGTCACGGCTGCGTCCGGCTCGTCACCGGCCCGCCGCAGGATATCCTCGACTCTGAAACCAAGCGGCGCTTCGCCGCTGTCCGACGCGTCCAGCATGGCGCCGCCGAGCATTTCCAGCGCGGCGACCCGGCCACGGGCCTCGTCCGACAATTCCACATGCGACGCCATCATCACGTCCTGCGCCTCGGTTCCAAGCGTCCCCGCGGCGTAGTCGAGATACCAGCTGTCATCCAACACATGACCGCGCTGGGTCATTTCCATTCTCCAAGACCTTGTCTCATTTTGTTCATGGCCAGCCTGACGCGGGACTTCACGGTTCCCAGGGGCAGGTCCAGCCGCTCGGCAATCTCGCTGTGCGAAAGGCCTTCGGTGAAGGCCAGTTCCAGCACAAGGCGCTGGTCGTCCGGCAGCCCCGACAGGGCACCGGTAACGCTTTGACCGGCCTCGGCCCGTTCATACAGATCGTCGGGCAAGGGCTGGTCCGGCGGCTGGAAGTGCGGATCGTGCTCGTCGATCTTCCGGGCGCGAACCGCCTTGCGATAGTGATCGATGTGCGCATTCCGCGCGATCGTGTAGATCCAGGTCGCCGCCGACGCCCTGGCCGCGTCGAAGCTCGATGCACGCCGCCAGATCGCCAGCATCACATCCTGCGTCAGGTCGTCGGCCAGGGCCGCGGAAACCCGGCGCTTCATCAGGAAGCTGCGGATACGCGGCGCGAAATGATCGAACAGCGCCCGGAAAGCCTGCGCATCACGCTTCTCGCCGACCTGCTCGAGCAGGCCCGCCAGCCGAGCCGCGTCGGAGATGGACCGACGGCGGTCGGTATCGTGCGTCATGCGTGCCTTCCCGGTCTCGACCGTTTCGCATCTGGCCCTTGCGGGCGGGGTGTGAAGGGCAGCGTACATGCTTCGCGATACGATTGCACCGCCCGGCCGGATCACTGACCGCCTGCGCCACTATCAGTGATCCGCTGCCGCGCCGCCCGCGTAAACCCCGGATATGGCCGCACTTCCGGCCGTCAAAGGACAGGGCTTTTCATGACTCACACGCGCGGACAGAAAATTGCTGTCATCGGTTCCGGCATTGCCGGGCTGGCCGCCGCCTGGCGCCTGTCGCTGGTCCATGACGTCACCCTGTTCGAAGCCGCGCCCCGGCTCGGCGGCCACGCGAATACGGTCAGCGCCCAGATCGGCGGCGAGCATGTCGATGTGGACACCGGCTTCATCGTCTTCAATCCGCGCAACTACCCCAATTTCACGCCGGTGCTGGACTATTTCGATGTCGAGACGGCCCCGAGCAGCATGTCCTTCGCCGCCTCGCTGGATGGCGGCCGGTTCGAATACTCGTCCAATCCGGACGGCCTGTTCGCCCAGAAGCGCAATCTGGTCCGGCCGCGCATGTGGCGCATGATCCGCGATATCCTGCGTCTGCACGATCATGCCCGGCGCGGCGATCACGCCGGCGAGGTTCGCTCGCTCGACGATTTCCTGCGCGCCGAAGGCTATTCCAGCACGTTCCGCGAGGATCACATCCTGCCGATGTGCGCCGCGATCTGGTCTTCGCCCGTCGACCAGATGCGGGCTTATCCGGCCCGCGCCTTCTTCGAGTTCTTCACCAATCACGGTCTGCTGCAGCTGTCCGACCGGCCGCAATGGCGTACCGTCACCGGCGGCAGCCATCGCTATGTCGAGCGGCTGGCCGGCGCCATCAAGGGCCGCGTGCGCCTGTCCGCGCCGGTGCGCGGTATCGACCGGTCCGGCGGTCAGGTCACGGTCCGCACCGATACTGATGAAAGCCGGTTCGACCAGATCGTCCTGGCCTGCCACAGCGACCAGGCCCTTGCGCTGATCGACGCGCCGGACCCGATGGAGCGCGAACTGCTGGGGGCGATCCGCTACCGGCCGAATACCGCGATCCTGCACACCGATACCGGCCTCCTGCCCCGCCGCCGTTCGGCCTGGGCCAGCTGGAACTATCTTGAGTCCGCCCGCACGGCCGACAGTGGCGGCCGCATCAGCCTGACCTACTGGATGAATGCGCTGCAGCCCCTGCCGACGCAGACCCCGGTCCTCGTCACGCTCAATCCGGACGTGGCGCCCGATCCCGCCCGTGTGCTGCACACGGACCAGTATGACCATCCGGTCTTCGATGCGGCCGCGATCGCGGCGCAGGCCCGGTTCGGTACGCTGCAGGGGCACCGGCGCACCTGGTATTGCGGTGCCTGGCTGGGGGCGGGCTTCCACGAGGACGGGCTGCAATCCGGGCTCGCCGTCGCCGAGGCGCTCGGTGCGCCGGGCCGGCCCTGGGCCTGCACCGGCGGCGACACCCGCATCCCCTGGACGCAGGCGCCTGCTCCGGTTCAGCCGGCCCTGGCCGTTGCTGCGGAATGAAACCGCTTCCCGTCTCTCTCTACACCGGCGATGTCGGGCATATGCGGCACCATCCGCGCCGCCACAGCCTGCGCTACCGCATGGTGTCGCTGCTCACGGACATCGATGGTACGGCCCGCAATGACCGGGGTATTGCCGGCTTTGCCTTCGACCGGTTTGCACCCGTCAGCCAGCATGCGGCCGATCATGGCCGCGGTCATGGCGCGCTGCGCGACTGGGTGCGCAGCCGCCTGCAGCAGAACGGGATCGATTTCGAAGCGGGCCGCATCCAGCTGCTCGCCGCACCGCGCGTTCTGGGCATCGTGTTCAACCCCGTCTCGGTCTATTTCTGCCACAGGGCCGACGACCGTCTGGGCGCGGTGCTGTTCGAGGTCGCGAATTTTCATGGCGGCCGGCAGGTCTACGCCTTCGACGTGCCCGACGACACGGCCACGCCGCTGCGCTTTGCCTGCGAGAAAACCTTCTTCGTCTCGCCCTTCAATCCGGTCGAGGGCGAATACCGCTTCCGGCTCGACCGCGACGAAGACACGCTGCGCCTGGGCATCCGCCACTATCGCGACGGGACGTGCATCATGGGCGCGATCCTGCAGGCGGAACGGCAGGCGCTGACGACGCGTTCTCTCTGGAAAGCCCAGCTCGCCCAGCCGCTGAACACCCTCGCGACAGTTGGCGGAATCCTGTTCGAGGCGTTAAGATTGCGTCTGAAGGGACTGCGCACTTACGCGCCGCGACGGGGGAGTACGGACACACTGCCCAGGGGACTGTGATGGACTATACGACGCAATCCGCCGAAACGCTGGAAAGCCGGGCCAGCCGCCTGCAGCGCTATGCCCGGGAAAAGATGCGCCGGGCGCTATCCGATCTGACCGACAGCCGTCTGCGCATCGAACTGCCCGGCGGCTACCGTTTCGAATGCGGGCCGGCCGATGCCCCCCACCGGGCCGACTGGTCGATCCGCAAATGGAATGCCCTGCTGCGCATCGCCGGATCCGGCGCGCTGGGCTTTTCCGAAGGCTATATCCACGGCGAATGGGAAACCTCCGACCTGCAGGGCCTGCTCCTGGCGCTGGCCGGCGAGCTCGACAGTATCGACGCCGCCCGCGCCGGCAAGGGTCCCAGCCGCATCATCGGCAAGATCCAGCACTGGATGAACGCCAATACGCGCAGCGGCAGCCGGCGGAATATCTCCTTCCACTACGATCTCGGCAACAGCTTCTACGAACGCTGGCTCGACGAGAGCATGACCTATTCCTCGGGCATTTTCGACAAGGCCGGCGACACGCTGGCCGAGGCGCAGGGCCGCAAATACCGCCGCATCTGCGAGACGCTGGGTCTGAAGCCGGGCGACCGTGTGCTGGAGATCGGCTGCGGCTGGGGCGGGTTCGCCGAGGTCGCGATCCGAGATTTCGGCTGTCACGTCACCGGCCTCACCCTGTCACGCGAGCAGCATGACTATGCTGTCGCCCGCCTGGACAAGGCCGGCCTCGCCCACAAGGCAGACATCCGGCTGCAGGATTATCGCGACGTCTCGGAGGAATTCGACGCCATCGCCTCGATCGAGATGTTCGAGGCGGTCGGCGAGGAGAACTGGCCGGTCTATTTCGACCAGGTTGCGGCCTGCCTGAAGCCGGGCGGCCGGGCGGCCCTGCAGATCATCACGATCCGCGAGGACCTGTTCGCCCAGTACAGCAGATCCGTCGACTTCATCCAGAAATACGTCTTCCCCGGCGGCATCCTGCCGCCGGCCTCGCGCCTGGGTGAAGAGGCCGGCCGCGCAGGCCTGGTGCCGATCGGCACCTGCATGTTCGGGCCGAGCTATGCGCGCACGCTGGCCGGATGGCATGACGCCTATCGGGACGCCTGGCCGGACATCGCCAGCCAGGGCTTCGACGCCCGTTTCGACCGCATCTGGCGTTTCTATCTGGCCTATTGCGAAGCCGGTTTCACGACCGGAAGGATCGATGTCGGCCAGTTCGCCTACCGCAAGCCGGACTGACCCGATCACCACACGACTCATAAGATAATACGACAATCCTGAGATTTTTTCAGTGCGTTCGGGCATCCGGTCGCAGTGCTGTCGACCGGATGTTTACGTTTCCCGTTCAAACCTGCTCCGACAACGGACAAAAAAGCTGGCGGAACGGGATGGGTCAATCACTCGACAGTCAATTGGGACGCTATATCAACGTCGCGACGTTGGTCAGCCTGATTGCGTCCGTGCTGGTGATCTATTTCTTCGTCGGCGCGCTCAATCGCGGTGCGGCCGAGACAGACCGGCAATTGCTGACGGCCGGCATCCAGACCACGATCCACCACAACGAAACCTGGGTCGCCGATTATGGCTGGTGGTCGGTCGCGCTGGACCGTCTGGATGCGGGCGATGTCGACGTGCTCAGCGAGAGCATGGCGTCGTCCTTCTCCGATCATCTCGGCTTCGACTTCGTGGTGATGTCGCGCGCGAACGACACGCTCACCTATTCCTGGCACCGCGACAGCGGCGAAACCCCTCTGGACCACCTGCTCTCCCCGGACGATCTGGACAGTCTGCGCAGCGATCTTGCGCGCGCCTATGCCGAAGGAAGCTTCATCGGCTCTCACATGCTCACCGTTCGCGGCCAGCCCTATCTCGCCTCGGTCACCCTGGTCGGCGAGTACGAGAACCGCGCCGCCACCGACCCGTTGACCGGGCCGGTCCTGGTAATCGGCACCGCACTCGACGAACGCTTCGTCAACGAGATGCAGACCCGCTTTCTCGTCGAAAACGTGTCCCTGATCCCGATGGACGCAACGCCATCGCACGGCAGCCGCCTGCCGATCGCGGACCCGGCCGGACACGCCGTCGCCCAGCTGTCCTGGACCCCCTCGCAGCCCGGCAATGAGACGCTGCGCTACAGCTTCGCGCCCCTGCTCGCCTATATCATTATCTTCTTCGCCGGGGCCCAGATTCTCGTTCACCGCGCACGCAAACTGGGCCGCAGGGCGGAACGCAATGAACGCCGCGCCCTGCGCGCCGCAACGACGGACACGCTGAGCGGGCTGCCCAACCGGCTCGGCTTCAACCGCTTCATCGAGGGCGAGACGGCAACGCAGGCCGCCGCCGACGGCGAAGCGGCCGTGATCTATATCGACCTCAACGGCTTCAAGGCCGTCAATGACAAGGCGGGCCACCAGGCCGGAGACGAGGTCATCCGGATCGTCTCGGAAAAATTCCGCGCGGCCCTGCCGGACGGCGTGCACATCGCCCGCGTGGGCGGCGACGAGTTTGCCTGCGCCCTCACGGGACAGGCCTGTGCCAGCCAGGCTCTGCCGATTGCCCGCGCCCTGTCGGCCAGCCTGCGCGATCCGTTCGAGAGCGGCGGCCGCCATTTCGATATCGGCGCGGCCGTCGGTGTCGCCTGGTCGCGGCCGGAGGCGCCCAAGACTTTCGCCCAGCTGGTGCATGATGCCGACCTGGCCATGTACCGAGCCAAGGCAGACCAGCTGGAACAACCCTTGTGTTTCGACGCCAGCCTCGGCCTTGAAAAAGATGCCCGTTGCTCGCTGGAAGCGGACATCGAGGCCGGCCTGGAACGCAATGAATTCCGCGTCGTCTACCAGCCCATCGCCCGCGCGCGCGACGGAAAAACCGTGTCGGTGGAGGCATTGCTCCGCTGGGAGCACCCGACCCGCGGCGCCGTTCCGCCGGACGTCTTCATCGGCGTGGCGGAGCGCTCCCGCCTGATCCGCCGCCTCGGCGATTTCGTGGTCGACAGCGTCTGCCGCGAAATCCCGCCGCACGCCGGCTTCACCGTATCGATCAACCTGTCCCCGACCCAGCTCAAGGATCCGGACCTGTGCGCACGCTATCTGGAAAAGCTTGGCGCAGCCGGACTGACCTCCAGCAAGATCGAGCTGGAACTGACCGAGACCGTGCTGGTCGACGATTTCGAACAGGCCAAGCAGCGTCTGCACGAATTCAATGCCGCCGGCTTCCGCGTCAATCTCGACGATTTCGGTACCGGCTTTGCCTCAATGGGCTATCTGCACATGCTGCCCTTCTCCAAGATCAAGGTCGACAAGAGCTTCATCGACGCCCTCGGCAAGGGCGAAGGCCCCAACAAGATGCTGCAGGCGCTGGCCCTGCTGGGCGATGCGCTCAACCTCGACATGGTCGCTGAAGGTGTGGAGACCGAAAGCCAGGCCAGCATGCTGCGCCTGCTGGGCTTCGAATACCTGCAGGGCTGGCATTTCGGTGCGCCGATGACGGCGCGCGCCCTTGCGGAGCGGATGAACAATGCCGCCTGACGGGCGCTGACGAGCGCGTGAACGACCGCGCTTTGCGCTTGAACCGGGCGGGGCGCTGCGAGCAATCTGTCGCCCATGGCCCGGACTCTCCTCCTGCGACTTGCGGTCGCTTTGCTGGCTGCCCTGACCGCCGCCTTGGGCGGCCAGGCCCGCGCCGACATCGTGCGGCTGGCTGTTGCGTCGAATTTTGCCGAACCGATGCAGACCCTCGCCGAAGCCTTTTCCGCCGGCACCGGCCACACGCTGATCATCTCGAACGGCTCGACGGGCCGCCTCTATGCCCAGATCGTGAATGGGGCACCGTTCGACGTGTTCCTAGCCGCCGACACCGTGCGCCCGGCCCGCCTCGTCGAAGACGGTCTGGCGGTTGCCGGCAGCGCACAGACCTATGCGACCGGCCGGCTCGCCCTGATGGAGCCGGGGGACGCCACGGCCGGCACCCCGTCACCGCTGCAGCGCCTGCAGTCCGGCGACTACCGGCGTCTTGCCCTGGCCAGTCCCGACCTCGCGCCCTATGGCGCCGCGGCGCACCAGGTTCTGGCCCATCTGGATCTTCAGACCGCCTCGGCCTCACGCCAGGTCTTCGGCGAGAATATCGGACAGACCTATGCCTTCGTCGCCACAGGAAATGCCGATCTGGGTTTCGTCGCGCTATCGCAGATCCGGCACCCCGGCAGTGCGCCGGCGGGCCGCTACGACCTCATTCCGGCCGGCTGGCACGATCCGATCCGCCAGGACGCGGTTCTTCTTGAGCGGAGTAATGACAACGAAGCCGCCCGCGCATTTCTGGACTTCCTCGCATTGCCGGAAGCCCGCGACATCATCGCCGCCCATGGCTATGAGGCGCCGGAGTGAGCGAGAGCCTGCCTGCTATCCTGCTGACCGTGCAGCTGGCGCTGGTCACGACGCTGATCCTGTTCGTGATCGGCACGCCGCTGGCCTGGTGGCTGGCAAACACGCGGACACGCTTCAAACCCATAGTCGAAGCCGTCACGGCACTCCCCCTCGTCCTGCCGCCGACGGTTATCGGCTTCTACCTGCTGATCCTGTTCAATCCCGGTTCGGCAATCGGCGGTCTGTGGGTGCGTCTGGCCGGCGACACGCTCGCCTTCTCCTTGTCCGGACTGGTCATCGCCTCGGTGATCTACTCCCTGCCCTTCATGGTGCAGCCGCTGCAGACGGCGTTCGAACGGGTCGGCCAGGCACCGCGAGACGCCGCCGCCAGCCTGGGCGCGTCACCCCTGGATGCTTTCGTTTCGGTTGTCATGCCCCTCAGCCTGCGCGGCTTCATCACGGCGGGGGTGCTCAGCTTCATCCATACCGTGGGCGAATTCGGTGTGGTGCTGATGGTGGGCGGGAATATCCCCGGGCGCACCCGCGTGGTCTCGATCGCCCTTTATGACCATGTCGAAACGCTGGACTATGCCTCGGCTCACGCGCTGGCGCTGGGTCTTGTCGCCGCGTCGCTGAGCGTGCTGGTCGCCGTTTTCCTCATCAATCGCCGGTATCCCGTCCATGCCGGATAGAACGCTCGACATCGACCTCGACCACCGCCGCGGCGGGTTCAGCCTGACCGGCCGCGCAAGCTTGCCGCTTTCGGGCGTGACGGGCATTGCGGGTCCCAATGGCGCGGGCAAGACCAGCCTGCTGCGCGTGATCGCAGGACTGGACCGGACGCGCGGTAATACGATCCGTTTCGACAGCGAAACATGGCAGTATGATACCGCATTCCTGCCGGCGCACCGGCGCCGGGCCCCGCTGGTCTTCCAGGATTCACGGCTGTTCACCCATCTCTCCGTCACCGGCAATCTGGACTATGCCGGCCGGCGCGCGGCGCCAGGCGGTCACGGTCCTGATCGCGCAGAGCTGATCGACTTGCTGCAGCTGGCGCCCCTGATGGCCCGCCGCACCGCGGATCTGTCGGGCGGGGAGCGCCAGCGCGTTGCTCTCGGCCGGGCGCTGTCGGCAGGGCCCCGGCTGCTCCTGCTGGATGAAGCCTTCTCGGCCCTTGATGCCGGCTTTCGCCAGAACCTGCTTCCGGTGCTGCGGGAAAGGCTCACGCACTGGCAATTGCCGGCACTTGTGGTCAGCCACTCTGCCCGGGAACTGGCCGTCATGGCCGACCATGTCCTGCCCGTTGAAAACGGACGGGTCGGCACGCTCTGCCCGCGGGATGCCTGGCTCGCCGGTTCTGAAGGAGCGGGCGACACGACGGGCGAACCGGGTGCCGTGCTGACCGGCCGGATCACCGGCCATGATGCGCGTCTTCACCTGACCGACCTGCATATCGGCGAGCACCGGATCGCCCTGCCGGGGCTGACAGGGCTCTCCGTCGGACGCGAGGCGCGGCTCTACGTGCCCGCCCGCGACATCACCCTGGCCCTGGATGCGGTCGACGGGCTCTCGGTGCGAAACAGGCTGCCCGCGACGGTGGCGGCCATCACCGACCGGCCGGACACGGCGTGGTGCGATGTCGAGCTGGAGGTGGCAAGGCAGCGCTTATGCGCCCGGATCACGCGGGCCGCCGCCGAAGCGCTCTCGCTGAAGCCGGGCGATACGGTTATCGCACTGATCAAGAGCGCGAGTCTGGCACCCCGCCAGGATTGAGCGCCGGATCGACCGGCGCGCCCAGCGCCCGGTGCAGCGCGATCACCGCCAGGGCGTGATCGGCCTGGCTGTCCAGCAGCGACTCGCGGCTGTCGATCAGGGTGCGCTGGGCATCGAGAATGTCGATGAAGCTGGCCAGGCCTTCCCGGTAGAGCGCGTCGAGCTGGTCGAAGGCCTGCTCCGACGCGGCGACGGCCCGCTCGAGTTCTGCCGTCCGTGCCTCGACGGCGCGGATCGAGACCAGGGCATCTTCAACCTCGCCAACCGCTTCCAGCAATGTCTGCCGGTAGATCAACAGCGCCTGTTCGGCCCGGGCCTCGGCAATGTCCACACCGGCGCGGCGGCGGCCAGCATCGAAGACCGGAACATCGACCGCAGCACCGATCCGCGCGACCGTGTCGCCGACCAGCCGGTCGGCCGAACCCAGATCCGCGGTGATGCTGCCGGGAATGGAGAAGGCGGGATAAAGCTCGGCCGTGGCCACGCCGATGGCGGCGCTGGCCGCGGCCAGGTCACGTTCGGCTGCCTGCAGATCGGCCCGGCGGCGCAGGAGATCGGCCGGCACACCCGGCGCAACGGGATCGGCAAAGTCCGGGATCGTGGTTTCTGCGGCCGGCTCCAGACCGAGCGTGCCGGGAACCGCGCCGGTCAGGATCGCCAGATCGTGCAGGGACCGCGCCTCGGCAATATCGAGACTGCCGCGCTGGGCGCGTGTGCGGGCAAGATCGGAGGCTGCCCGCTGCACATCGAGATCGGCCGACAGGCCCGCTTCGGCACGCTGGCGCACGATGTCCAGCGTCTGCTGCTGCAGCTCCAGCGAGGTCGTCAGCAGGTCGAGCCGGGCCCGGCTGCGGCGCAGCTCGATATAGCGTTCGGCGATCGAGGCTGCCGTGACGCGTTTGACGTCCTCGATGTCGAAACGCCGGGCGGCGGCTGTGGCCTCGACCTGTTCGATCTGGCGGCGGCGCCCGCCGAACACGTCCGGCACGAAAGCCAGCGCCGCTCCGAGACCGGCGCCCGTCGAGGAGGATGCATCGCCGGAAATATCGCCAGACGCCGATGCATCCGCGCTCGCATCGGCGGACGGCCAGTTGGCAGCGCGCTCGGATGTGGTCCGGGCCTCGGCCTCGGCCAGCCGCGCAACCGCGATCCGGACATCGATATTCTCGTCCAGCGCCGTGGTGATCAGCGTGTCCAGCTGCTCATCCCCGAAGCCCCGCCACCAGGCGGTCTCCGGAGCGGTTTCACTGCCCGGGATCGCTTCCGACCAGGTGTCCGGCACGCCCGGCACCGGCGCGCTATAATCGGGCCCGACCGTGCAGCCGGTCAGACAGGCCGCGAGCGCGGCAAGGGCGATACTCGGAACATGACGCATGATCATTCTGCCGGTTGGGTGTCGGGATCGTTCTCGACGCGGGCCAGTTCCTCTTCCAGCTCGACGAGATTGACCGAGCGCGGTTTGCCGAACCGGGCGACGCCCAGATAGATTACCGGGGTCAGGAAGAGGGTGAACAGGCCCGACAGGCCCAGCCCGCCGAACACGGTCCAGCCGATCGAGGTGCGGGCCTCGGCTCCGGCCCCGGTCGACAGGATCAGCGGCAGGGCACCCAGCACCGTCGAGATCAGCGTCATGGCGATCGGACGCAGACGGATCGTCGCCGCCTCCTCGATCGCCTCACGGACGCTCTTGCCCTCGGCGCGCAGCTGGTCGGCGAACTCGACCACGAGAATGCCGTTCTTCGCCATCAGGCCGATCAGCATCACCAGGCCGATTTGCGAGAAGATGTTGAGGGACGTCCCCGTCAGCACCAGCGCATAGACCGCGGCGGCCAAACCGAAGGGCACTGTCAGGATGACGACGACGGGGCTGGTCAGGCTCTCGAACTGTGCGGCCAGGACCAGGAAGACGATGACGAAGGCGAACAGATAGGTGATCGCCATGTCGCGCGAGGTTTCGTTCAGCGTGCGCGCCTCGCCCATCATGATCATCTCGATCCCGGGCGGCAGGACTGTCTCCGCCAGACGCTCGATCTCGGCGACGGCGTCGGACAGGGCGATATCCGCAGCGACATCCGCCTCGACATCGATCGAGCGGCGCTGCTCGGTCCGGTTCAGCTCGGCCGCCACGCCTTCCTCGACCAGCGTGGTCAGGGCGGACAGCGGGATCAGCTCGCCGGCATTGGAGCGGACATAGAGGTTCTGCAGGTCGGTCGGGTCGTCGATGGCGCCACTGGCGGACTCCAGGAAGATCGGGATCGCCTGGTCGCCGACATTCAGATCGACCAGCTCGTCACCGCCCACCATGGCGCGCAGGGTGACGGACAGCTCGTTGAGCGGCACGCCGAGGTCGGCCGCGCGGCGGCGGTCGATGCGGATCGACAATTGCGGCTGGGTCGGCTGGTAGGAGATTTCCGGATTGGACAGGATCCGGCTTTGCGTATCGATGGCCCGTTCGAGCGCGAGGGCCCCTTCATAGATCTCGGCATATTCGCGGCCGGTCAGCGCGACCTGGATACCGCCGCGGCTGGAGCCGCGCATGTCGAGGCTGCCGCGTCCGAAGACCGAGGCACGCAAGCCCGGGATCTGCGACAGCGGACGGCGCATCTCGGCCATGATCTCCTGCTGGCTGCGATCGCGGTCTTCCCAGTCCGCCAGGGTGGCGGTCATGAAGATGCGGTTGGGGTCCCAGCGTCCGACGATGGAGAAGACCGACGTCACCTCGCCGCTCTCCAGATAGGGCTGGACGATCGCCTCGACCTGGTCGGCCTGGCGCACCATGAAGTCGAGCCCGACACCGTCCGGTCCGGTCGCGAAGATGTAGATCCGTCCGCGATCCTCCTGCGGCACCAGTTCCTGCTCGAGCGAGGTGAAGGCGAACACCGCCCCCAGCGCGGAGACCAGCATGATGCCTGCGGTGATCCACGGACGGTTCAGGGCGAGCCGCAACAGCTTGCCATAGGCGTCCGCGATGCGGCTGCCGATGCGCTCCAGCGGCCCCTGTGTGCGATTTTCCGAGCGCAGCCAGAGGCGCGCTGCAAGCGCCGGCACGATGGACAGCGCCACGAAGGACGAGATCACCACTGCCAGCGCCAGCACAAAGCCGAATTCGCGGAACAGGCGTCCGGCCGTCGAGGGCAGGAAGGAGATCGGGATGAAGACCGAGACCAGAACCGCCGTGGTCGCAACGACGGCAAAGAAGACCTGGCGCGTGCCCAGCACGGCCGCAGCCCGGCGGCCCAGCCCCTTCTTCTGCAGACGCTGGATATTCTCCACCACGACGATGGCATCGTCGACGATCAGCCCCGTTGCCAGCACCAGGGCGAGGAGCGTCAGGAGATTGACCGAAAAGCCCAGCAGCCAGATGCCGGCAAGCGCGCCGACCAGGGCGGCGGGGATTGCGGTGGACGGGATCAGGGAGGCGCGGAAGCGGGCGAAGAAGAGCCAGATGGTCGCGATGACGATCACCACCGTGATCGCCAGGCTGGTCAGGACCTCGCGCACGGAACCGCGGATGAAGACGGCGTCGTCGGAGGTGATGCGGATTTCCAGATCGTCGAAGCGGGCGTTCAGGCGCTCAACCGTGTCACGCACCCCGTCGGAGATGGAGATCGTATTCGACTGGGCCTGACGCACCACGCCGAGCCCGATGATCGGCCGGCCGTCGAGGCGGACAAAATTGGTCGCATCGGCCGGCGCAAAGAAGGCCTCGGCCACGTCGCCGACGCGCGTATTGCCGTCGATGATCACATCCTTGACCCGTTCCGGCGTCGCAGCCGTCGCCTCGGCCCGTACCAGCAATTGCTGGTCCTCGGAGCGGAAACTGCCGACCGGCACATCGAAGGGCGCCTGGCTGAGCGCATCGGCGACATCGCCGACGGTGAGGCCGAAACGGCTGAGGCGCAGCGGGTCGATCACCACGCGCAGGAGGCGCTGGCGGTCGCCGAACATGTCGACACTGGCCACACCCTCGATGGAGAGGAATTCCGGCACGATGTCGTTCTCGACGATGGCCGTCAGCGTCTCCTCGTCATGCATGTCGGAGAGTACCGCCATCTGGACGATGGGATCGGCATTGTCGTCGGCTTTCACCACCCGGATCTGCTCGACGCGATCGGGCAGCTGGCGCGCGACGCGCGATGTGGCTTCGCGGATGTCGGCGGCGGCGGAGTCCAGATCGACGCCCGGATTGAACTCGACCCGGATGCGCGAGCCGTTCTCCTCGCTTTGCGCATCGATTTCCCGCACGCCGGAGACGCGCGCAACGGCGCCCTCGAGAATGCTGGTGACCTCGGCATCGACGGTTTCCGGCGCAGCGCCGGGGAAGTTCGCCGTAACCGACACGACCGGCCGGTCAACGTCCGGCAGTTCGCGGACTTCAACGCCGAACAGCGCGGCCAGGCCGCCGATGATGATCAGCAGGTTGAGAACCGCGACGAGGACCGGGCGCTTGACGGCCAGTGCGGGAAGATCGTTGCGCTGCAGGCTCATCGGGTTTCGTCCGAGACGATGGGCGAGCCACCGACCGCGAGCCCGGTCTCCCGTTCGCCGACATCGACAATGCGGCTGCCTTCACGAACCTTCTGCACGCCTTCGGTGATAATGCGGGCCCCGGCATGCAGGTCGCCGCGCACCAGGACATGGCCTTCATTGCGCGCCACGATATCGACCGGCACGCGGAACGCCGTATCGCCGTCGACACCCCAGATATAGGAACCGCTGCCGCCCCAGATGATCGCCGCCTCGGGCAGGCGCGGATAGGACTGACCCTCAATGGTGAAGGCGACGCGGAAGCTCATCCCCGGCCGCAGCACATCGGCTTCATTGTCGATGCTGGCGCGCACCGTGAAGGTACGGCGCGTCGGATCGATCCGGCTGTCGACGGCAATCACCTCGGCCTCGACGGCAAGGTCCGGATCGGCAAAGGGCGTGGCGGTAACGGTGTCGCCTTCGCGCAGGCGGCCGAACACCTGTTCTGCCGGCGAGAAGTCGACAAACAGCACGCTGCGATCGTCCAGCTGGGCGATGACCGTCGTCGGCGTGATGCGTGAACCCGGGTCGATGTCGGTCAGGCCGACATGTCCGGCAAACGGCGCCCGCACAGTGCGTTCGTCCAGGGCGATCTCGGCCTGCTGCAACTCGATACGCGCAGCGTCCAGCGTCGTGCGGGCCTCGTCGATCTGGCTGGCGGAGATGGCGCCGGTGTCCTCGATGCGGCGATAGCGGGCCAGCAACTGCTCGGCCTCCTGCACGGAGACCCGGGCAAGATTGACGGCGAGCTGTTCCTCGCGATCGTCCAGCTGCAGCAGAACGGCACCCGCCTCGACATGACTGCCGGTGACGAAGGGAACGCCGGTCACGATGCCGCCGGCCTCGGGATAGATCGTTGCCGTGGAACGGGCCCGGGCGGTGCCGACGGCTTCGATATCAGTGCGCTCGCGTGCGAAACGGACGGGCTGGGTAACAACACGGATGGCCTCGTCAGCGCGCGCGCCACCAGCAGCCGGTCCACCGGCCGAAGGCTCGCCACCGCATGCCGATACCAAAAGAGCGAGCGCCGTGCACAGCACGGCCCCGCGAACCGAAAATCCAGCCGTCAATCGGGCCTCCCAGCGGATTGGAAGCTATAGCGTTCCGCTATCCCATAGTCCTGTTGAACGAAGTAGGACAGGAATTCCGTCGGTCCAGTCCGGGATTCATTATCAGGAATGCGGGGCCCCGTCAGGGGGACGGCAATTCCGCCTGGTCGCGCGCGGCCGCGGCCATGCGGCGTGCACGGCGCTCAACGCCCTGGCTGAGGCGGGCATGACGCTCCGGCGTCAACGGGTAGGACCAGATCAGCGGCGCCGCCAGGCCATAGAGCACGATCGGCCCGAGGCAATAGACCAGTCGCAGCGACAACACACCGATCTCGGTCGAACCCTCGACACCCGCCGAGGCGTGATAGCCCAGAAGGCCGACAATATTGAGCGACACGCCGGTGAAGATGGCCACGGCGAGTTTTTCCGACAGGCCGAGCACAGCGAAATAGGTGCCCGCCCGGCGGCCGCCGGAACGGGCACTGTCGATATCGACCACATCCGCCAGCATGGCCAGAGGCAGGAATTGCAGGCCGCCGAAGGCAAATCCCTTGAGAATGAACAGGCAGAAGAAGGGCAGATAATCGCCCCGGCCGAGCAGGAGGTTTGCCGCGCTGACCGCGCTGACAAAGCCCAGCGTCACGAGGAAGGCGCGATGCTTGCCGATCCTGCGCCCCATCCAGAGCCAGAAGGGGATCGCGGCGATGCCGGCGATGAAATAGAGGAAATAGGCCGCACCGATCGTCGGGATGCCGATGATGTCGCGGATGAAGAAGAGCGAGACGGCGTTTCGCGAACTCTCCCCCGCAATGACCAGGAAGGCGATGATCAGGATCCGGCGCATCGGTCCGTTGCGCCAGAGATGGCGGAAGCCCTCGATCATCGGCACACGCTCGCGCGCGGCGGGCGGCGGCTCGCCGACCGTCAGGATCACGATGCCGGCGAGCAAGGGCACAATCGCGACGATCGTGACGGCAAGCCCCATCATGACCGGTCCGGTCAGCGCTGCGCGGCTGGTCGGCGTGCGCTGCATGATCTCGCCGGTGAACGCACCCGAGATATCGCGCCACATCGAGGCGAAGATCTGGCCGACGGCGCCGCCATCGGCGAGGATCTCCACCACCATCGGCACTGCCGCGGCCAAGAGAAGTCCGCCCAGATAGTAGAATTCGCGCGCCGCCGTGACCTGGCTGCGGGCGTGATAATCGCTCGACAGTTCGGCACCCCAGGCCCGGAACGGAATCTGGATCATCGTGGCACTGGCGAAAAAGGCCGTCAGCCAGATCAGGAAATAGACCAGGCCCACGCCCTCCGGCGGCACGAAGAGGAACCAGGTCGAGAGCATCAGCAGCGGCGCGCCGAGCGCGATATAGGGTTTGCGGCGGCCAAAGCGGGTGCGGCCGCGATCCGATATCTCGCCCATGAGCGGATCGGTGATCACGTCGGTGAAGCGGGCCACCATGATGATCAGGCCGATCACCGACAGGGACAGTCCCAGATGGCCGGCATAGTGCGCCGGCAGCCAGATCGCGAGGGGATAGCCATAGATGGCCAGAGGCAGGGCGAGCGAGCCATGCAGGAAGATCGTGGAGCGCTTCAGAGCCGGGGCGGCCTGCGGCAGCCCTTCCGTTTCGCGCGCGGGCCCGTCACCCGTCCTGCCGACAGTGTCCAATATGTCCTCCCAGACCTCGCGCGCCGCGTCATTTTTGGTTGTGGCGCTTTTTCAAAGTTTGAGTATGTCGGGACCAGGGAGTCAAATTAAACAGGAACAATAATTTCAGACAGCTTCACCATCGCCCTCAAGCCGGGCGAAGGTCAAAAACGAAAGTCAGGTACGCATTGCAGCCGCCGCACGGGCATTGGCCTCAATGCCGGCCCAGTCGCCCTGTTCGACCATCGTCTTGCTTGCGATCCAGGACCCGCCGACGCAGACGACGTTACCCAGTGCCAGATAGTCCGGAGCCTGCTCGCGGGTGATCGAACCGGTCGGGCAGAAGCGGATATCCGGCAAGGGCCCCTGCAGGGATTTCAGATAATCCAGCCCGCCCGCCTGCTCGGCCGGGAAGAATTTCAGCAGATCGAAACCGGCTTCGGCCGCCGCCATGGCCTCGCTTGCGGTTGCGACCCCGGGCAGAACCGGAACACCCGCATCGAGCAGGGCCGGGACCAGCTTCGGTGTCAGCCCCGGCGAGACCAGGAAGTCCGCCCCGGCTGACACGCTCTGCGCCGCCTGCTCCGGTGTACGGATGGTGCCCATCCCCACGGCCAGACCCGGCGCCGCGGCTTTCATGGCCCGCAAGACATCCAGCGCTGCTGCGGTGCGCCAGGTCATCTCGATCACCTTGAGCCCCCCGGCCTCCAGGGCGCGAGCCAGGGGCGCCGCATCGGCAACATCGCTGACAGTGAGAACCGGAATGACAGAAGCGAGGTCGGCAAGGGCGTCGGTCGTGATAGACATGAATTGTCCTGTCGGGCTGGGGCTCGGTTCGCGATGTTACCCCTACCATAGGACGGTGGCCAGACGCAGAAACGGCGCCGCGCAGCCGCGCCAGCACCCCGCTATTGCGCAGCGGCCTCTGCGCTCGCCCGCCCGGCTGCACGGTGAATAGCCGCGATGATCCGGCCGTACAGGGCAGGCGGGATGTCGTGCCCCATGCCCTCCACGACTTCCAGTTCAGCACCGGGGATATTCGCCGCGGTATCGCGACCGGCCTCCACGGGTACCAGCGGATCGTCAGCGCCGTGCAGCACCACGGTGGGAACCTTGATCTGCGCAAGCCGGGCTCGGCGGTCCGGTGCGGCGATGATCGCGGCGTATTGCCGTGCAAAGCCCGCAGGATGATAGGCACGGTCCAGATCGGCTGCGGCCCGCTCGCGCACAACGGCCTCGTCCAGGGGATAGGCCGGCGAACCGATGATCCGGCTCGACGCCACGGCCCGATCCAGAAAGGCGTCGCGATCCGTTTCCGGATTCGGCGCCGGCGTCGTCAGCATGGCTTGCGCCTCCTTCGTGGCGCGTGGAAGAGCCCGGTTGCCCGAGCTGGACATGATCGAGGTGAGCGACAGGACACGGTCCGGATAGTGAATGGTGACGAGCTGGGCGATCATGCCGCCCATCGATACGCCGACGATGTGCGCCCGCTCGATACCGAGCGCGTCGAGCACACCCACTGCGTCGGCGGCCATATCCTCCAGCGAATAGGCGAGAGCCGGGGATTTGCCGGCCGCCACGGCGCCTGCAATCGCACCGAAATCGGGGATTCCGGCCTCGTCGAACCAGCTCGACAGACCAATATCGCGATTGTCGAAACGGATGACCCGGCATCCATCCCCGGCGAGCTGGTCGAGAAAGGGGTCAGGCCAGCGGGTCATCTGCGACCCGAGCCCCATGATCAGAAGAACCGGTCTGCCGTCCCGCGGCCCGCGTTCGTCATATTCCAGCTTCAGGCCATTGGTATCGATCTGCGGCATGTCGCTCTCTCCATTTTGTCGCAGGACTATGCGGCACCGTACCGTGTGGTGACAAGCGCAGCTCGCGATTTCCGAATTATCGGTCCGGAGGCACCACGCATATCGTCACGCCAGCACATGCATTGAGGCGCGTACCCTACAAGCTTTTTGAGCAAAAAGTATGCTGCAACAACTCACGGGGCCAGCCCGGCCACCACTGCACAAGCGGCCGCAACCAGCCTTGACCTTCCAGCAGGGGGAGAGTGGAAACTCGGCCGCCTGCATCGTCAAGGGAGTGAAGCGCGTGATCTCACGACGCCTGTTCATGGGAACGGCCGCCGCATTCGGCGGCGTGGCGGCCACCAATCTACTGCCCGCCTGGGCGCAGTCGAACGGCGCCGCCAATCTCGGCGGCCTGCGCCCGCTGGCCGGCCAGGCCTTCGACCTGACGGTCGGCCGAGCGCAGGTTCTCGTCGACGGACGCAGCGGACCTGCCGTGACGGTGAACGGCCAACTCCCCGCGCCGCTGCTGCGCTGGCGCGAGGGCGACGAGGTCATTCTGCGGGTCCACAACACGCTGGACGAAGACACCTCGATCCATTGGCATGGCCTGCTTCTGCCCTTCGAAATGGATGGCGTGCCCGGCGTTACCTTCCCGGGCATCCGTCCGGGCGAAACCTTCGAATACCGCTTCCCGGTGCGCCAGGCCGGCACCTACTGGTATCACTCCCATTCCGGCCTGCAGGAACAGCTGGGCCATTACGGCCCGATCGTGATCGAACCGGCCGGCACCGACCCCGTCGCCTTCGACCGGGAGTACGTAATCGTCCTGTCCGACTACACGTTCGAGGGCCCGCACCGGGTTTTCGACCGGCTGATGAAGTCCTCCGACACCTATAATTTCCAGCAGCGCACCCTGGGCGATTTCTTCGGCGATGCGCGCGAACAGGGCTTGGGCAGCGCATTGCGCGACCGGATGGCCTGGGGCCGCATGCGGATGAACCCCACCGATATCTCGGACGTGACGGCCGCGACGCTCGACTATCTGGTGAACGGGCACGGGCCGCAGGACAACTGGACCGGCCTGTTCAATCCCGGTGAACGCATCCGGCTGCGCTTCATCAATGCGTCGGCCATGACGATCTTCAATGTCCGCTTCCCGGACCTGCCGATGACCGTTGTCCAGGCTGACGGTCTGGATGTGCAGCCGGTCGAGGTGGGCGAATTCCAGTTCGGCCCGGCCGAGACCTATGACGTGATCGTCGAACCGCACGGGGACCGGGCCTTCACCCTGATGTGCGAGAGCATCGACCGCTCCGGCTTTGCCCGCGCCACGCTGGCGCCGCGTCCGGGAATGACTGCGCCCGTCCCGCCGCTGCGCCCGCGGCCGACCCTCACCATGCGCGACATGGCGATGGATCACGGTGCAATGGGACATGGCGGGACGAACCATGATGCTGGCGGACATGCCAGCATGGATCATGCGGCGATGGGGCACCGGACGGCCGCACAGAGCGCAATGGATCATGGCGCAATGGATCACGGTGCGATGGGTCACGGCTCAATGACGCATGGCGCTCCAGCCCCGGAGGCCACCGCCCCCCAGCGGCACGACCACCCGGCAGGCCCGGGTGTCGTCGGCCTCGCCGAAGCCCCGGTCAGCCGCCTGCACGAACCCGGCGCCGGGCTGGAGAATGCCGGCCACAAGGTGCTGGTCTATACTGACCTTAAAAGTCTGACGCCCAATCCCGACATGCGCCGTCCCGGCCGCGAGATCGAGGTTCACCTCACCTCGAACATGGAACGCTATATGTGGTCCTTCGACGGGGTCCGTTTTTCCGAAGTCGTCGATCCTATCGTGTTCCACGAAGGCGAGCGCCTGCGGATGACGCTCGTCAACGACACGATGATGCCCCACCCCATCCACCTGCACGGCATGTTCTTCGATGTGGTGACCGGCGCGGACGACGATCCGCACAAGCCGCGCAAACACACGATCACCGTCAAGCCGGGTGAAAAGCTGTCGCTGGACATCACCGCCGACGCGGTGGGCGACTGGGCCTTCCACTGCCACCTGCTCTACCACATGCATGCGGGCATGATGCAGGTCGTCTCGGTTCTGCCCGACACCGCGCCGGCGGCACGGCCCGACCCGCATGCCGGCCACCACATGGCACCAAGCCCGGCGCCGGAGCCCATGCCGCACCACTCCGGTCATGGGGATCACCACTGATGCGCATCCTTTTGCCGACAATCGCCGCGGCGGCACTTGCCGCCTTCTCCGGCACCGCACTCGCCCAGACCCAGGCCGACGCCTATTATCCGCCCGAGGAGATGGCCGCGGCACGCGCCGCGCTTCATCACGCAACAGGCGGCGCACGGCACCTCTTCTTCCGCACCGACCGGTTCGAGATCCGCCAGCAGCGTGACGATGAAGAGGCGCTCCTGTGGGATATCGACGCCTGGTATGGCGGCGCCATCAATCGCGTCTGGCTGAAGAGCGAGGCCGAGTATTCCTTCGATCACGACGAATTCGAGGAGCTGGACGTCCAGGTCCTGTACAGCCGCGCTGTCTCGCCCTTCTTCAACCTGCAGACCGGTATCCGCCACGACTTCGAGCCCGAGACAGGCCGCACCCATGCCGTGCTCGGCCTGCAGGGCGAGGCGCCCTACTGGTTCGAGATCGATGCTGCGCTCTTCCTGTCCGACGAGGGCGAGCTGACCGGCGCCCTCGAAACCGAATACGAGCTGCGCCTGACCCAGCGCCTTATCCTGCAGCCCCGCGCCGAGCTGACCTGGTCGGCCGAGGCGATCCCCGAGCTCGGCGTGGGATCCGGCTTCGGCACGATCGAGACCGGTCTGCGCCTGCGCTACGAGATCCGGCGGCAGTTTGCGCCCTATGCCGGTGTCGAATGGAGCCGGCAGCTGGGAGACACGGGCGATTTTGCCAGAGCCGCCGGCGGGCGCACCGACAACACCGCCCTGATCGCCGGACTGCGTGTCTGGTTCTGACCGCTGCAGCACTGACATCAGCCTGCCGACGGCCGGAGCAAGCCAATTGCACTTGCCCCGCGTATCGGCTAAGCCTCCCCGTCTCGCGCACCCATAGCTCAGCTGGATAGAGCGCTGCCCTCCGAAGGCAGAGGTCAGAGGTTCGAATCCTCTTGGGTGCGCCATTATTTACAGCGCTCTACCACCGCATCCACCCGGACCGCGGCAAAACTTTCCAGCACATATTCAGCACATGCCTGCGAATAGACCCTTCGTCGTTTCTGGCATTAGCGCCCGCCAGAGCCTCTTAACCATTACGTGTTGGCGGAGATAGGCGGTTGGACGAAGTCCCAGAAGTTTGGACAGATCAAGCTCCAAAAAGTCCAGAGCGACCGAGAAATATGTGTCGCGTGATGGCACGCCCGCTTTGGCGCAGGAGGAGACATCGCGATGCGCACGGCTCTAGGGTTTAGCGGTGCTGCTCAATCCTGAGACAGGACGCCATGTAGCCAAGTGGGTATAGGACTTTGTTCGCCGGCATCACCGGGGCAAAATCAAGTGATGCTTTGTGGTGCTGCCGTACACGTCCGTTCTGATCTGTATTCGCGGTCAGACCTGCTCTCCAGATCCCTATCCAAACGGCAACCGCAACCCCAGTCGCGGCCCCAGCCACGTCATCGCGAGATACAGCCCCACGGTGACCACACAGCCCAGCATCAGGGACGGCCAGAAGCCGACGCCGCGACGCAGGAGAGCCGGGATCAGCAGGAACATGGGCAGGGACGGCAGGACAAACCAGAAGGTGGCCTCGGCGTGGTCGGCGAGCCGGTTCGTGTCTTTCGTCTCTTGCCATAGCCAGACCATGCCCAGG
>MDTG01242258.1_pt1 | contig 31535 bp, 35 predicted proteins | sample 811421 | NCBI WGS metagenome assembly MDTG01 (sample SAMN05326645, study PRJNA326480) | marine metagenome | isolation source: seawater | place: Pacific Ocean: South East | collected 2011
AAGGCGAAAGGTCTTGTTGAAGGTGTTGTTGCAGGATGTTTTCCTCAATTATACCAAGCATTAGCAACAAATCCTCCTGATCAAGTTATTACGCTTTAATAATTAATCAAAATGTGCAAATTTATAAAATTCTACTATAGAATATAAACAAATTAGTCCACTTCAGAAGTAGTATCTGTTCTAAATATTAAACCATGAGAAAATAAAATTTCCAGTTACAATTAGTGTATAAAAAAATACAATAAAATAAAGTAAACCGAAGAAAATAACATAAATTCCTCCAAGTAAAACACGAACTACAGGGGACAGTGAACTTCTAAGAAATTCAAATTCTAAACTCATTAGAAATAGATTTATTTTTGATTTAGTTTTTTTATTCAGCCAATAAACTGGATAAATACATATCCATAAAATTGGTATATATAAAAAAATATATAATGCTGTAATTCCTAACAAATCCATATGATTGCCTTAACTTATTGTAGCAAAAAAGTAGCCTGTACATAAGTAGCGCATAAAATATATTCATTGGCACAAATAATTTTGAGAAACATCAAGAAATCCGCTAGTTTTTGAACATATATCAGGATATATAAGTTATATTAACAAAGATAGGCAATTCTTAGCCTCTATTTTTTTTAGAATATATTTAATTTAATTTTGGGATTCTAAAAATTAATTCTTTTTTTCCATTTTTTTCCTGTTAAAAGGTCATGGACATACTTATTTCCTAGATTATCAAATTTTGTTTGATATCTTAAAATATCAAAATTACTTACGAAAATATTAACAAAGATAAAAATGGAAGATATTGTTATAACAGCTCTTCGTTTTTTAAAAATAAAAAATAATAATTTACCAATTAATATAAAATAAGTTATAAAAAACATAATCAAAAATATAATTTAATAATAAATTATTTTGTTTGTTTAAATAAATTTTAATTCGTAATATCAAGTATTCATTAATTAAATGAACATGTATGTCTTAAATTATCTATTTTTTTTAAATTTTAAAGTTTACTTTTTTGTTTATGTCTATACTTGAAAAATTATTAATTGTTCTATTTGCTTGGTCTGTTGTAGTTTTTTTATACAAAAAATGGAAATAAATACATAATTAAATCTAATCTCATTAAACTACTCTATAATAATTGTACCAACCATTCCCATTTCTGAATGGCTCCTTTTAGATTCTTTATCTTTAATGCGACAGTGTAAGTCATTGAATACTCCAGTTTTAATTGGAACAAACCACCACTCAAGTGAGTGATTGGGAAAAATCTCTATTTCACTTATTAAACCTTTTATTTCAGCAATTTTATTTTCATTTAGTACTAATTGAATTTTTCTAGTGAAAATTGAATTTGCAAAACGTACCGAAGAAAAATAATGTTTGCTATCACTGACATTTTTAATTTTTAAATTATATAGATTTCCAGTTTTAAAAGTTAATGTTGATGGTTCAAAATAATGTATCTTACCTAAAGAACCTTTCATAAAAACTTCGACTTTAATTGCTTTCTGTCTAGTGAGATCTCCATTTGAAAAAGTATCATCGAAACTAAAAAAATAAAAAAATAAAATTAAAAAAAAACTAAAATTTTTCAATCTGCTTCACTTAACTATAAATTAATAATATAAGTATGATATCAATGGTTCAAAAGAATTAATTTTTTGTTTTACTTTTTGCAACTAATGAATCCATTAGTGCTAGTAAAACACCGCTGAGTACAAATGTAAAATGTACTGCTATAAAAAGGATTATCTGACTTTGGGTATAGTTTTCTAACCCAAAAAAAATTTTTAATAAGTGGATTCCAGATATTGCCACAATAGAAGAAATAAGTTTTAATTTTAATCCACCAAAATCAACGGTTCCCATCCATTCTGGTTTATCCTCATGTTCATTGATATTAATTTTTGAGACAAAATTCTCATATCCTGAAAATATTACTATTATAAGTAAATTTCCTGCGAATGAAAGGTCAATTAGGGTTAGAATGAACAAAATTAGTTCAGTCTCGTTTGTTGTAAAATGAGTTATAAAATGAAGAATCTCATTAACAAAAACTATTAAAAGGAAAAATAAAGAAATAATAAGACCAAAATAAAATGGCGCAAGTAGCCATCTTGATGCAAACATCAAATTTTCCATAAATTTTTCAAAAATTTTCAGCATGATAGATCTATAAACAATTTTCTTTTTATTTAAAATAATTTTATTAACACTATTGCATAAAGTTTTTAAGTTAAAACATTATTTAATATAATACTTAACATTTAACTAAGCTTTAGGGGAGGAAAAATGTTTATAGCTATGAATAGATTTAAAATCGTAAAACAACGCCAGAAAGATTTTGAAAATATTTGGCGTAAAAGAGATACTCATTTAGATGATGTAGTAGGATTTTTGGAATTTCATCTCGTAAGAGGTCTTGAACAAGAAAATTTTATTTTATACGCATCATACAGCAAATGGAGAACAAAAGAAGATTTTTATAACTGGACTAAATCAGAAGAATTTAGAAAAGCTCATAAGAATGTAGGTCAACATTCTAACATATATTTAGGTCATCCAGAATTCGAGGGTTTTGATGTAGTGCTTTAAATATTAGTAAACAAAAAAAAGGGGAGTGTATCCCCTTTTCGTATCACAAAAAAACAATTTAATAAAGCAATCAAATCTTTATCAAAGGTTGCTCTGATAAAAAGTTTAAAAGATTAAATTGAATTAAATTGATAATACTAGACATCAGATCACCTCCTTTATATTAGTTAAAATTAATCTAATATAATAATAATGGAGCATTTTAACAAGAAAATTAAAAATATTTAAAATTTGGTTTTTATTTCAAACCAAAAATTAATCAATTTATTTAATAATGGTACAAATATCAATATTAAGATAAAAACAGTAGGCCAACCTATGAAAATAGATTTAAACCAAAGTTTGAAAAAAAGTTTTGATTCAACTTTATTAACTGTTAAAACTATTAGCGAAACTATTGAACTGGTAATAAAAGACATTAAGAAAGCAAAAACTAGCCTTCTTTGGAATTCAGAAATTTTTACTTTCTGTTTATTAAAAACCATACTGCCATCCAAAAATTAATTTATAATCTTCTATCATTTGAATTCCTCTAACATTTTTATAAATTGGTTTTAAAATCTCAAAAGCAAATCTATGATTTTGAAATTTGTTACTGTAATTAACAAAATTAAAACCTATACCCAGATCAAGTTTTTGCAATCCAAAGTTTCCAGAATCCATAACTGGACTCATTCTAGCATTCATTTCATCATCTGAGCCAATCATTTTATTTTCTTTAATATAATTTATTTTTAAGGATTGACTCAAAAAATCAAACCATCTGTATGACATCCACAAGTTTAGATCTGTATAGTCCCCATACTTATATTGATTTTGATTAACTGAACCTAAATGTTTTTTATAGGAAAATTGACAACCAAATTTGATTTTATTTAAATTAATAAGTGAATTTATTATTACAATATTATCATAAGTACCTGTACCATTTTGCATCTTATATCCCAACCTAGTATTATCTGATGATGGAGAGCTATCTCTTTCATCAATACTTCCTGTAGGAAAACTTAACTGATAGGCTAAATATATTTTTAGTTTTTTGAAATCCCTGAGTTTAAAGAGACTTGTAAAGTTAAAGTCACCTAAACCCTCAGAGCTTGTGTCAAAAAGTGCTCCTCCTGACATTGGCATTCTCTTTTGTTTCATCTCTTTGATTTGATAATTGGTCATAACCATTAATGTAATATTATTTGATGGGGCATACATTATTCCAAACATATGTTTTTCCATAGACATTTTGATTGGAGCATTCATATATGTACCTGAATTTCTTGATACCCCATTTGCTGATGTCATAATTTCATCTGTGCTAATACTTTTTGACCCATTAAAATTTTTGCTCATATTCATGCCACCTAATCTGTACGAGAACATAAACTCGTCTTTTTTATGCATATGATCTGCCATCATACTAATTGGACCGTGAGAATCAGAGAGTGCCAATTCGTCACTTTGTATTTTTTTAATGTGAAATAAAAATACAAAAATTATAAAAAAATAGATACTTATTTTTTTCATTTGATGCTCCTTTAAAATTAAAATATAAAAATTTTAAATCAAAGGAGGGGAATTATTTAACCTTGGAATTAAAAAAAAAAAAGGAATTTGATATTCAAAAAATATCTGAGGTAAAGAGAAAAAATAATCTTGCACATAAAACTTGAAACTGAGATTCAAAGTCTCGTTTAAACCCAAGTCACAATGAGTTTTGCAGTCAAAAGAAATATTATCAGAGTTTGAACTACATATGTTTTCGTCATGAATACTTTGCTGATAAATTAGGTTAAGATTGAAATTAGTGACGAATAAATAAACCATTAATAAATTTAATAGCTTAATAAAATTTATATTTTCTAATTTTTCTTTAAGCATGTCTAATCATTAACAAATTATTGTCAACCTGTATTACTCTATTTTTAATAGAAAAAAAATTTATACGGTAATTTTTATTTGAAAAATAATCTAAGTAAATATCTATTTCTTTATGAAATATATCCTCAATAAAATAAAAACCATATTTAGAGAGTTTATTAATTGAGTTTTCAAAAAAAGTAGTAGCTGCATTGAAATTGTGTAAGCCATCATCAATGATTATATCGAAGTTTTTATTCTTAATTTGCTTCCACATTTTTTGTATTGATTTTTGGTTAGTTTGATCAACTAAAAAGGTTTTAATTCTTTTTTCCTGAAATAATGTCTTCGAGTCAATATCTCCACCATAAATGTCGGCATATTTAAAGTAATCCCTCCAAATTCTCAATGAAGCACCTGGTATTGAGACTCTTTTAAATTTTTCATTAAATACTTTATTTGTTCCTATTCCGAGTTCAAATACTTTCTTAACATCATTTCTTTTATCGTAAAATATACTATCGTAAATATCCGTATAATTATGAGGAAACCATGAAAAATAATCGTTAAAACCTTCAAATATTCCTTTATCACAACCATATTTTTTACACAAAGTATTTAACTTATTTTGAGGTATATTATAGTCGCTTAGGTATAAATTATGTCCTTGCTTTGAATCAATAGAATTAATTCTTAAATATTTCTTTTTAAAAATTGAAAACATTTTTAGTTCCATTAATAAATTTATTACAAAAAAAATATTAAGTCTATTTTTCGCGAAAATAATTTTTTGTTTAAAGTTATTTTGTATTCTGCTAATTATATTAATTACTTATGAATTTTTTTTTGATAATAATTAAACTTATTAGAAATGTTTTAGGCAAAACAATTTATTTTTTTGATTTTATTTTTCCACCAGTAAAAATTAAAAGAAGTCCTGTTGAACAAATAAAAATAGATTTGATTCTTAAAAGTTATGCACTTTACCAATACAAACTTTGTCCATTTTGTGTTAAGGTTAGAAGGTTTTTAAAAAAATATAATTTAAAACTTGAGTTTAAAGACCCAAGTATAGAAACTTTGAGTAGAAAGGAACTTTTGGAAAAAGGAGGCAAACTTAAAGTTCCATGTTTACGCATAATTAAAAATGGAAAAATTGAATGGCTTTATGAGTCTACAGAAATAATCAAATTTCTGAAAAAAATTGCTCGAAACTTAAATTGTTATTAAACATTTTTTTATTAGAGACGATAACCTTGTATGGTTCCTATTTACCTAAAATTTCTTGCGTATATAAACCTATTATTTATTCTAGTTGTAGCAATGTATATAGCTTTTTCAAAAAATAAAGGCGACAAAAATTCATTACATGAAAAATTTTCTAAGAAGTACTACCTAAAAAACAACCCCCACTAGTTAAGTAAATAGTGGGGGAATATATTTCGGGGAGGCAAATATATATATATTTAAATATATTTTTATTGACATATAATTTCAAATTTATTATTTCAATGTTAAATATCAATATTATGAATGATCAAAATATAACTTGCTTTTAAACTAAACTTACTTAGATTTAATATATGAAAAAAAAAGATAACTTAACTCCACTAGATATAAAAAGGCTTGAAGAAAGAATTGACAAGCTTCAGGTAAGCATTAACGAATTAAACTGTCAATTAAATGAACATATTAAGTTTATTGAAAGAGTCTACGAACCTTTGAGAAACCCAATTTCGAAAATCAAGAATTTTTTTAACTAAACCATTTTTTGTGAAAAGTGATTATTTTCCTAGTTAAGGTCCTTACCTCAAGTTTAATAATTTCATTTGCAAGCTGGTTATCAATTAAAAAACCACAATTAGCGGGCTTTATTATTGCTCTACCTTTAATGAGTATTATTGCAATCGCTTTTTCTTATTTAGAATACAATGATAAAGCAAAGACTGTAATTTTTGCGAAAAGTATAATGCTAGCTGTTCCAATATCCTTAATATTTTTTGTGCCATTTTTTTTGAGTTCATTTTTAAATGTAAACTTTTGGACACTTTATTTTTTTTCACTTTTTTTATTAATAATTGGATTTTTTATTCACAAGTATCTAACTAGTTTTTTTTAGAAATTTTTGAAAAAAAAATTTATTATTCCAAATATAAAGATTGGAATTTGAAAACCAAAGTTAGCCATAATAGCTTTATCATTTAAGTAAAAACCGGTGACTGTCCAACCAAGCACTCCAAGTCCATGAAAAAATATATTTACAGGATAATAATTTATATTGGTAAAAAAAATTCCTGTTAAAACTAATAATGTACTTACCCATTTTAATCTATTAATAATCATTTAACACCTTTAATTTAAATTTGAAATGTACGAATTTATAAGATTATTCAAATATATATTTCTAATTTTTTTTATTATCTATTTATTTACATTATTTTTATAAATTGATTATGTTTAGAAAAGTTATACTTTTAAACTTATTTACTTTCCTATATTATTTAGCCTGAGTATTTTAATTTAAAAAAGAAATGGAAAAAGACTTCATAAATTATGGCGAACGCATTAATAGGGCCTTACTTCAGGTAATCAAAGATATCCTTTTAGATCTCTCAAAAGAAAGAATTGCACCAAATCATTGTTTTTATATTACATATGATACCAATCACCCTGATGTATTAATAAGTCCAAAGTTAAAAAAAGAATACCCTAAAGAAATAACTATTGTTATTCAAAATCAATTTTGGGATTTAGAAGTAAGGAAAAACTTTTTCAATGTGACCTTATCTTTTAATAGAAAAAAAGAAACACTATCAATACCTTTCGAAGCAATTAAAAAATTTAATGATCCTTTTGTAAAATTTAGTTTACAATTAGATTTAAGAATAAAAAATATTGATCAAAAAAATAAAGAAAAGAAGTTAAAAAAAGTGAATTTGGAAAATAATAAAATAATTAAACTTAGTAAATTTAGAAAAGATAAGGATGAATAATTTGAACAACTACAGAGACGAATCAGATGCTATCGGAATAATTAAAGTTCCATCTAAAAAATACTGGGGAGCACAAACTCAAAGAAGCCTTGAGAATTTCAAAATAGGTGAAGAAAAAATTCCTCTTCAACTAATACACGCCTTTGCAATTCAAAAAAAAGCTGCTGCTATTTCAAATCTTGCAATCAATAAACTTGAAGAAAAAGTAGTTGATAAAATTATCGAAGTTTGTGATGAAATTATTGATGGAAAGCATGACGATCAGTTCCCTTTATCTGTCTGGCAAACTGGCTCTGGAACACAAACAAATATGAATCTAAATGAAGTGATTGCTAATAGAGCTAATGAATTATTAGGAGAAAAGTTAGGTTCAAATAAACCTATTCATCCCAATGATCATTGTAATATGGGTCAGTCATCCAATGATTCTTTTCCAACAGCTATGCATATAGCTATCGTAATTGATATTAATAAAAAACTTACACCAGCGCTTGCAAAAATAATTAAAGAGTTAGGAATTAAAGAAAAAGAATTTTCAAATATTACAAAAATCGGTAGAACACACCTTCAAGATGCAGTTCCTCTTAGACTTAGTCAAGAATTTAGTGCTTTTAAATCTCAAGTTGAAAATGGACAACAACGAGTTTCTCACTCACTTGAAGAAATTTATAATTTAGCTCAAGGTGGAACTGCTGTTGGAACAGGCTTAAATTCATCAAAAGATTTTGTTAAATGTTTTATAAAAGCTGTCCAAGAGATAACCAAGCTTCCATTTAAATCGGCTAAAAATAAGTTTGAATCCTTAGCATCTCACGACTCAATTTTGAATCTTTCAGGTTCAATTAATTCTTTGGTAACCGCATTTTATAAATTAGCAAATGATATCCGGCTTTTATCGTCAGGACCAAGATGTGGTATATCTGAAATCACAATACCCTCAAATGAACCAGGTTCATCCATAATGCCAGGTAAAGTTAATCCAACACAATCTGAAGCTTTGGCTCAAGTTTGTATCTATTTGATGAGCAATCATTTTTCTTTGACTTTTGCAGCAAGCCAAGGACATTTTCAACTCAATGCAAATAAAACGCTAATAATTTTTAATATTTTAAGGACAATCGGACTATTAAGTGATGCAATAAACTCTTTTGTTGAAAAATGTTTGATTGGAATAAAACCGAATATTAAAAATATTAAAAAAAATCTTGAAAATTCACTTATGCTTGTCACCGCATTAAATCCTGTTATAGGTTATGACAAATCCTCAGAAATAGCAAAAATAGCGTTTAATAATAATATTAGTCTTAAAGAAGCTGCCTCGAAATTAAATTATATTACTGAAGAAGAATTTGATAAGCTTGTAGATCCTAATAAAATGATTGATTGAGTTTCATTTAAATAAATCTAATATTTCATTGGGATTAATTATAATTTTATTATCATTATTTTTGAGAATTTTTTTGAGAGTTTTATCAAAGAAATGTTGTTTCACTTTTTCCATATCGTAACTAAGATTGTAGTTATCTAAATCGCCACTGATATTGATACCAAATTCAGGAAAATCTTCATATTTTTTGGTTTTGATTTTTATCCTGTTTCTTAAAAAAAAATTTTGATTTGAAACATTGAAATTTCCTTCACCTTTAAATGTAATTTTTTCGTCTTCACTTATTATATCTACAAATTTTATAATTGAGTTTTCAAGAAAAAAATCACCTTCAATGATTTTGATCTTTGTTGAACCTTTAATATTTAAATCAGATAATTGGTTGATAATATTGTTAAAATTCTCAATTTTATCTATTAACAAAATAACTTTGTCAATATTTATTCCTTTCAAGATTAAATCATTTAAAACAAATTTTCCTTCAAGTTTTAAATTTTTGTAAATATCAGCTGAAAAATTTTGTTTATTGAAACGAAATGAAGTATTTAATTTTCCACTGCCTAAATATCTTTTGGTTTTTTTATTTAATGAAGAAATAATAGGAAAATTTTCTAAAACTAGAATACCATTAATATTTTGATTAAAAGAATCAATTAAGCAATTAAGGTTATACTTTGCATCTAGGTAGTTACCATTTAGATCTTTGATATAAAGCTTATTATCATTGATGTTAATATTTGTAATAATATTTTCAAAAATAAACTCATTAAATTTTATTTTTTTTAATTTAGCATTTATATTAACAATAATGTCCTGTAATTTTCTTTTGTTATTATTTATACTAATGAAATTGTTACTCTTATTTATAAAAAAACTTTTTTTAAATTGTGTGTTTAAAATTTTATTTATGTCAAAAAAATCACTTTCAACATCGGTCATTATATTTATTTTTCCATCAATTAATTTTAAATCTCCATTAACATAATTTATAATATTACTATTAAAAAAATTATGTTCGATGCTAAAATTGACATTATCGAAATTTTTAAAATTTATTTTTATAAAAAAATCAGATAAGAAAAGTTTGTTTTTGAGATTGCCATTAATCTGAGTAAATGAGGTTTTTTCATAGGTTAAGTTAATATCGTCAAAAATATATCTCTGTTCTTTATTTTCAATTTCAAAATAACCTTTATTGATCTTTATATAGTTAAATAAAATTGGTTTTTTTGTTGAAATAACTGACTTGGAAACCTTATGAATAATTTTAGGAGATTTTTGTTGAGAGATTTTGAATTTGTTTACATTTAATTTTAGTTTTGGGTTATCTAATTTCACTTTATTAATCTGTATTTCTTGTTTTAAAATAGATATCAAATTTAAATTTAAAAAAAGATGTTCAACATAAAGATGCAAACCCTTTTGTCTATCTATCAAGTTCACATCACTGATTTTTGCAGATAAATTTGGAAAAAAGTTAAGTTCTATATCCTCACTAAAATCTAAATCTTGAACAAAATTCGAGGAAAATTCAGATACAATTTTTTTTTTTATAAAACCTTTATCGATGTTTTTGATTAAAATAAAAATTGATGAAAATAGTACGATTAAAGATGAAAAAGCAATAAAAATGAACTTTTTCATTCGATTAATCAGTTATCTGCTTTAAGTAATCTTGGTCTGTGGGGACCGGATAAAATTATGAATCTCTCTTTATTATCTGAATCTTTGAAAGATAAAAAAGATGGCGATTGATTTTGAGTTTTCCAGATTTCATAAACCTGAAAAGCTTGATTTTGATGTCTTCTTGCTTTAAACCAATCGTCGTCGGCAAATATGGTGGCGGCTACACCTCCTAAATGCTTTACATCAATAAAAGTTTTTGCTCCAATCGCCTCTTCAATAGAAGCACTCATTTCTAAAATTTTTTCTTTGAAAATTTTAAATGAACTAGAGTGATCCCTTTCAGACACTATTTTTTCAGGTTTATTTTTGGTAAAATGTCCTTTTAAAACCCATCCTTTTAATCCTGTCTTGAGATCTATAACATTGGACCACTCACCTTCTTCATTTAGTAAAGATAGTTCATAACCTGATTCGATGGGATAAATCATTGGAGAATTGACATCTGGTTGAATAAAAAAACTAGTAACCGGCTTATTACTATAAATTTTGTCTTGACTAGATACTATGCCACTAACAAAAAATAAAATTGTTAAATTAAAAAAAAACTGTTTCATTTAAATTCCTTTGTTAAACTTTTATCATGCAAATTCAAATTTATCATAATTTTAAATCTCCAAATTTTGATAATAGACAAAAAAATTCAAAGATCAATTTTTTAGTATTGCATTATACTGAAACTAATTCATTGAGAGAAGCTATAAATATTTTATGTTCACCTAAAAAAAAAGTGAGTAGTCATTATCTTATTGATATTAATGGAGATATCTATAATCTAGTTGAAGAAAAAAAAAGGGCATGGCATGCTGGAATATCTTTTTGGAGAAACTACGAAAACTTAAATAACTCATCTGTAGGAATTGAAATTGTAAATTCTGGTGAAATGTTAAAAAAGAAATATCCAGATAAACAGATTGAATCTCTTATAAATCTTTCAAAGCAAATCAAGTTAAACCATAATATCAATACATCCAATATCCTAGGACACAGCGATATCGCTCCAAGAAGAAAAATTGACCCTGGTATTTTTTTTCCTTGGAATAAATTAGCTTTGCACGAATTAGGATTCTGGATAGAAATTTCTGAAGATGATAGTGTAATTAATCTGAAGCTAACTGAAAAAGAAATAAAAAAATTTTTAAAAAATTTAAATAAAATTGGTTATAAGGAAATAATATCTGACTATAATTTTGAGAGTAATCTACATATTATAAATGCTTTTCACAGACACTATATTCCAAAATTAATTGAAAAATTCCCAACAAAACTCAGTTACATTATTTCAAAGAAAATCTTAAAATTAATACAAACAAGTTGACATACAGTGTCTTTAATTATTATAGCTAAGTTACTAGATGATTGAATGGCTGCTCTGCTTTTTGCAGAGAGGAAAGTCTGGACTCCATAGAGTAACAATGCCGGATAATTACCGGCAAGGGTGACCTTAGGGAAAGTGCCACAGAAAATATACCGCCTCTTGAGGTAAGGTTGAAAAGGTAAGGTAAGAGCTTACCGCAAAAATGGTAACATTTTTGGCAGGGTAAACCCCATTGGGAGCAAGTCTAAGAATGCACATTCATTAATGAAAAACGCTACTCTACGTTGTGCAAGGTAAGACGCAAGAGGTATTTGGTAACAAATATCCTAGATGAATAGCCATTTCTTTTTCTTAAGAACAGAATCCAGCTTACAGATCATCTAGTTTTTTTTTTTTTTTTTTGATATTATGGTATAAAATACCATAAAATCCCATATAATTCCAATTTTTTTTTTTTGGTACTATTATGGCGCTTTTTTTATCAACAATTTTAAATAAAATTGATTCAAAATCCAGAGTATCAGTGCCTTCCGATTATAGAAACTCACTTTTACAACAAAACTTTCAAGGTATAATCTCTTTTCCATCTTACTCTTATAAATGTATTGATTGCTGCGGAATCGATAGAATGGAAAGAATTTCAGAAAATTTAGATCAAGAAAGTGATTATTCAAAAGATGAATTTGATTTAATCTCATTATATTTTGGTGAAGCTGAAAAACTGCCGTTTGACAAAGAGGGAAGAATAATATTACCAAAAAAACTAATTTTACATTCTGAAATTAATGATCAAGTTTTATTTGTGGGTTTAGGACCAACTTTTCAAATCTGGGAACCTAATCATTATAATAACCAAAAATATCAAACCATAAAAAAGGCAAAAGATCAAAAACTTAACCCAAGACTAAAACCAATCCCTAAAGGGCTTAATTAGAAATAGGAGAAAAATAATGACACTACATCTTAAAATGCCATCAAAAGTAAATAATTTATCACCCAAAATATCTGTAATTGGTGTTGGAGGAACTGGAGGAAATATTATAAATAGTATGATTGAATCAGCAATTGAAGGTGTTCACTTTTTAAATGTTAATACTGATAGTCAGGCTTTAAAACACTCTTTGGCTCAAGATACTTTGCAATTGGGACCTAATTGTACACAAGGCCTAGGAGCTGGAGCAAACCCAGATATAGGTAAACAAGCCGCAGAAGAAGTTACAAACGAGATTCAAGACTATATAGAAAATTCAAATATGATATTTATCACAGCAGGAATGGGAGGTGGAACAGGAACTGGTGCTTCTCCAGTAATCGCAAAAATAGCAAGGGATCTTGGTATTTTGATTGTAGGAGTTGTTACAAAGCCGTTTGAGATGGAAGGAAAAAGAAGAATGAATCAAGCAAATGAGGGTATAAAAGAACTACAAAAATATGTTGATAATTTGATTGTAATTCCAAATCAAAATATTTATCATTTTGCAAAACCTGATACGACAATCTCAGAGGCACTTCAATTAGCTGACAATGTATTAATTAATGGGGTAAAGAGTATTATTGATTTAATGGTTAAACCAGGAATAATGAATCATGATTTTGCAGATGTTAAAGCTGTTATGAGTGAAACGGGGAAAGTACATATGGGAACAGGGATTTCTGATGAACAAGATAGAGCCATGAAAGCCACTGAGGAAGCAATTTGCAATCCATTGCTAGAAAATAATTCAATGTCTGGAGCAAGAGGAATATTAATTAATATTACTGGTGGAAAAGATGTTACACTTCATGAAGTAGATCAGGCTGTAAATAGAATTAAAGAGGAGTCAAATGAAAATGCTAATTTGATATGGGGGTTAACAGAAGATGAGGAGCTTAATGGGAGATTTAAAATTTCTGTAATATCTACTGGAATTGATTCTGAGTCATACATTGAAAATCAAATAGAAAATGTAAGTATTACTGAATTGAGGAAAGAATACACTCATGAAGATTCTATTCAAAATTATCCATCTGATATTTTAAATGAGGAAATAAAAGAGGAAAAAAATGATGTAAAAGTTAAGGAAAATAATATTAATACACAAACTTCCTTAAGACCAGAAAGTAGTTTTATTGTCAATCTAAATAATGATTTTGATGAAACAAATTCAAATAAACTTCAAAACAACGATAATTCAATTAAAGAGCTAGAAGAAAAAGCCAGAAAATTTAAAGTTTCTGAAAAAAATGAAGTTAAAAGTTCAATTTTTTCTAAATTATTTGGAAAAAAACAAGAAATTCAAGAAAATGAAATCGAAGAGATAAAAGAACAAAATCTAAGTTTAAGCCATGAATCTAAAGATATTTCAGAGTTAAAGGAAAAAAATAATACTGATAAAAATTACAATGATGAAACCTCTATAGAACTCAATAATAAAGAAAGCGTTGAAATTAAAAATAATTCTCAAAAATCAAAAGAACAACAGGATTTGGAATTTGAAGAAGAGTTACTTCAAATTCCTGCATTTTTGAGAAGACAAGCTAATTAGATAATTTAAGTGTCTAAGTTAAAAATTAATTTTAAGAAACATACTCCTGTAATGTGTAGCGAGGTTTTAAAAGTTTTAAATATAAATAATGAGGGTGTATACATAGATGCTACTTTTGGTCAAGGAGGCTATACAACCGCTATCCTAGAAAAATTTAACTGTAAAATTATTGCCATTGACCGAGATGACAATGCAGAAGTTTTTGCAAAGAAGATTAAAAAAAAGCATCCTAAAAATTTCATTTTTAATAAAGAAAAATTTAGTGATTTAGATAAAGTATTGCATAAGAATAAAATAAAAAAAGTTGACGGAATTATGTTTGATCTTGGAATTTCAAATACTCAGCTTGATTCTCCGGAAAGAGGATTTTCTTTTAAGATTAATGGTCCTCTTGATATGAGAATGGACCAAACAGAAAGTATTAATGCAGAACATATTGTCAATCATATGTCCGAAGAAGAATTGTCAGAGATTTTTTTTAAATTTGGAGATGAGAAAAATTCTAGAAAGATCGGAAAAGAGATCATAAATAGAAGGAAAACTGAAAAAATATTATCTACTAGACAATTATCAGAACTTATAAATAAAGTAAATTTTAAAACAAAGAAAAGTAAAATAGATCCATCAACCAGAGTATTCCAAGCACTAAGAATTTATGTTAATAAAGAAATTGAAGAACTTGAAAAAGCCTTAATAAAGTGCCTAAAAGAACTGAAAAAGAATGGAAGAATAGTTGTTGTTTCATTTCATTCTATAGAAGACAGGGTAGTCAAAAAATTTTTTAGAAAATATAGCGGTTATAAAATTGGAAATTATAAACATCTCCCGGAACAAATTAATGATAAAGATAAACCGAGATTAAAGATAATTACAAAAAAAGCTTTAATTCCCTCTGATGAAGAAATCAGGTATAATCCAAGGTCTCGTTCTGCTAAGTTAAGGGTCGCCGAATTATTATGAAGAGTTCTTCCTTAATTATTATTTTTATAATTCTTTTAATAATAAAAACAATTGCTCATTTTCAGATTATAAATGCAGAAAAAAAGATTTCAAAACTTGAAAAAATTATTGAAAGTAAAGTTGGTAAACTTGAACTACTAAACATTAATTGGGCATTCATAAAGAGACCTGAAAACTTAAATAAAATAAATGAAAAGAATTTTTCTTTGAAACCAATTGTAATTGAAGATGAAATTAAGTTAATTGATATTGAATAAAATGGATAAAAAAAATAAATATGAATTTGAAAACATAAAACCTTCATCTATTTTATCAAAGGAAAATTTTGAAATAAACTTTGCTGAAGATGTAAATATAATTAAAGCATCCAGATTGAGAAGGTCCTTAGAAGTCGGCAAGCTGCGTTTAGTAATTTTTTCGGTTGGTTTGTCAGTAATTTTTCTATTTTTATTCTTCAACATTTTTAATATTTCATTAAAAAAACAACAATCCTCTTATCTTAATTCTTCTAAAGTTGAGAATAATAAAAGAGGAAAAATACTTGATAGAAATAATAATATAATTTCTGCAACCATACCAACTTTTGATTTATATTTAGATACTCGAAAAATCATTAATGTAGAAAAAACTAAAAAAGAGATAATAAATATCTATCCAGAAAAAGAAAAGTTTTTTGAAAATATTTTTAAAAAAAAAAAATATATACTTATTGATAAACATATTTCCATTGAAAAAAAAATCAAAATTAACGAAATTGGTGAGCCTGGTTTTATTTTTCATTCCTCAACCAAACGAGTCTATCCGCAAAATAATTTATTTGCTCATACAACAGGTTTTTTATCAAAATTTGGAGAATCTCAAAGTAAATTAGAGAAAAGTTATGATAATTATTTAAACTCTGGAAATGATTTAAATCTTACTTTAGATTTAAAAATACAAAACATTGTATATGAGGAAATAAAAAAAGGTAAAGAAATATTCAATGCTAATTCAGCAGTAGGTTTAGTTTTGAATGTTAATAGTGGGGAGATTTTATCAATGATTTCCTTACCAGACTATGATCCCAATCATCCCTCTAAAATAAAACCGTTTACAGAAAATAATCTCATCACAAATGCAAGATATGAGATGGGCTCAACACTAAAAATGTTCAATGCAGCCATGGCTTTTGAGTATAATTTAATTGATACTAAAAAATTTTATCAAATTCCTAAAAATTATCAACTAACTCAAAATTATATTGTCAGCGATGAGTCTAAATCCTTAAAACCAATCACATTTGAGGAAATCTACACAAGTTCATCAAATGTTGGAAATATAATTGTTTTAGAGAAAACAGGAATAAAAAAACAAAAAGACTTTTTTAAAAAATTAGGTTTTGAGGATAAAATAGATTTAAAAGGTTTGAATGTAGTCAATAACAATTTTCCGCAAAAAGAAAATTGGAATGATGTTTTATCAAAAAGTATCAGTATTGGTTATGGAGTATCAATTTCACCCATAAGTTTAGCAAGATCTTTTGCCACATTGGTAAATGGTGGAAGAAAAATCGATGTAAAAATAGTAACAGATGGTGTGACCAATTCTAAAAGAGTTATCTCCAAAGATACTTCAAATAAAATAAATTATCTTTTAAAAAGAGTCATTGAAAATGGAACAGGTAAAAAAGCTATGGTTTCAAAAATAGATGTAGGAGGGAAAACTGGAACCGCAAAGAAATCGAAAAATAAAAAAGGATATTATGATAACAAGTATGTAACTTCTTTTATCGGAACCTTCCCAATTGATAAACCTGAATTCTTGGTTTTTGTTTTATTTGATGAGCCTAAAGATATCAAAAATAAAAATAGGAAGTTTTCTGGTGGAACAACTGCAGCACCTGTATTCTCAAAAATAGTAGATAGAATATTTCCAATTATCAATCAAACAAATTTTAATTACAGAAAATGAGACTTAAAGAAATATTAGCTAAATGTTCAACTAAATATTTTTTAAAGAATAACTGTCTAAATCCTGAGATTTTAGGAATTTCAGTTCATTCATCAAAAGTAAAAAATAACTTTCTTTTTGGGGCGATTAAAGGAAGTAATTTCAATGGAGAAAATTTTATTCAAAGACTTATTAAAAAAAAAAAAAAGTTTTTTATTGTAGATAAATATTTTGATATTTCTAATTTTGACTTAAATAAGAATATTTTTGTAAAAACTACTTGTGTGAGAATACTTGTGAGTGAAATTGCATCAATACTTTATCCTAATAAAATACAAGAAAAAATTGCTGTGACAGGAACAAATGGAAAAACAAGTATCGCAAGTTATACTCTTCAGTTAAGTAAGTTAGCTGGCAAAGAAATGGCAAGCATCGGAACTCTAGGGATAGTATACAATAAAATCAAAGCTGAAAATCCTCAACAATTAACTACACCAAATTCGATTGATTTTCATAAAGCATTAAATGAATTGAGCTTAAAAGGATGTAAAAAAATTATTACTGAAGCTTCAAGTATAGGGCTAGATCAAGATAGACTTTATCCAATAAAATTTAATAAAGTAGTTTTTACTAATTTAAGTCATGATCATTTAGATTATCATCGAACAATAAAAAAATATAAAATAGCAAAAGGAAAATTATTCTCTAAATACACACTGGATAGTTCAAAGGCTATTATTAACGCGGATGATAAATATTCAAAATATTTTAAAGATATATGTAAAGATAGAAAAATTAAAGTCTTGGATTACGGATTTAATGGAAAATTTATTAAATTTAAATCAATAAAACCGCAAAGTAACAGGTTTAAAATTAATTTTCTGTATAAAAAGAAAAAATTTGAAATACTAATTAACTGCTCTAGTCAATTTGAAATCTTTAATTTATTTGCGTCATTAATCATTACTTTTGAAGATAAGTTAAATGCAAATAAATTCAGATTAATCGAAAGTTTAAAAAATTCGAATGGTCGATTAGAAAAAATATATGACAAAATCTTCAGTGTTTATATTGATTACGCTCATACACCGGATGCTGTCAAAAATGTTTTAGATAGTTTTTTATTAAAAAAGACGAAGAGAATAATTTCTGTAATTGGATGTGGCGGAAACAGAGACAAAAAAAAAAGAAATCTCATGACAAAAAATGCTTTGCAATCATCTGATTTAGTAATACTTGCAGATGATAACCCAAGAGACGAAGAACCAGATAAAATAAGAAAAGACATGATGCAGGGATTAAACGAAAAGGAACTCTTAAAAATTAAAAATATTGGAGACAGAAAAAAGGCGATTACCTATGGTATTAAAGTAGCAAAGAGAGAAGATATAGTCATTATTTTTGGAAAAGGACACGAAAGATTTCAGATAATAAACGGTAAGAAAAAGAGATTTAGTGATCACCTGGTTGTTAAAAATTTATTAAAATTAAAATGATTATTTGGAATTCAAAAATCTTAGCGAAAGTTTTAAAATCTGAAACCTCAAAAAGTCAGATTATAAATAATATAAGTATAAATTCTAAGATAATAAAAAAAAACTGCTTGTTTATTCCTATAAAAGGAAAAAGATTTGATGGACATGATTATATTCAAGAGGCTTTTAATAATGGAGCTAAACTTTCACTTGTTCAAAAAAAATCGTTATCGAGTGTAAAACTACCCTCATCTTTGAAAAAAAAACTTATAATTGTGGAGGATACAATTATTTCTATGGAAACAATTGCTAGAGAGGCAAGAAATAGAGCAAAAAAAGCTGTTATAATAGGTATTACAGGTAGTAGCGGAAAAACAACTCTTAAAAATTGGACTGGTGAGATACTAGAAAAATTTTTCACTATTCACAAGACAATTGGTAATTTTAACAACCAAATTGGACTTACTCTCAGCTTATCAATGATGGCAGAAAGCTCAAAGTTTGGAATTTTTGAATTAGGAATGAATCAAAAAGGCGAAATTAGAAAATTAACAAAAATAGTCAAACCAGATATTTCTATAATAACTAATATAGCCCCAGCTCACATTGCAAATTTTAATTCAGAAATTGAAATTGCTGAAGAAAAATCATGTATTTTTTGTGAGAATGCTGAGGGTATAGTAATTCTTCCCCGCGATTCTAAATACTTTAAATTATTAAAAATGAAAGCAAAAAAAAAATCCCATAAAATTTATACTTTCGGAACATCAAAAAAAAGTGATTTTCAATTTCTCGGTTTAGTAAAAAAAAAAGAATACTCATTAGTGAAGTTTAAAATTCTAAATGAAGACTTTTTTATAAAAAATATAAATCTTGCTGAGCATCTTTACTTAAATATTTGTATTATAATCGGAATGGCAAAAATTTTGAAAATTAATTTAAGTAAGCTAAAAGAATACTTACCACTTCTTTCTCCAATTCACGGAAGGGGAAGTATTCATAAAATTATATATAAAGCAAAAAAAATTACCTTAATCGATGATTCATACAATTCAAATCCATTATCTTTAGAGTTTTCTATCAAAAATTTACAAACATTTAATAATTATAATAGAAAGATATGTGTTATTGGTGATATGCTAGAATTAGGTGAGCAGTCTTCAAAATTTCATTTAAATGTTGTAAAAATACTTTGTAGCGAAAGAGTTGATATAGTTTATACTATTGGTAATTTTTCAAAAATAATTTCTAAAAACATGCCAGAAAAAGTAATTTGTGAACATTTTGAGAATCTGAAAAGTTTAGAAAAAGAAATTTTTTCTAAAATTCAAAATAATGATTTAATTCTTATTAAAGGATCAAATTCGTTAGGGTTAAGTAAAATTTGTAAAAATTTAATGGAGAACGAGTAAATGTTTTATTTTTTTCTGTTACCTTTAGTAGAACACTTTAATTTTTTTAATTTATTTAAATATATATCTTTTAGAGCTGGCGGCGCTCTATTTACTTCGTTAATAATAAGTTTTTTAATTGGTCCTTATTTAATTAAAACCTTAAAAAAAATTCAAAAAAATGGTCAACCAATAAGAAAAGACGGACCAGAGTCTCATATAATTAAGAAAGCAGGAACGCCTACGATGGGTGGTACATTAATTTTATTTTCTTTACTTGTATCGGTAATACTATGGAGCAATCTGCAAAATTTTTTGGTTTGGTTAGTAGTCTTTATAACCTTAGCATTTGGATTCATAGGAGCGATAGATGATTATAAAAAATTAAAAACAGGTTCTTCTAATGGTTTTAATGGGAAGATTAGACTTACACTAGAATTTTTAGTTTCCGTCATTTTTGTATATTATTTTAATCAATTCTCTCCTGACTCATTAAAGAATCTAGTGAATATACCTTACACTAAGAATCTAACAGTCGATTTAAACTACTTTTTTATTCCCTTTTGTTCTTTTGTAATAGTTGGTACAGCAAACTCAGTAAATTTAACAGATGGATTAGATGGTTTAGCAATAGGACCAGTAATGATAACTGCATTGGCTTTTGCACTTATAGCATATTTTACAGGAAACTTTATATTTTCTGATTATTTAAAAATTTCATTTGTTCCTGGAAGCGGGGAACTCGTAATAATTTGTGCAGCTTTGATTGGTTCAGGTCTTGGTTTCTTATGGTACAATGCACCACCTGCAATGGTATTTATGGGTGATACAGGCTCATTAGCAGTTGGTGGAACGATTGGTGCAATTGCAGTTGCAACTAAACACGAAATAATTTTAGCAATCATAGGAGGATTGTTTGTTCTTGAGACAATATCTGTTATCATGCAGGTTTTTTCTTATAAACTTACAGGTAAAAGAATTTTTAGAATGGCTCCACTTCATCATCATTTTGAACAAAAAGGGTGGTCAGAATCTACAATTGTTATTAGATTCTGGATAATTTCTATTGTCTTAGCACTACTTGGTTTAGCAAGTCTTAAATTGAGATGATAAAAGAAAAATTTAGAAAAAAATCTTTCTTAATAGTAGGTCTTGGCATCTCAGGTATTTCATTACATAATTTCTTAAAAAATCAGAAAATAAAAGTGTTAAGTTGGGATGATAATGAACTAGCCAGAAAAAAAGCTAAAAATAAGGGAATATCAATTACCCAAATTGAGTCGATCGATTATTCAAATATCGATTTTATTGTTTTCAGTCCTGGTGTTGCTAGCAACAAACCGAATGAGCATCCAATTGTCAAAAAATCGAAAAAATTTAATTGTTTGATTATAAGTGATTTAGATTTAATTTATTTTTTAAACTATAATTACATCAAGATAGGTATAACTGGTACAAATGGAAAATCAACAACAACATCATGTGTAAACCACATATGCAATATGTCACAACAATTTTCACTTGCCTGCGGCAACATAGGCAAACCTTTTTCAAGTTTAAAATTTGATCGAAAAATTGAAAATTTGATTGTAGAAGCTTCTTCTTATCAGCTTGAAAGACTAAAATATGCAAGATTTAATATTTCTTTATTATTAAATATTTCAAAAGATCATTTAGAGCGACATAAAAATATGAAAAACTATATAAATGCTAAACTGAATATATTTAAAAAACAAGAACAAAACGATTTTGCTATTATTTCAATAGATAATTACTACACCAGGAAAATAGTTAAAGATTTTAAAATGAATTTTAAATCAAATTTAATTCAAGTTAGCTGTAAAAAAATTTTAAAAAATGGTTTATCCGTAGTAGAAAAAGAAAATAAATTAATTATCCAAAACAACATATCAAATCAATCATTTATGATAAATAAAAATGATTTAAAAGGTTTGGATGGTAATCACAACTTAGAAAATATTATTGCAACTTATGCAATATGCCATTTGCTAAAAATATCTGATGTCAGCTTCAAAAAATATCTGAAGACATTCAAAGGCTTAGCGCACAGATTTGAGTATGTAGCAACCTTTGGTAAAATAATGATATTTAATGACAGTAAAGCAACAAATGTAGAATCAAGTAAGGTTGCATTATCAAACTTAAAAAATATTTTTTGGATCTTAGGAGGCAGACCTAAATCAGGAGGGATAAATGGAATTGAAAAATATTTACATCAAGTAAAGATGGCCTTTATTTTTGGTGAAGCTAAAGATAACTTTTCTGATAATTTAAAAAAACACATAAAACTTGAAAAGTTTAAAAAACTTAGACCTGCTTTTGAAAAAGCTATAAATATTGCAAAAGAGAAAGACGAAGAAATAAATATTTTATTTTCTCCTGCATGTTCATCATTTGATCAATTCAAAAATTTTGAAGAAAGAGGTAATTATTTCAAAAAAATTGTAAAATTAAGTCTTAAAACATTATTAAAAAATGAATAATGCTATTTACATCAAAGCTTGGTGGAATACTCTTGATAAATATATTTTGCTTAGTACTTTAATTTTATTATTTTTTGGAACTATATTAGTATACAGTAGTTCACTGTATTTCGAAGAAAGATATAATGTACCAAATCATTACCTTATTAAAAAACATTTAACATTTCTACCTTTTTCGTTACTAACTATAATTTTTTGCTCTTTTTTATCTCTTAGAAATTTAATTTTAGGTTGTTTTATTTTTTTTTTAATTTTTTTAATTTTGTCTTTCATACCACCATTTTTGGATGCTGAGATTAAGGGCGCAAGAAGATGGATTAAGTTGTCTAATTTTTCAATTCAACCAAGTGAGTTTATAAAACCTACTTTTCTTGTCATAAGCTCATTATTGTTAACCAGATTTATTAAAATAAAAGACTATTCGTTTAATTTAAATATTTTATTATTTTTTATTTTATCAATTTCATTACTATTTCAGCCAGATTTTGGAATGTTAATCCTAATTTTTGGCGCTTGGTTTTCTCAGATCATTTTATCAGGAGCCTCATTAATGATTATCTCGTTGTTAATTTTTATTGGAATTTCAATATTTATTTTTGGATATTTTAGTTTTACGCATGTTCGTTTTAGAATTGAAAATTTTATTTTTGATAATGTAGGTGATAATTTTCAAATCAATAAATCTGTAGATGCAATTACAAATGGAGGTTTTACGGGGGTGGGACTTGGGAAAGCACAAATATCAAGATATTTACCTGACGCTCACACTGATTTTATTTTTGCTCTTGCAGGTGAGGAGCTAGGATTTTTCTTTTTATTAATTTTAACATCGTGTTATCTATTAATTTTTACTAGAGTATTAATTTTTATTACAAAAGAAAAAAATTTGTTTATTTTTTTAGCAGGTTCTGGATTAATTATTATTTTTATTTTTCAAGTCATTATTAATATTTCTTCTTCTTTAAATTTTATTCCGACTAAAGGGATGACATTACCTTTTATTTCATATGGTGGATCATCTTTAATTGCATCATCTTTTTTGATTGGTTCATTGTTATGTTTGACAAAAACGAGATTACAGAATGAAAAATAAAATTTTTTTAGTAACAGGTGGAACAGGAGGACATTTATTTCCTGCAATATCCCTAGCTCAAGAATTAAAAAAACAAAATATAAATTTTGAGTTAATCGTCGATGAAAGATGTCGAAAGTATGTTAAAAATTATAATTTAAAGTTCAATATTTTTATTTCGTCACCTCTGTTTTTTAACTTAATTAAATTACCTAAATTTCTGATAAAAAATACCATTGGTGTACTACAATCTTTAATCCTTTTTCTTAAAGAATATAAACAAATAAAAATAATCATTGGTTTTGGCGGATATACATGTTTCCCAGCATTATTCGCTGGTTATTTGCTCAGAATTCCTGTAATTGTTCATGAACAGAATGCTGTTATGGGAAAAGCAAATAGAATACTCTCGAAGTTCTCTTTATTAAGCCTTATTTCTTTTAAAAAAACAGAAAAGGCTCCTCAAAATAGTAAGTTTATTGGCATGCCTGTGAGGAGGGAATTTTTTATAAAAAAAAAAATTAAAAGGAATGACTTTGAAAATAGATTAAAAATTTTAATACTTGGAGGTAGTCAAGGTGCTTCTATCTTCTCAGAAATCATACCTCAAACACTTTCATCATTAACCAAATCTGAAATCTCTAAAATTAAAATTATTCAACAAGCTAGAAAAAGTGAAATTAAAAAACTTTCAGAGATTTATAAAAAAAAAAAATTGTCTTATAAAGTAGAGGATTTTATTGAAGATGTTGCTAAGGAAATGCAAAAATCTGATATAATAATTACAAGATGCGGTGCTTCAACACTAGCAGAAGTTAATGCGAGCTCAAAGTTTTCAATTCTTTTCCCATTGCCATCGTCAAAAGATAATCATCAATTAAGAAATGCCAAAGAATTTTCTAAATCAAATAAATGCTTGATATTTAATGAAAAAAAACTTACGGCATCTGAATTAGCAGGCATTTTTAAAAAAATAATAAAAACTCCTAATAAATATAAAATGAAATTCAAAAAAAACCCAAATTCAAATGTTACGAAAGAAATTGTAAAAATAATTAATAACTTATAACACTATTACGATATGCTTGATATTAAAACAAAAAAAAAGATTTTTTTCATCGGAATTGGTGGTATTGGAATGAGCGGAATAGCAGAAGTTCTTTTTGATATGGGATTTAATGTGTCTGGAAGTGATATTTCAAAAAATAATAATACTATTCGATTAGAAAATATTGGTATAAAAATTAATATTGGTCATAAAAAAGAAAATATTAAAAACATCGATTTAATAGTCATATCATCAGCAATTAAAAATAATAACATTGAATTAGAATATTCAAAGGATAAAGGAATACCTGTAATTACAAGGGCAAAAATGCTAGCTGAATTAATGCGCCTTAAAGATTCCATTACTGTTGCAGGTTCTCATGGAAAAACAACAACAACATCTTTAATTGCATCTATAATGGAGCAAGCTAATTTAGATCCTACAGTTATAAACGGAGGAATAATCAATAAATATAAAACCAATGCTAAACTAGGAAAGGGTAAATGGCTAGTTGCTGAAGCTGATGAGTCAGATGGCTCTTTTACTCTCTTGCCTTCGACAATATGTATTATAAATAATATTGATCCTGAACATTTGGATTTTTATAAAACATTCAAAAATCTTAAAAACGCATTTGTAAAGTATGGAAATAATATTCCTTTTTATGGATTTATATCTTTGTGTATAGATGAAAAAAATGTAAAAGAACTGATGCCTTATTTCAATGAAAAAAAAATTGTAACATACGGACTATCACAAAAAGCACAAGTCACTGCTAAAAATATTCGTTTTGTAGGCAATAAAAATACTTTTTACACCAAATTCGATGCGGTCATAAATTTGGAAAAAAAGGAAATTATCGAAGATATTAAAGTACCAATATTAGGTGAACATAATTTAAAAAATATTTTAGGAGCAATAAGTGTTTCAAAAAATATAAAAATTGAAAGTAAAATAATTAGAGAAGCGCTTAAAAAATTTAAAGGAGTAAAAAGACGTTTTACATTGATATACAACAAAAACAACACAAAAATATTTGATGATTATGCGCATCATCCAAAAGAAATTTTAGCTACTTTAAATACATTAAAAAATATTACAGAAGGAAAAATTATTGCAATTTTTCAGCCTCATAGATATTCAAGAACAAAGGAGCTTTTTAAAGATTTCATACATAGTTTTTCTAATACAGATAAGCTGTTTATATCCTCGGTATATTCAGCTGGAGAAAAAGAAATAAAAAAGTTTAATCATAAGTCACTTGTAAATAAAATAAACACATTAAAAACTACGCAAGCTTTTCAATGTAATCTAGACAATATATTATTTGATAAAATTTCAAAATTAATAAAACCAGGCGATAACATAATTTTTTTAGGAGCTGGATCAATCACTAATAGTGCCTATAAATTTTCAAACTATTTAAAACGAAATGTTTAACTTAATTAAAGTATTTCAATTAAAAAAAAATATAAGTTTCAATAAAAATATAGGAAAAGCTACTTGGTTTGGTACAGGTGGCTCTTCAAGAATTTTCTTCAGACCATATAATGAAAATGAATTAGCACTTTTTTTAAAACTAATACCTAAGAATTTTCCTAGATTTATTCTTGGTCTGGGCTCTAATATTATTTTCAGAGATGGATTTTACAATGGTGCAGTCATTAAACTTGATCAAGGATTTAATTATTTTAAAATAAATAATAACGAACTTAAAATAGGAGCAGGAACTAGAGATATTGATATTGTTAAATATACACTTGCACAAAATATTACTGGTTTCGAATTTCTAGTTGGAATACCTGGAACACTTGGTGGCTCGTTAACAATGAATTCTAGTTGTTTCGATTATTGCATTAGTGACAACCTTATTTCAGCTGATATTATGGATCAAAATGGTAATGTTAAATCAGTTTATAAAGATGAATTAATGTTTTCTTATAGAAATTGTAAGCTACCCAAAAATCATATTTTTATTAATGCAACATTCAAATTCAGAAGAAGTGCAAAAACAAAGATAAAAAATAGAATTGAGAAGTTTAAGGCAAAAAGAAAAGAAACTCAACCAATTGGTGCCAGGACAGGAGGTAGCACATTTATGAACCATGGTAATTTAAAAGCTTGGAAATTAATTGAAAAATGTGGGCTAAGAGGAGAAAAATTTGGTAATGCAAAAATTTCAGATAAACATTGCAATTTTTTAATTAACCTTGGAAGTTCTTCATCAACTGAATTAGAAATTTTAGGTGAGGATATTATTGAAAAAGTTTTTAAAAAAGAAAAAATTAGACTCGAATGGGAAATAAAAAGGGTTGGTAATTTTAAAAAAATATAAAAAAATAGCTATTATTCTCGGAGGTATTTCAGAAGAATCGAAGATATCTATGAAAACAGGCAACGAAGTTTTTAAACATCTTAAAAATCGGTATGAAACAAAAAAATTCAGGGTTACTTCTAATGTAAAAATATTAATTAAAGATTTGATGTTGTATCAGCCCGATGTGGTCTTTAATGCTCTTCATGGAAAATTTGGAGAGGATGGGCAAATTCAAGCTATATTGAATGCTCTAAAAATCCCATATACTCATTCAGGATTTGTAGCCTCTTTGATTGGCATGAATAAAAAGTTATCAAAGCTTATTTTTGAGCATGAAGGGATTTTATGCCCAAAAGGCAGAATATTAAATTCTAATAAATTTAAAACATTAAAAAAATATCAATTTCCGATAATAATTAAGCCTAATGATGGTGGTTCTAGTGTTAATATTTTAAGAATTAATAAAAAAAGTGATTTATTAAAAGTAAAACTCAAAGGTGATTTTTTGGTTGAAGAATTTATTGAAGGTAGAGAAATTACTGTTGGAATTTTAGAAAATAAAATTTGTGGAATTACAGAGATAGTTTATGAGGAAGATTTTTACGATTATAAAAACAAATATGTAAATATAGCAAAACATGTAATAAATCCGAGGTTACCAAAAAAAATAATTGGACAATTGAAAAAACAAACACTACAGGCTCATAATTGTCTTGGTTGTAATTGTCTGAGTAGGGCTGATTACAGATATAATGAAAAAGATGATAAACTATATTTATTAGAAATAAATACACAACCAGGATTAACAAAAAATTCGCTATTGCCTGAAATGGCTAACAATAAAGGCATAAGTTTTTTTAATTTATGTGAAATTGTCTTAAAAAATGCAAAATGCGAAAAATAGTTTTTTTTGCTGGAATTATTATTATCGGTTCCTTTATTTTAAAAAAAATTGATTTCTTTAACAAAAAAGTAATATTTGAGGATTTATCTAGTGAAGTAAAAATAATTCAAGAAAAAATGGTTAATAAATTCTTTTTTCAAGTAAAAGATATAAGGTTAGTAAATTTAAAAAATATTGAAAAAAAAAAAATATTAAACAAATTAGATTTTAAAATTGGAGATAGATATTTTTTTCTAAATCTCCAAAAAAATATAGAAAACTTATTACTAATTAGCGAAATAAAATCAGCCAAAATCACTGTAAAAAAAAATGGTGTAATTGAAATAATAGTTCAGGAAAAAAAACCTTTTTTAATATGGTTAAAAAATGAGAAAAAACTTCTTATTGACGAAAATGGAGATGTTTTAAATTTTAAACAACCTGCCTTTGACAATTTGAAATTTTTAAAAGGAAGGAATGCCAATACTAATATAAATGCTTTTTACAAGATTCTTAAAAATTATCCTAATATTGAAAAAAAAATTATTTATTATGAATTTATAGAAGATTATAGATGGAACATAATTTTTGACAATAAAATGAAGGTAATGTTACCACAAAAAAATTTAGAAAAGACACTAGAAATGTTAGAAAAAGTTTTACAACAAAGTAAAATAATGAATCGACATCATAAATATTTTGATATGCGAGTTAACAATAAAATTTTTTTAAATTGAAATGATTAAAGTCTCTAAACAAAATTTTGAATGTTTAATTGATTTAGGAACCAATAAATCAGTCTGTGTTATTTGTAAAAAAAAAGAGAATAATAATTTAAAAATAATCGGTTGGAGTCATAAAAAAAGTATTGGCATACACAAAGGAAAAATTATTGATACCGATGTCTTATCAAAAAATATTATCAATCTTATAGAGGAGGCATCAAACAAAATTTCCTTTAAAAATCTTTTAATCACTCTGAATGTATCGGACCCAAACATTGTTTTGAAGGAATTTATTAGCAATATTAATATGGGTGGACTCAATATCAGCAAAAAAGATATAAGAAATTTGTATAAAAAAAATCTTAATGTTCAAGTATCAAATCAAAAGAAGCTAATTCACTCAGTTCCAACAAAATTTAAAGTTGATGATAAATTTTATTTTAATAATCCTCTTGGAGTTGTGTGTAATAAACTTGAGCTTACATCAAAAAATATATTTATAAATCTAAGTTTATTTAATCATTTTCAAAGTTGTATTAAAGATCATAGGTATACAATTAACGAGCTTGTTGATACAAGTTTTTCTTCTTCAATATCGGCATTAAATGAGATCGAAAAAAATCATGGGGTTAGTTGCATTGATATAGGTGCAGGCTTAACGAAAATAATTACTTTTCACAAAAATAACATTATTGACATATGTTATCTGTTAATTGGAGGAAATGATGTTACTAATGACATATCAAAAGGTCTTGAAATTTCTACTGAGCTCGCTGAATATATAAAAATTGTGCATGGAAATTTATTATTTTCTCAAGACAAAAAAATAAATTTAAATCTGATCAATGGAAAAGAAAAAATAATAAAACAAAATTTACTTCACGGTATAATTAAACCAAGATACGAAGAGATCTTTGAATTAATTTATAATAGACTCCAAAAAATAATTTCTAATAGTATTCAAATACAAAAAATAGTATTAACTGGTGGAGCAAGTCAAATGTCTGGAATTGTTGAATTTACAACAAAAATGTTAAACAGACAATCAAGATTATCCTCTCCGTTAAATGAACTAAATTATTTTAGTAATAAACCAGAATTCAGTACTATTATAGGAATGATTGAGTTGCAAAAACATTCTGCATTTAAAAATATCAATCATTTTTCAAAAAATAATTTTTTTCAAAATACATTTGAGAGATTTGATAATTGGATTAAGGAGGGTTTAACATGAATGAAATATAATGAAATGATTTGTGATTGGTAGAGAAAAAAAAAGAATAGTATGGTATATACATGTATAACTTAAAAAAGATTATTAAACATGATTTATCATCAACATCTTTGAACACGCAGGTCAGACCTCCAAAAATAAAATTTGGTTACAAACAACTAACCATAAAAGATAAGATAATTTTTAAGGGTTTAGGTCTTCACTCTGGTAAAAAAGTAAAAATGACAATTCATCCAGCTTCCGAAGATACTGGTTATCAATTCAGAGTTAAAGATGGACCAAATTCATTTGCAAGCGTAAAAGCAATTTACAGCAATGTAATATCAACCAACCTATCTACAACAATTGCATCTAATAATCATAAAGTTTCTACAGTTGAGCATATCTTATCAGCTTTATATGCTCTTAGAATTGACAATGTTAATATTGAATTAGAGCGGGGTAATGAAATTCCAATTATGGATGGTTCATCTTCACATTTTATAGATGGTATCAAAAATTCCGGCTTTAGAGAGCAAAATTATTTCAAAAAAGCATTAAAAATTAAGCAAGTCGTTGAGGTTAAAGATGGAGATAAAATAGCTAGAATTTCTCCTCATGATGATACAATTTTTACATGCGAAGTTGGTTATGATTCTGACATTATCGGTAACCAATCTATCAGTATAATCTTTAACCCTTCTATTTATGAATCACAAATATCTAAAGCAAGAACTTTTGGATTCTTGGAAGATATTGACAGATTGCATAGGAATGGTCTCGCACTAGGAGGCTCGTTAAAAAATGCCATTGTTATTTCAAAAAATAAAATTTTAAATAAAGAGGGACTTAGATTTTCAGATGAGTTTGTTAGGCATAAAACATTAGATTTAATAGGAGATCTATCTTTAGCGGGTTACTACATCAAAGGGTCGATTTATAGTTTTCACGGTGGTCATAATCTGAACAATCTTCTTATTCATAAATTATTTTCATCCGAAAAAAATTACGAAATTGTAGATTTTTAAAAATTAGAACAGATATATTAAATTAATTAGATTTTAAATATAATATTTGATAAAGATTAGTTTTATAAAAATATTATGTTATATAAAAAAATTTTTTTAATTATACTTGTTTTTTTTTCATACAGTTGCAGTACTGATGAAGATGTAGAAATTGATTACTCATTAAGAAGTGATAAAGTTCTATATAATGAAGCTTTAACTGCCCTAAAAGAAAAAGAGTTTCAATTATCTGTAGATCTTTTTACTGAGTTAGATTTACAACATCCTTACTCTGTTTGGGCTACAAAAGGTCAATTAATGGCTAGTTTTGCTCTTTATCAACAAAATAAATATGATGAGGCTATTCTTATATTAAGTAAGTTTGTTAATCTTAACCCAAATAGTAAATATCTAGACTATGCCCTATATTTGAAAGGATTTTGTTATTATGAGCGAATAAATGAAGTAACTAAGGATCAAAAAATTACTCAACAAGCATTTAAAGTGTTTCAAGAATTGTTAAATAAATTTCCAGATTCAAAATATTCTTTTAAAGCAAAAAACCATTTAATTCTACTAACAAATCAATTAGCAGGAAAAGAAATGTCAATTGGGAAGTATTATCAAAAAAGAGGAAATTATCT
>MDTG01168763.1_pt1 | contig 31518 bp, 31 predicted proteins | sample 811421 | NCBI WGS metagenome assembly MDTG01 (sample SAMN05326645, study PRJNA326480) | marine metagenome | isolation source: seawater | place: Pacific Ocean: South East | collected 2011
CGCATTCGATGCATGGTGGAAATGCCGCACCGTGGTGGAGTCCGGCTTAAAGGCACCTTCCACGGCGGATTTCAAAACCTTCCGTGAAGCGCAGGATTCCCGCCGCCTTACCAATCAACCTGCCAAAAAAGTCTATAGCGTCGATGTGTCGGTGGATGCCCAAAACAGCTTTGGTGCGATGATTCGGGCCGATTACACCTGCCAGGTAACATTCCAGCCAATGAGTGATGGTGAATGGGGGGTGCGGCTGGATAGTATATCCGAACGCTAGATTTTGCGGCCTATCCACACCACTTTGCCCACCACGGTCAGGTCGGTGGGGGTGATGTCGTGGTAATCTTCGTAATACTGGTTGTCTGACTTGACGGTGACCGTGCCATGCACCGGGTGAACGGTGAGGCGCTTGATCTGCACCACGTCATTCTGGCGGATGATGTAAATGCCATCGGCCTGAATGTGGCGTTGGGTCAAATCCACCAGCACATGGTCGTTTTCTGATAGGGTGGGATACATGGAATCGCCGCGCACGGTGATAACGGCCAGCTTGTCCATGCCTGCACGGGTGATGGCTTTTAGCCAATCGGTAGGGAATGCCACCCGGCCAATGATATTCTCGCTGTCTACCATAGTGCCCATTCCAGCCGATGCCTGTACATCAAATAAATTGACGTAAGACATGTTTGTGTCGGTACCCGCCAGTTGCACTATGGGCCTTCCGGCCAGTTCATCAAGGGAGCATTCCAGCGCATTTGCTATAGCTATAACATTGTTAAGCCGTGGGCTTTGTACGCGATCGCTTAGTATTTGGCGCACAGCACTGGTTTCCAATCCCGCTTTCTGGGATAGGGCGCTCTTATTCAGACCTTTTTCACGCATTATGCGTTCAAGGTTCTCTTTGAACATTTCCATAAACTATGCTGCCGATATGGGTATATTTTTTTAATTAAGGTAAACATACCAAAAACAAGCAGAAAGTCACCGTGTATGTTTACAGTTGACACTGGGTATATTTACCCATTTAATGTTGGGGTAAATCACCCATGAGAAAGCTATGCAAATTAGACAAACATTGATTGAGCAAGTTGAACAATTCCGTAATGCCAAAGGATGGAGTGAAAGCCGCTTTGGGCTGGAATGTGCCAATGATCATAAGTTGTTGAAAAAGCTGCGTGAGGGTCGAGTTACGTTAAGCACCATGGAAACCATGGAGCAATTTATTGCAACAGCAGAGGGAAGCCGCCCGGCAGAGGTGGTAACCCACTAAACCGGTAGCATTCGTTACCGTTCGGCAAAGCTATGAACCGCGGCCCGTGGCCGCCAGGGCAAGGTGCAGTGTAACTGGCCAACAGTTTTTTTTGCCCGGAATTTGGAAGGAAACGGCTTATGGCTAATCATAAACGGGGCGGGGTAACCGCCTGCAATTTCAGCTTATCAGCAGGGAGCAAGCAGCATGGAATGGTTTAAGGTGTATCACGGGTTGCCGGAGAATAAATCGCTGCGCGTGGTGGCGGCGCGGTCGGGTGCCCGCATGTGCGAGGTGGTGGCGGTGTGGCTGTGCGTGCTGGATGCCGCCAGCCGCAACAGTACCCGCGGCAAGTGCCGACTGGATGCGGAAGAAGTGGCCGTAACCCAGGGCATGGACTTTGAAACGGCAGAAAAGATTTTGCAGGGGCTGGTGGATAAAAACCTGATGGATGAAACCGGCCAGATCACCAACTGGAATTACCTGCAAAACAAAAAGGCACCTAGCCAAGAGGCTGAAAGAAAACGAGAACAGCGCGAAAAAGCCAAGGAAGAAAAAGCCGCCGGACATGTCCGGACATGTCCGGACGGGTCCGGACGGAAGGGGGACAAGTCACAACAGAAGAGAGAAGAGAAGAAAAGAGAAGAAGAGAATAAAGATAAAGAAGAAGATATATATACAGAGGGAGAGTGTGAGAGGGAGAAAAGCGCCGCCACAGGGGCGGCGAAGAAAAAGAACGAGAACACACCCAGAGAAGATGGCCGTGCCCACCCCACCACCCGGCAAGAGGTGAGAGGGGAAAAGAGGATAGCAGAAGAGATGCGCGGCATTTGGAACAGTCTGGTGCAAAGCCGCATTGGCCACGGCAAGCCCACCCCCATGACCGATAAACGCAAAACGCTGCTGCTTAAGCGTTTCCGTGATGACTTCCATCAGGACATGGAAGCATGGCGGCATTATTGCGAGGTGATTGCTCGCAGCGATTACCTGCTGGGCAAAAAGGGCGATGGGTTTGTGGTGAACCTGACCTGGGCCGTTGATGGCACCGACCGTGTGGTGGATGTGCTGGATGGCACTTATGGCGGCGGGCATGTGCCCCAGCCGCACCATCAATGCCAGATCGATGCGTTGCGCGAACCGTGGGGCCGGTTTGTCGATGCCGCCCGGCGGTCGCTGGGCGATGCGCTGTATCATTCGTGGATTGCGCCGCTGGTGCTGGCGGGGCAGTCGCCCGGTGCGGACGGGCTGGTGTGGAAGGTGCGATGTCGCAGCCAGTTTGTCCGCAACTGGATTACCCAGCATTACCTTGCCGATCTGCAACGGCTGGCCGGTGAAGCACTGGCCCAGCCGGTGACCATCGACCTGGTGCTGGGCGATGCACCGATGTTTAACCCGGATTCGCCTGCCATCGCGCAGGCGGCCATTCACTAACCCAATGGAAGGAACTGACTATGGAAGAGCATTACGACGATAAAGAATTTTTGGTAAATGCTGGCTTGCTAACCGCGGCCATCAAAACCCTAAAGCCGTTTATGTCGAAAGAGGAAACCCGTTATTACCTGAACGGCATTTTCTTTGAAATTACCAACAATGATGAGTGTTTGAATATGGTCGCCACCGATGGCCACAAGCTGTGTGTGCTGCAGGTGGAGATTGACCCTGCAGATTATTTTGAAGGGGAACTGGCTGCTATTGTGCCAGCAAAAGCGTTGGATACTATCCTTATCATGATCAAAGGCATGGAACCAGATTATCCCCTGTCCCTTCGTTTTGATAGTGATGGCAAGCGGCTATGGTTGGATGCTTGTGATGAAAAAGGTGAGTTCAAATGTGTGGATGCCGAATACCCAAAATACCGCATGGTGATTCCCTCTTTCAAACCGGAATTTGTCATTGGCCTTGGCAAGTCCCAAGCGAATGAAGCGATGAAGGCCCTATCTACTGCCAAGGAAAAAGAAGGCATGTTGTGGGAATTGAAAGATGGTCAATCCCCTTTGACCATGCGGGAAGAAGGTAAAACCGTGGTGGTGATGCCCATGCGTGTTACCTTGCCGGGTGAAACCCCCGCAGCGCCTAAACCCAAAAACTTTGACCCTAACCAAACCGACATTGAGGAACATCTGGCGGAAGGAGCATAGCACCCCATGGCACGGAAGAAACAGAAGCGGCCCGGTAGCCGGTGCCAGGTGATTGCCCTGGCATCGGTGCAGAAATGTACAGCCTCGCGCCCGGTACCGGAAACCCGCCAGGATGGTCCGCCCAAGATTCGATGCGATCGGGGGGAAATCGAAGTGTTACGCAAAGGCTACCGCCACCGCTATGAAAACCAGCTGGACAAACTCTATGAACTGACCAAGGGAAAGAAAACCGGATTGCGGCGCTATCACATTGAGGTGGGCCATCGGCTGGCCCGCGATTTTGTGAAAGCGGGCATTGATACCATGGCCATGATGGATTTGGAGAAGTGGATGTCTGGCGGTGGTGGTGCGGCTGGTGATGGGTTGCGTCCTGGCGAAAAGCAGGCGCAGGCCCGCAAAGCCTTCCGCGTTGCTATGAAGGCGGTGGGTCCGACATCTGCCCGCATCCTTTATGCGGTGTGTTGTGAGAATATGACCGTGACCGATTATTGCCGCGAATGGGATTATGGCCGTGATGGTATGGGCACCCGCCGGTTGCGTGATGCGCTGGAAGATTTGGCGATACATTACGGTGTGGTGAAGAAAAAGGTGCAGATATGATCAAAGCGTATGACGGGCCGGATTATTATGTGGTGGTGGATGTAAACCAATTGCCCGCACTGGCGCAATGGCTGGATGGGTATGAGTGGTGGCATGTAGCTGCCGGGCGCAACGTTGATTCTGGTTACTGGGAAATTCGGCTGGATGATGAAATGGGGGAGCCGGTGGCGGTCATTCGCTGCCGGTCAGCTGGTATGTATCGGCTGGTATGGGCGCGATTTTGTGAATATCAGGTGGAACACGATCGGGGAAACTTACCACTAAATAATGTAGGAAAATAAAAACGCTATACAAAATGTAGTTGCATTTGGTGCACCAATTTGTTATTAAATCCATAAGATGGAATTACTGCCCCCGGAAATCGGGGGTTTTTCGTTTGTAGATTAACCTGCCCTGGGCCGCGTGCGGACCGGGGTTTTTTATTATGGGGCCTGCCATGAATAAGTTTGAACATGAAAACACCAAAGTGGTGACGCTGATCAACAACGAGATCATCGCCGCCGACAAAACCGATGCCGACGTGTTGGACACTGCCGGGTTTGATTCGTGCGACATTATCACCATCATTGGTGCCAGCGATGATACGTTGTCCGGCTCAAACTATATCGAAGTGGAACTGGAAGAGTGTGATACATCGGATGGTAGCTTTACCGATCTGGCCGACGCCAGTTTGTCTGCCGCCGCGGCTGGCGCTACCAACACCGGCACCATTATCAAAGCCGATGCCCCGGCGGATGCCAGTTCCACCACCCGCGTTGGGTTGATTGGTAACCAGCAATTTGTTCAACCAATTGTGAATGTTACCGGTACACACTCGAACGGGCATCCAATTACGGTGCTGGCAATCCTTTCTAACCCCCACACCGCACCAGTGGCCAATAGCTAACCCATTGAAAAATAAAGATCTCGGGTCCTTTCTGGCCGCCGCGGCACGGGTATGTCGGAGGCGCGAGAGTTTTCTAGCTATATCAGCGCCTTAGCCTTCCTTCCTATGTTTCTGAAATATATGAAAATACACTTGGAAAGTGGCGGTGAGTGCGGGTTGTGAAAAGCGGTCCAAACTAGCGGCTAAAAAAGTGAGGAAGTAGGGAAGATGATCGTCAATAAAGTGCAGTTGGCGGAAATTGTAGGGGTAGACAAAAGAAGCATTACCGATTGGCAGAAAGACCCTAACTTTCCCATTGAAAAAAAAGCAGAAAAACGAGGGCAGCCAAATGAATATGACACGGTAAAAGTTATACAGTGGATACTGAGCCGTGAGGCCGGAAGCGGTGGCGGTTCACTTGATGGTGAAAAAACCCGCCTGACAAAAGCGCAGGCGGATAAAACCGAAATCGAGGTGCAGCAGCTGCTGGGTAATTTGATACCTGCAGAGTTGGTGGAAAAGATATTGGTGGCCATGGGTACCAATTTCCGTTCCAAGCTGCGATCGCTACCGGCCAAACTGGCACCCAAACTGGCCGCCGAAACCAAACCAAAGAAATGCCGCCTTATGCTGAATGCTGAAATCAATAGCTGCCTGGAAGAGATCAGCAGCCAGGTGCCCCAGCAGTTTGTCACTGAAATGGAAGATTCAGACCAGGCAAAGCAGGATACACATGAACATCATACAACGGCTGCCAAAGGAAAGGGTGAATCTGGCGCTGGGGAAAATAGTGGCCAAAATGCTGGCAGCGGTAAAGCCGCCGCCAGATCTGAAAATAAGTGAATGGGCACAAAAATACCGCTTGCTATCGCCGGAAAGTAGCGCCGAGCCGGGCCGCTGGAATAACGACCGCACCCCGTATTTGGTGGGGGTTATGGATGCGATGTGTGACCCTGATGTGCAGGATGTGGTGTTTATGGCATCCAGCCAAGTGGGTAAAAGCGAAACGGCCCTAAACATAATTGGCTATGGTGTAGATCAGGACCCATGCCCCATGCTGCTGATGCTGCCCACCCTGACATTGGCGGAATCATTCAGCAAAGACAGGCTGGCCCCTATGTTCCGGGATGTGCCTGCTTTGCAGCAAAAAGCGGGTGACTTAAAAAGCCGGAAAAGCGGCAATACGCTGCTGCATAAACAATTTGCCGGTGGGCATATAACGCTATGCGGTGCCAATTCGCCAGCATCGCTTTCATCGCGTCCGGTGAAATGGCTGATATGTGACGAGCCGGACCGGTTCCCACCATCCGCTGGCACAGAAGGCGACCCCATCAATTTGGGAAAAAAACGCACCACTACATTTGTGGATACGCGCAAACATTTTTTGAGTTCGACACCGACCATCAAAGATTTTTCGCGTATTGAGTTTGCTTATAACCAGTCGGACCAGCGCCGTTTTTATGTGCCGTGCCCACATTGCGGCGAATACCAAGTGCTGCGATTTGGTGGTGAAGGGGTGCGCGGCGGGCTGCGCTGGCAAAAAGAAGAATCGGAGGCTGGCACTATCCACTATCCGGAAACGGCGGTGTATGTATGCGAAGAAAACGGCTGCATCATTACCGATGCTGATAAGCAGTGGATGCTGGAAAACGGTGAATGGATTGCCGAAGCGGAGTTTACCGGCACGGCGGGTTTTCACATCAACCAGCTTTATAGCCCGTGGGTGACGTTTGAAAAGCTGGTAAAGGAATGGGTGGAAGCCAAAGACCACCCGGAAACCTTAAAGGTGTTTGTGAACACTGCGCTGGGTGAAGTTTGGGAAGAAAAAGGTAAAAAGATCAGCATTGATGGGCTGATAAACCGCAAAGAACATTGGGATAAAACCGTAGCTCCGGATGGGGTGCTGGTGGTTACCGCCGGGGTGGATGTGCAGGACAACCGGCTGGAATGCGAGATTAAAGGCTGGGGCGTGGATGATGAAAGCTGGGGCCTTGGCTACCATATTTTATATGGTGACCCCTCGCTGCCGGATGTATGGGAACAGCTGGATGATGTGCTGGAAACCCAGATAGAACATGCCGCTGGCGTGAAGCTGCCGGTGGCGTGCTGCTGTATTGACAGCCAGGGCCATCACACCGATGCGGTTTATACCTATTGCCGTGAGCGCGATCATAAGCGGATTTATGCCATCAAAGGTGTGTCTGGTATGGGTAAGCCGTTGGTGGGGCGGCCAAAGAAGAAAAGCAAGAAATCCAAAAGCGCAAAGCATGGCATTCAGCTTATTCTGGTGGGCACGGATACCGCCAAAGAGTTGATTTACAGCCTGCTGAAAATTACCAAGCCGGGGCCGGGTTATCAGCATTTTCATGCGGAATATGATGACGAGTATTTTCATCAACTGACCGCGGAAAAGATGATTAAGAAATTCCGCGATGGGCGCCCGGTGCGGGAATGGAAATTGGTGCGGTCTAATAAGCGCAACGAGGCGTTGGACGTGACGGTGTATAACCTTGCGGCGCTGCGAATCCTAAACCCAAATTGGCCACGGATTAAAGCCCGCCATGAAGCCCGCATAAAGCGATTAGCCGAAAAAGAAAAAACAGACACCCCATCCACATCGCGCCGCCGATCAAGGGCGCGGCGAGGTGGTTTTGTAAGAGGTAATTAGCATGTCAACGATTGCAAACATTGAACCTTCCAGCTTTGTGGCGGGTGACACCGTGCAGTGGAAAAAGTCTTTTCAAGATTACCCGGCTAGCGATGACTGGGAATTGTCTTATGCGGTACGTGGGCCAGATAGCGTGGATTTAGCCTATGACACAGAAGTGGTAGCGGATGGCAATGATTTCCTGATTACCTGGGATACTTCCGGCATATCCCCCGGAAATTACTGGTGGCAGGGAACTATCACCAATGGCACGCTAACCCGCACAGTAGCATCCGGCCAGTTTGAGGTTAAAGCCGGATTAGCAGCAGCTGCTGCTAATTACGATGGCCGCAGTCATGTGAAGAAAACATTGGATGCACTGGAAGCGTTGCTGGAAGGCAAAGCCACGTCTGATCAGAAATCGTATAAAATTGGCGATCGAGAAATTGAAAAATTAAGCCCCGGCGAAGTGCTGGCTTTCTATAAGCAATATAAAAAATGGTATGCCCAGGAAGTGCGGCGCGATCGGTTGGCCAAAGGGCTGCCAGCCAGCAATAAAATACAAGTGAGATTTTAAGCATGGATTGGCGGAATTTAATACCGTTCGCTGGTGGTAAATCAGCGAGCAAGGCACCGGTGCGGTATCGCCATTTTGACATGGCAAAGATGGGGCGGCTTACCAATGACTGGAAGGTAGTAAGCCAATCACCTGATGCGTTGATACGCCCCACCTTGCGGACTATTCGCGGGCGTTCGCGTGAACTGGCCGTAAATAACGATTATTACAAACGCTTTTTGCGAATGGTGCGCCGTAACGTGATTGGCCACCAAGGCATTCGCCTGCAGGTGAAACCATTGCAGCCGGATGGCAAGGTGGATGTGGGCGATAAACGGACCATCGAAACCGCATGGAAGAAGTGGTGCAAAAAGAAATACTGCAGCGTCGATGGCCGTAATAGCTGGCTTGATATACAGCAGATTGCGGTGGAAACATTGGCCCGTGATGGTGAATGCCTGATTCGTAAAGTGAAAGGTTTTAATAATCCGTTTGGGTTTGCATTGCAGCTTATTGAAGCAGATATGCTGGATGACCAGCTGAATCGAAAATTTAGTGATGGCCGTGAAATCAGCATGGGCGTGGAAATGGACAAGTGGAAAAAGCCGGTGGCTTACCACATCCTAACCCAGCACCCTGGTGATGATTGCTATAGCTTTGCCGGGCAAAAATACCAGCGCATTCCAGCGGATGAGATTATTCACCTGTATGGGCAGGAGCGCCCACAGCAAACCCGCGGCATTCCTTGGGGGCACACTGCGGCAACACGCCTGCACATGAATAGCGGGTATGAAGAAGCCGAACTGGTAGCCGCCCGCGTTGGTGCTTCAAAGATGGGTTTTATACAAACGGAATCTGGTGATGATTATGCCGGGCCGGAAGATGAAGCGGGCAACATGTATATGGATGCCGAGCCGGGGATTATCGAGCAGTTATCCGAGGGGCAGACTTTCACCTCATGGGACCCTGCCCACCCCACATCGGCGTTTGATCAGTTTGAAAAACGTATGCTGATGGGAGCCGCCGCCGGGCTTGATATATCGTATCACAAAATGGCCAATGACCTTGCAGGGGTCAATTACTCTTCAGGGCGGCTGGGTGAACTGGATGAACGCGACGCATGGAAGATGGTGCAGACCTACATGGTGGAGCATCTTTGCGAAGATGTGTTCGAAGATTGGCTGACGTTTGCCATTATGTCTGGCGCGTTGGCATTGCCCATGTCGAAATTCGATAAATTTAATACGCCTATCTTCCGACCCCGCGGGTGGATGTGGGTGGACCCACAAAAAGAAGCCACGGCCAATGTGATTGCCGTGAAATCCGGGCAAAAAACGCTATCGGATATTGCCGCTGAACAGGGGCGCGACTTTGAAGAAGTGGTGCAGCAGATGGCCATGGATATTGAGTTGGCAGAGCAATACGGCATTACCCTTAATTTTGATGATCTGATTATTACCGTGGAGGCGAAAAGCGATGAAAAAGAAGATTGAGGAAGTGCGTGGGCCGCTGTGTTATCGCGCCGCGGCGCTTGAGCCGGTAGAAGGTGACGAACGCAGTTTCGAAGTGACCTTTTCCACCGAAGAAGAGGTGGACCAGTGGTATGGTAAAGAAATTCTATCGCACCGTAACGGCGCGGTTGATCTGAAATGGTTAGGTGCTGGCAGCGCCCCATTACTCATGGACCATAACCGGACTATCCAAGTGGGGGTGGTGGAATCCGCTTCCATTAAAAACCGTAAAGGTGTGGCCACCGTGCGGTTTGGTAAATCCGGCTTAGCAGAAGAAGTGTTGCAAGATGTCAAGGATGGCATCCGCACCAACATTTCCGTTGGCTATCGCGTCCATGAAGCAGTGCTGGAAAAAGTAACGGATGACGATGTGAAGATTTACCGGGTTACCCGCTGGGAGCCGGTGGAGATTTCCATTGTGTCCATTCCGGCAGACCCCAATGCAGGCATTGGCCGTGCAGAAGGGGAAACTTTCACAACACGTTTAATCCATGATCAAGAAAGGAATGATCAAATGCCTGATAAAGTTAAAGAACAGGAAGCTGCTAGCAACACGCCAGCGGCAACCGAAAATTCCGATAATACCCGCCATGCGGCGGTAGCATCGGAACCAAAAGCGAGTGCCCGCGATCTGCAGATTTTGACCGATGCGGCGCGTGCAGAAGCCGGTGCCGGCGAAGTGAGCCGTATTCGTGAAATCAGTGTGCTGGGTGAGAAGATGGGCCAGCGCGATGCCGCGATGGAATACATCAAAGAAGGCAAAAGCGTGGAAGATTTCCAGCGGCATATTTTGGAAAACTACCAAGAACGTGCAAACAAATCCACCCCTACACAAAATTGCGGGGCAGATGCGCTGGGTTTGAGTGAACAGGAAAAGCGCAGCTATTCGATTGCGCGGGCTATTCAGGCACATTTGAATGGTGATTGGGGCCAAGCAGGTTTGGAACGTGAAGTGCATCAAGCTATTGCTAAACGCTCCAACCGCAACACCAATGGCTTTTTCATGCCAACTGACCTGCCAATGGACCATTTGCGTGGTCAGCGTGATCTGGTAGCGGGTACGCCCAGCGCCGGTGGTTACCTGGTAGGCGAGCAGCACCGCCCGGATTTGTTTATTGATCTGCTGGTGAACAAAACCAAAGTAAAGCAGCTGGGTGCATCTGTGATGACCGGCTTGCAGGGCGATGTATCTATTCCTAAACTAACCGGCGGTGCTACCGCGGAGATAGTGACGGAAACCGGTGCGCCGACCGAGCAAAACCATACGTTTGGCCAGGTGAAACTGACACCGCGCAATGTGCGGGCATTTACGGAAATGTCGCGCCAATTGCTGATGCAATCGACCCCTACCGTGGAAGCCATCGTGCGCCGTGACCTTTCCGATTCCGTATCGCGTCTGATTGACAAGATGGTTATCCAAGGCAGCGGTGCCGATGGTCAGCCAACCGGCATTACTCAGTTAGCCGGTACCGGTTCCGAGTCCTGGGCCAGCGCCCCGGATTGGACCGACATTGTAGGTCTGGAAAGCGACATCATCGATGCGAATGCCGATGAAGGTAATCTGGCCTACCTGACCACCCCCGCCTTGCGTGGCGGTATGAAAACCACGCTAAAAAGCACTGGCGTGGCGGGTTACATCTGGGAACAGGAAGCAGGCCAAGGCTATGTGAATGGCTACCGTGCCGATGTATCCAAGCACGTCCCTGCTGATACCATAATTTATGGTAACTGGGGTGATGTGATGATTGCTGAATGGGGCATGATGGAAGTGTTGCTGAACCCGTACAGCAAAGATACCGAAGGTTTGGTGCGTATGACCGTATTCCATGCCTTTGATACTGCTGTGCGCCATGCGGAATCGTTTGCCGTAGGTGCCAAGTCGTAATTGCCTCCCTTCCAGGGCAATGAAATGGGGGCCGTTAGGAAATCCCCGGCCCCCATTATCCAGCTAATTCACACAGAAAGGTATGCACATGAAAATTGTGGCCACTACCAAATTGCGTGCCGGTGGTAAGCACTACCCGGCAGGCGAGGAAATCACTGATTTGTCGGCAGCGGATAAGCGTTCGCTGGTGCTGATGGGCAAAGCGGTGGAAGTAAACGATGACACCCCGGCGGAGTCTGTAAAGAAGGCGGCAGCAAAATCCAAAAGTGCCAGCAAAAAAGAGCCGGCCAAAAAGGATGAGCCACCGGCAGACGATGACACCCCGGCGGAAGAAGATGTGGACGATTCGGTAGAAGAAGATGCCGATGAAGCAGAAGAAACAGATGAAGCGGATGAAGGCGACACAGCCGAAGAAGATAAACCTGCTGCATCCAAAAAAGTAACAGTTAAAAAGCCTACGCCTAAGAAGCGTGGCAAATAAGGCATAAAGCATGGCTTTCACCGAAGATTTAACCCCGTTTTTTAATACGGATGATTTTGCGGTGGAAGCCACTATTACACCCAGCCAGGGCGAAGCCTTCACGGTTAAAGGCATATTCGATAATGGCTATGAATCACGCAGCCGCGATGTGGTGGACATTGCCAGCCGCGATACCATGTTTACCTGCCCATCATCTGCAGCGGTCGATGCGCTGGTAAAAGGCAATAGCGTGGCTATTGGCGGCGCTAATTACAAAGTGCTGATGGTAAAGCCTGATGGTACCGGAGTGACCGCGATCACCTTAGAAAAGGCCGCAGCATGACGCAGATAGCAAAACGCGAAGCGATACTGGCGCAGCTATATACCACGTTGCAGACGGTAACCCTGCCGGAAAAAACAATCAGCTTTGCCCGTAATGAAGATTTGCCGCTGACCGATGAAGTGGAACTGGTGCTGATGGATGGGCCACAGCTGGTGGATTATGGTGTGACCGGGCAGGTGGAATATATGATGACCTGCTGGATTGATGGGCACATTGTGGATGCCGACCCCGGCAGCGCCGTGAATGCGCTGTATGCCGCTGTGGTAACCACGCTGCTGGATGACATTACCGTGAACGGGCTGGCCAATGATATTTTTGAAAGCGATCTGGAAATTGACCGCGAACGTGGCGATGGCAACCGGAAGGCCATGCAGTTCACGCTGGAAGTTACCGTGAAATACCACGGTACCCACGCCAACCCATATACCAACATTTAATCAGGAGGATAGTATTATGCCAGACAAACACCAAGTGGAAGTGGCAAAGCCCACACCCGGCGGCACGGTGACGATCGAACAGATCACCGGCCAGCCATCCGTTGTTAAACCCACCAACACCAAACCGGCCAGCAAGCCTAAAGCAAATACCAAAACAGCCAAGTAATGGGCTGGGCTGGCATTTGCATAACTTTATCATTCTATAACCAGGAGTTTTGAACATGTCGAATTTACGCGCAGATAATGCCGTGGTGTTGGTAAAAGCAGAATCAACACCAGGTGTAAAAGCCAGCCTTAATGCATCCACCGATGCGGTGTTGGTAGAAAACATCGAAATTAATATCGACCCTAACATTGTACAAACCGATGAAAAGACCGGCACGCTGGACCCGTCTGCACCTATCCCCGGTGGTGTGCGTGTAGGCGCGACTTTTGAAGTATGGATGAAGGGAACATCCACGCCCGGTACTGCACCGCAATGGGGCGAATTAGCAAAAATCTGTGGATTGCAGGAGCTTATTACAGCTTCGGCTGTGCCTGCCGCTGCAGAAGCGGCTGCTGCGGGAAGTAGTACCACTTTAACGTTGGGTGCCGGTGCCGCAGGCACTCTTAATGCGTATCGCGGAATGCCAATCAATCTAACGGAAAACCCAGAAGATGGTAACACCGATTTTATCATTGATTACACCGCTTCGAAAGTGGCCACGTTGGGTGAAGAATATGACACAGCACTAGACGACACTACGGAATATCAGATTCCTGTAAATGTGCTGTATCGTTTAGCAAGTACAGACCTTCCGACTGCTTCTATCGAAATTTATATGGATGGCATCAAATATGAGTTAATTGGATGCGTTGGCGATATAAACTTGGCAGCGGATGCAGGTAGTGCAGGTAAATTTACATTTACAATCAGTGGGCTGCTGACGGCGGCAGGCAAAGTAGATGCTGAAGTGCCTTCCGCTGTCTATGATTCGGATGCCAATGGTGACTTCATACAGCCCCCAGTGTGGAAAAACGGTAAAATGTTCATCGACCGCGTGGCGCGGGGGCTTAGCCAGTTCTCAATCGGCACCAATAACGAAATTGATTATGCGCCGAATCCTAACGAACTGGAAGGGTTTGACGTGCCGGAGATCAAGCGCCGACGTGTTGCAGGTACGATGGACCCTAACGAAGTGTTAGTAGATACCAGCAATATGCTGGCGAAAGTGCGAAGCGGTGCTAAGTTCCCGATTGTAGCGCAGGCCGGCACTGTGCCAGGTAACCGCTGGGCTGTTGTAGTATCTTCGGCGCAGGCCACTAATGAAACGCCCGGCGATCGTAACCGCACGGCCACGGTTACTATCCCATTTGTGGGCACTGGCCCGGAAAAGGGATTTTTCCTCTGCCTGTATTAATCAATTGCTTGCCGATGCACTAGGGGCTGGGAAACCGGCCCCTTTTTTTATGGAAGGATTTAACTATGAGCATACCCAATTTGACATTGCCGGTTTCGGCAAAACACCAGCACTTGTTTGTGCCGGAGGAATATAAAGATCACCCTGAGCCGCTAACCTATGTGGTGCGACATCCTACGCAGCGGCTGGAAGGCAAGGTGCGGCATACCATGATTTCCAGCGTGGGAGTGATGCCGCCTGATGATGTGATGTATGCGGAGCTTCGCAAAGCGTTGAAGCATATTATGAAAGATCAGGCGGACGATCTGGCCGATGTGCTGCAGGTGGTAGACCGCATGGAAGAAACCAATGCCAAGCTGGCCAACCTGATGGCGGACAATAAAGCCGCCAAAGAACAGATGATGCAGCTGGAACAGTTGGATGCGGACATGGTGGATAGTTTCACCACGTTGGTGTTTGCCGTTGCACGTTCATGGCCGCCCTATCGCCAGTTGCTGGCAGACCGTACCTTTTATTACAGCCAGGTCTATGGGGTCAGCGCACAAGTGTATATTGCAGATGTGAAAAATGCGCCATTCGATGTGGAATATGAAAACGGCATGTTAACGGAACATGCGGTTTCCAAAATCCCCCAAAGCCATTTGCAGCAGCTGTATGTGTTTATTGCCGGTCTGCAGCATGTGGATGGAGGAACGGAAAAAAACTCCGAATCGCCGTTGAAGTCGCCGCCAAGCCGCAAAACTTCACCGGCGAAAAAGAAATCGACCCGCAAATAGGGCCTTACGTCATCGACGGGGAGAAGTATTACACCAACCCCAAATACCTGTTGCGGCAGGAAGATGTGGAAATGTTCCGGTGCTGGCAATACTGCCGCGGCGGAATGTCCGGGCCGGGCCATTTGCCGGATGAAGGCGGGATTTTAGATCAGTCCATAGTGATGCTGGAAGCGTTCGACATTATGAGCGCCCAGGATGCGATCATTCAGAAACGGAAAGGATAACCATGCCAAAGAAAATGGAACTGGATTTTGGCATGGTAAAACTGGCCATTGAAGGCCGTTATGATGAATGGGTGGATAAACAAAAGCGGGTGGTGGCCACGGGTTACACGTCTGCCATCCGCCGTTCCACCACTGGCTTGAAAAACGAATTGCGCCGCCAGGTGAAGAAAGCCGGGCTGGGTGACAAGGTAGCCAAAGCATGGCGCAGTGAAACATGGCCCCGCCGCGGGCGCAGTATGAGTGCCGCCGGTGCGGTCTATTCCAAGGCGCAGAAAATACACCTGTATTTTGATGAGGCGCAGACCATTGAAGCCAAACGTAAACAGTGGCTGGCGATTCCTACCGAAAACGCGGTGAGCAAAGATCGCCGCCGGCGTGCGAAGCCCGCGGACTATCGCGGCAAATTACGATTTGTGCCCGGTAAGAAGGCAGGCACCGCCGTGCTGATGGATAAGCAGGACCAGGTGGTGTTTGTGCTGGTGAAGCAGGTGCGCGGGCGCAAGCGGTTAAACATTGATCAGGCAGTAAAAAAGTGGGGCGACAAAGTACCCGCCACCGCGGTGAAAGAAATGGACCGCGCAGCGAAACGATTGGGATTAGAGTAAATGGCACAACGTGATCTATATTATCGCTTTAGCGCCAAGGATGTAAACGCGGTCAATCGCGCCATTGATTCTGTCGCTAACGATAACGAAAAAGCCTATAACCGTATTCAACGTGCATCCGCTGGCACCAGCAAATCATTGTCCGCGGTCAATACCGTTTCCCGTGAAGCACAGAATAACATGCGCCGCCTGGCACAAGATGCCGGGCCGGTAGGTGCGGTACTGTCCAAGATCGGGCCAGCCGGGCTGGCAGCCGCGGCGGGCATTGGAGCTTTTACGCTGGTAGCGGGGCGTGCGGTAGGTGAAGCCAAAAACTTTGGCACGGCGATGGCCGAAGTATCCACTCTGCTACCAAACGGGCAGGACATGGCCCCTTTAAGCGATGCGATCAAAGACATTTCCCGCCAGTTCGGTGCATTCCCTACCGATCAGGCAAAAGCAACATATCAGATTATTTCTGCCGGCGCAGAAGATGCGGCGCAGGCAATCGCTATTCTAACCGCTTCTAATAAACTAGCAATCGGTGGGGTAACCGATGTGACGATTGCAGCGGATGGGTTGACCAGCGTATTAAATGCCTATGGCGATCAAATCGCCAGTGCGGGCGATGCGTCCGATACGTTCTTTGTAGGCGTGAAGGCCGGTAAAACTACCGTGGAAGAACTGGCTACATCTATTGGTAAGGTATCGCCGCTAGCCGCGCAGGTGGGTGTATCATTCGAAGAAGTAGTAGCGACCATTGCCGCCCTAACCAAACAAGGTATTTCCACTGCGGAGTCGGTTACTGGTTTGCGGGCGGTGCTGGCAGCGGTGGCGAAGCCCACCAAGGAAGCCACGGACCTAGCCGCCGATCTGGGTTTACAGTTCAATACGGCTGCGCTTGAAAGCCAAGGGCTGGCCGGATTCCTGGAACAATTAAGAGAAAAGACCGGCGGCAACACCGATGCGCTGGCTAAACTGTTTGGCGGTGTAGAGGCATTAATACCAGTAATGGCGCTCACCGGAAAAGCCGGTGATGATTTGAATGCGATACTAGCTGATATGGCCAACAAGGCGGGTGCCGCGGATGAAGCTACGGCCAAGTTTGCCGATGATGCCAACCAGGTATTCAAAACCCTTAAAGCCGATATTAGTGTGGCCGCGATTGAGCTAGGCGATAGTCTGTTGACGGTAATTGTTCCCGCTGCCCAAGCATTGCATGACAATTTAGACACGGTAGGGGATACCGCGGAAATAGTAGCGGTGGCCATCGGTTCACGATTGGTGGCATCGCTAGGGATGGCCACTATTGCATTTGGTAAATCCACGGTAAATGCTATTGGTTACCAAGCGGCATTGCTGCGAATGTCTGGTGCCTCTTTAACTGCAGCAGGTGCATTAGGCGTGTTACGCACTGCGGCCTTGGGTGCATCCGCAGCCTTTGGCGGGCCGCTGGGATTGGCATTAACAGCCGCTGCTGGGGCGCTATATTATTTTAATACCCGTGCTACTGCTGCAGAAGAATCCGCCGAGCGATTTAATAAAACGCTAGATGTGGCTACTGATCTAAGTAAAAAATTAAAAAATGCTACGGATGATCAGACAGGTAGTTTGAAAGAGCAATATAATGTGCTGTTAATGAATGCCCGCGCTAATCTGGTTCTGGCAAAAGCGGAACAGGAACGCGCTATTGCCAAAGCCAAAACAGCCCGCCGCCTTTTTGGTGATGGCGGTGCGGCACTAGAAGGCCCAGCCGGAGAGGCAATAGAAGCTACGGGCCAAGCCTATAATGAATTAAAAAAGCTGGAAGAAATTTATGCAGATGCCACGAAAAAAATAGAAGAAAACAGCGGGGCATTAGGTGAGAATACAGGCGAAACTGATACCAATACTGACACGCTAAAAACTAATGCCGACACCCGTAAAGCTGCTATAGCTTCTATCAATGAACAAATCCGCAGCATGGAAGAAGAACTGCTACTTTTACGCACAGGTGCAGCGGACCGCGAAGCACTAGAAGCGATAATGCAGGCGGAAAATGCCGCCCGCAAAGCCAACATTGAATTGACTGATGAACAGCGTCAGAAAATTACCGATCTGGCCGATGCAATCGAGGCAGAAAGGGCCGCACAGGAAGCCGCAAAAGGCACTGCAAATCTGTTTGCCGATGCTGCAGAAGATCTGGGTGATCGATTGGTAGATAGCTTTCGCCGGGGTGAAGATGCCGGTGAAATGTTTAAGAACTTTGCGCTGGATATGTTTGCAGAACTGGCGCGTGCTGCTGTGGTGCAAGTGGCCTTTGCGCCCATTGCTACCGAGTTTGCCGGTGCATTGTTTGGTAAAAATGTAGCCAGTGAAGTGGGCAAGCAGTTGGGGGTATCCGGCGGCGGTGCTGGCATTGGCGATGCGTTAAGTCTGGGCAGTCTGGCTACTGATTTGCCATCGATTGGCAATTTGCTGGCGGGTAATATAGGCGGATTCAGCACCATTAACCAGCTAGGCGCGGAATATCTGGGCACCGGCTTGGTGGGGCAAGGCAGCGTCACCGGTGTATCGTTAAGCGGTGTAGGGCTGAATGCGGGCATCGGCGGGCTTGCGGCGGGGGTGCTGGGTTTGAATAGTGGTAATATGGCGGTGGATAGCATTGCCAGTTTGGCGGGTTCTTATGGCGGCTCGGCATTGGCATCTGCCGCGGGGCTGGGTTCCTTTGCAGGTCCGGCGGGCATTGTCGGTGCATTGGCGCTTTCTGCCGTGGCGGGTGGTTTATTTGGTGGTTCGCGCCCCCATCCGGCCAGCGTGGTGGGTGCCGGTGAAATCGGTCTGGATGGCAATTCAGCTGCTTTTGATGCGACGGGTAACCTGCAGGGTGCTAAATACGGTGCCAAACATATATCGGATGAGTTTGCCCGCGGCCTGGCTGCCAGCGTAGAACAATTCACCCAGGCGCTTGCTACCGGTACGGGGCTGGATTTTTCCTTTATCAAGAATTTTTCCGCCGGTGTGGATGATGGTACCGGCTTTTATAGCCTGGGCAATTACAAGGAATTTGGTGACGATACCTTTACCTTCAATCCGGAAGATGCAGAAGAAGCGCAGAAGGCGCTGGCGCAGCTGGGCATTGAAATGGTGCGCCGGGCCAATGAAAGCGCCGATGTGCTGGACACCCGGCTGGCCCGTGCGCTGGAACATATCGAGGTAGAAGGCCGCAGTGCGGAACAAGTGCTGGCCGATCTGTCACTGGCCACGGAGTTCGATAAATTGTTTGAGGAAGCCGCGGAGCCATTAAGCCAAACCCAGCAGGTGGTGGAAGGGCTGAAAGCAGAAACCGACCGGCTAACCGAAGCATGGGAACGGCTGGGTGGCACGGCGGAAGAAGTGGCAATGATCACCGAACGCTTCCAAAAGCAAATGGGTGAAGTTCTTAACGGATACAATCAGACCATTACCGATTCGATTTTGTCTATTGTGTCACCCGCCACGTTGGAACTGCGCCAGATCAATGCGGAATATGAAAAGCGGCTGGAAGATTTGCAGGCGCTGAATGCCACCGAAGCGGATTATGCGCGTTTGGAACAATTGCGCCAGCTGCAAATAAACCAGGTGCTGGAAGATAATTATGGGCTGCAGAATGATGCGCTGGAAGTAGAGCGCAACCGCTTGGCGGTGGCCAATGATATGGCCGGGCGTTTTGCTAATATCACCGGTGGATTCAGCGACCTGATCTATGAATTGCAATATGGCCGCTTTACCACCGATAGCCCGGTGGACAATCTGGATGCGTTACGGCAACTGGTGAAAGAGCGCAGCGCCGAAGCGCAGCTGGGTGATGCCGCGGCTAGCGAAGAACTGCTGGAACTGATACCGGCATTTTTGACACTAAGTGCTGATATTAACGGCTATAATAAAGACTTTGCCGCTGATCAGGCATTGGCATTGAGCGTTGCGGAAGGTGCTAAAAGCGTGGCCGAACGCCAGCTGGAACGGCAAACCGAAATCGCCGCACTGGCGGAAGAACAGATTGGTGTGTTGCAGCAGGGGTTTGCGGAAGTGGCAGAAGCGGCCAGCCAAGCCAATCTGATGGCCCAGATTGATGCATTGAACAACAGCACGCCTTTCCCGGATTATGCGGGCAATAGCTTTGGTGCGGATAATTTCAATGAACGGGTAGTGCAAAACCGCGATGCGATCGAGGCGGCGGGCCTATGGGATACGGCGGTGGCGCTGCTGCAAACCTATTCGCCGGGTGTGATGGCCGGCGCTGGGCGGCGTGGATTGTTCTTTGATATGTTCCCCACCTATAACGATGCCGGGTTGAATATGGCGAAAATGCTGGGCATACCCGGCTTTGCCATGGGTGGGCTGGTGCGCGGCGGCATCCAGAATGTAGACAGCATACCCGCTATGTTGGCACCAGACGAATTTATTATGCGTGCCAGCGCGGTGCGGCGCGTGGGTGTGGATACGCTTGAAACCATAAACCAGACCGGGCGCATACCAGCCAATGACCGTGCTATGAGCGATGGCAAGCTGGATAATCTAACCGAAGCGGTGAAAAACCTGACCCGCATAGTTGCCGCGGCAAGTGACCATAACGTAGCAGGCCTGGCAGAGATTGTGGACCAGCTGGATGACATTGCCAGCCCGCGGGCGTTTGAAGCGCGGGGGTAAGGTATGGAAATTACCTTACTGGAAACCACCGGTAAAGACAGCGAGGGGGATTCCACCCCCATCCGTTTTAGCACCAAAGGCTATGATGGCACCGGTGCGCCCGGCTATTACAAAGGCCGGATAATGTCGGTTAAAGCCATTGAGCGCACGCTAGCCGCGGCGCAGCGATCGTTTGGCAATAGCCAGGTGGCGGAAGGGCAAATAGAGCTTGCCGCCGGCGATGGCAAAATTGATGACATACTGGACTATGGATATGGCCAGCCTGCTGAATTGCTGGTGGGTGCATGGGCTGGTGCCTATTCCACCTTTGAAACGGTGCTGAAAGGCACCATCGAGCAGCCGCGCTACGATCTGGATACCATCACCTATTTATTCCGCGATCGGCAGGCCGAACTGGAAAACCTGTTTTCGCCCGCCCGGTTTGCCGGTGATAACGATGGCGTGACCGGATATGAAGGTGAGGCCAATACCATTAAAGGCCAGCACAAAAACCGGCTGGTAGGCGTGGCTGTGCTGGAATTACCGGTGCTGGTAAATAAAGCCTTGCAGATATATGCGGTGAACCATGACCGCGATGGTGCTTTGGCGGCGGTGTATGGTTTTGATGCGGTGGAAGTGGATGGTGTGGGCTGGGATTTTGGCACCGACCATGCCGATCTGGCCACATTGGCCGCGGCTACGCCCGCCCAGGGATATTACGACACCTGCAAGGCCAAAGGGGCCTTTAAGATGGGTGGCACCTTTGACGGTGAAGTGCGATTTAGCGCCCGGCAGTTTGAAGATAATCTGCCAGGCACGCTAATGCAGTGGGTGCTGGAAGATCACGGTGTGCCATCGGGAAGCATTGACAGTGATGCATTTGACGATCTGGACACCGATTTGCCCTATGACACCGGGGTATATACCACCGGCAACGAAACCACCCAGGCCGTGCTGGATGCGCTGGCAAACCGGGTGGGTGCATGGGTGTGGCCAAACCGGCTGGATGTGTACACCTGCAAAGCCCTGACCGCGCCGGAAGATGATGACAGCGTGGCTACCTTAATGTTTTTCACGCAAGGGTCCGACCCGGCGCTGAATGAATTTAACATTATAAAACTGGAAGCGATCGACAGCCGCGACCCCGGCCACGGCGTACCCGCATGGCGCGTGCGGGCAAAGGACAGCCCGCTGGTTTATGAAAACAGCGATGTGCTGGACCAGTACCCGCCGGTAGAAATTGAGTTCGATTTGTGGATGGAAAGCGATAGCCATTTGCAAACACGGCTGAATCAGCTGGGTGCCATTTATGAAAAACAGCGCCGCATGTTCCGCGTGTGGGTGGCTTTGTCACCTGCCTTTGTGCAGCAGCTGGATATAGGTGATGTGGTGACATTGAAAATGGACCGCTTTGGATATGACAGTGGTGTAAAAAGCCGGGTGCTGGGCCTGCAGCCGGAATTAAGCCGCAACAAAAGCGTAGTAAAAATGACGATATGGGTGTGACAGCATGGCGCAGGATGTGAATTGTATATTAGGCTTTCGGTCATGGACCCACAAAATGACGCTTACCGGCGGTTCATGGGATGCCAACCGGCCTTTGAATAATGCCAAGGATTGGACGGAAATCCACCAGCGTGCGCGATCGAGCGATGCCACCAAGGCAAGTACCCAATGGATAGCGACCTTTGACCGGCCACGGCCAGTGAAAATGCGCGGTTTCTGCAACCATAATTTCAGCGTGCAGGCCAAGGTGCGCGAGCGTTATTACTACGATGCGGCCCGTACCATTCTGCTGTATGATAGCGGGTGGCAGTATGTGTGGGATGCCTACATTACCGATCGGGAGTGGGAAGATAACAACTATTGGGAATGCACCCCGGAACAAGAAGAAATCGAAGGATACCAGTGGCACGATATTGATGTGCTGGACCAGATATATATGGCGGAAGCCATCCACGTAGAAGTGGATGATGAAGATAATCCGGACGGGTATGTGCAGCTTGGCCTTTATGAAGTGTCCAATGCATGGCAGCCCAGTGCAAATTTTGATTACGATGCCAAGCTAGGCTTCCAGTTCCGATCGATCACCCAGGAATCGGATGGCGGCAGCCCTTATACCCGCCGGCGGGACAAGCCGCGGGTGTGGAATGGCCAGATCAAATACCTGGCCGAAGAGGAAGCCCGCGCCAAAGCATGGGAACACCAGCGCGAAACCGATCTGGACCGGCCTTTTTTGTTCATACCGGACCCCAATGCCCCCACGCAATTTGTGCGTGAAGCGGGGCTGTATCGCAATGCCGACCCCGGATTGCAGGGCTATGCCCATACCGGCAAGCGTAGCGTGCCGTTTTCATTTGTAGAACTGATTTAAGGAAAAGTAGTATGTCGTTTAGTTCATCTGTGTTGGATGCCATAGACCGGCTATTGAATAAGTATAATGGCAATCCCTATGACCAATCGACCAATGAAGGTGGTATGGCCATTGGTGGGCACCGGGTGAATGAAATACCCATGGCGCAAGATGTGGCCAATGTGGCCAGCGCGGTGGCGACAGAGGCCGCGGCGGCTGCCACCAGCGCCACTAATGCCGCTGATTCGGAATCTAATGCGGCTACCAGCGAATCCAATGCAGCCGATAGTGCTACATCTGCCGCGGCGGATGCAGACCGTGCGGAAGCCGCGGCGGCGCAACTGGATGTGCAGAATAACTTTGTGGCCACTACAGACCCCACTGCCAATAATGATTCCGCCGACACGGCAGCTAGCGGCACGGAATACAACGTAGGTTCGGTGTGGATAAACACCACCAGCGATGAAGCCTTTCGGTGTGTGGATGCCAGTGTGGGTGCCGCAGTGTGGGTGCCCACGACTGTTACAGCCGAAGATTTAGGCACGATGGCCCAGCAAGATGCCAATAATGTGAATATGACCGGTGGCCAGGCGGCAGGCATTACGTTTGCCGAAAGTAACAAATTCCGCCGTTATGATGATGTAATTGTTTATCGTGGCACGGTAACGGAAGCCACGGATAAGCATGTGCTTACCTTCCGCCGCGCAAAACGCCTGTATAATATAGATGTATCCACCACCAGTGGGTCGTTGGACATCACGCTGAAAAAGAACGGCACCGGCATTAATTTTGGGGGCAGCCCTTCCACCACCGTGTCGGTGGATGACGCGCAAACCGAACATGCAGTTAATCACAGCTCGCTTGCCTACATTGATTTTGCTGCCGGTGACACGTTAAGCATGGACCGTGGCAACCTGTCCGATGCGGAAAATATGGAACTATATTTAGACTTGGAGGACAGATAGCATGGCAGTCTATGATGTGACAGAGCAAGCCGCCGGGGCTGCCGCGCCTGTGCGCTTTAACTTTGGCCGCTGGGTGAAGCATACCAATGATTCCACCCGTGAAGCATTAATTTCCAGCCGTGCGGTGGTGGATGATGGAGGCGTAACCCAAACGCTATTTGAGCTGGATGTAGCGAGTGAGGCCGGCAGTAACCGCGCTATCCATTTTTATGGCGGCGCCGCCGCAGCCTATTGCCGTGTGTATGAAGATGATGGCAGCTTGGATACCGGCACCGAATTGGAAATAGATGCCAGTGCGGGCATTGCAGATGTGGTGCCCTTCCCGGATGACCCGCTAAAATATCTGGTAGCACTGACCGATGGCGAGGTGGTGCAGATTGAAGCGCCCGCCACTGGTACTGCCGCGCCTAGCAGTACTAGCATTGACACGGCGCTAAATGATGCAGGCAAACTGGGCGCTACCTTTGGCCAGCAAAATACGAAATTGTTTTTTCCAGATCCGGCAGATGCATCCTTTTTCGGCATGTGGAATACGACCGGCGGCACTACATATCTAGGTTCATTAACCATTGCCGGTGGCTATCAGGCCCGCGATACAGACAGTCGCGGCAGCGGCGAAACGTCCCAGCCGGATTATGCCGCCCGCCAAGCAGAATATCCCGCCAATGGGGTAGACCAGTATTGTATCATTGATAACGCAAAATATGATGTGTTTCGCGGTACAGTGAGTAATTCTGCAGCAAGTATAGATACCAAAAGCAATGGCAGCGCGAATAACTACGGTGTATTCCCCACCCATGGCAACGTGTTTATGAACCGTTATTATTATGCATCCAGCCAGATCACGGCAGCCACCGCTATCCGTTGGAATGGTACGAACTGGGATAAAAACAATATCTATATCCGCGATCAATTATGGACGCGTGACCATGATGGTGATGAATGGACGGATGACTATAGTTTGTTGGATAGCCATGTGCCGGAACTAGGCGCAGTGCGTATGAAGGCAGATACCAGCCGCTATGGTGTTTTAGATTTTATGTCACCGTATGGAATGGGTTTTCGTGAAGATAATCACGTATTTGATGATACCACCTATTTTTACAATCCGCGTGCATGTTTCATGCGGAATCAGAATTATGAAACGGCTTTTTTCGTAGCCAGTAATAGCGGCAACAGCGCATTCCGCGTGTATTTCAAAGACAATTCCTAAAAACACACGGCCATAATACGGCTTTTTTAACTTTCACAGGGGGTGACTATGTGGAGCATCATTTTACTTGTGCTGCTGAGTGCGGCTATTGGCCGTTTACGCGGCTGGGGCGCAACCGATAATATCGCCAATCCGCCCAAGTGGCGAAAGCTGGTGGATGCGTGGGGCAGCAAATACCATGCCGCGGCTTATATGGGGCTGGTGTTTGGTTTGGCTGCATGGTCTGCCAGTTTGTCCGTAATAGTGGCCGCCGGCTATGCGCTATGGGCGGCAAAGGGCTGGGGTGATTACTGGGACTATTCCGATCAGCCGAATGATGAAGTAGGCATTATCGATGTAGCAGTGCGCTGGGTGTTGCCGATGGGGCCATGGGCCGATTTTGTATCTATGAGTTTGCGCGGGCTGCTGGGTTACCCGTTGTTCATTGGTTTGGCCGCCTGGCATTATTTTATCCATGCGGATATGCAAGCCTGCTTGCTGGCGCTGGTGATTGGGCTGGGCATGGGCCTGCAAGGCGTGGTGTATCATCTTTTCCGGTATCGGCTGGGTAAAGTGATTAGTGTGCCATGGGCGCATATCATAACCGAATGGGTGATGGGCGGCCTGATCGGTCTGCTGATTGTGTGCAGTATCTAGTGGGGGAATGGGGTGGTGAGTTCGCAAACCATAGATATTTTGCTTTTCATAGTGGGCACGGGGGTAGCCATTGGCGGTGCATTAGTTGGCTTTGCCGTTAAACGGGTATTTGTGAGAATGGATGCCCAAGATGAAGATATTAAGAACGCGCAGGCAGACATGGACCGCATAGGCAGCAAGCTGGGGCAATTTCAGATTCATGTTGCTGGCCATTATGTGCCGCGTGCGGAACATCGTGAAGAAATGCGCGAATTAAGCAAACAGATTGCCGATGGGTTTAACAAACTGGAAGCCCGCATTGAGGGGCTGAGTGCCAAACTAGACCAGAAGGCAGATAAATAATGCTATATGCCCACCATAGCGATGTGCCCCAAGATGTATGGCGCTGGCCGAACTTTACTCCGGCGGAAATTGCAAGTAATGGGGATGGTAGTGTGCTGATCAATGCGGATGCGATGGATAAGCTGCAGCTGCTGCGCGATCTGATCGGGCGGCCTCTTATTATCAATTCGGCATACCGCGACCCCATCTACAATGCCAAGGTGGGCGGTGCGCCGCTTTCAATGCATAAACAGGGGCGTGCATTCGATATTGCCTTGCGGGGACATGATCGCCGCCAGTTGGCACGGGCCGCCCAGGCCGCGGGATTCACTGGATTTGGATATTACAACACATTTTTACACGTAGACACTGGCAGAAAAAGGAGTTGGGGCACATGGTCATAGAAGCATTACTTGGGGTTATTACTGGCGGCGCTGGTTCGTGGATTAGCAAGGTCATTGGCATTTTTGAAAAGCGCCAGGACAATCAGCATGAAATCACCCTGCTGGAAATGCAGATGCGTGCCCGCCAAAGTGAAACGGAAAACGAACTGGCAATAGCTCAGGAAGAAGCCTTTAGCACGATGCGCCAGGCCAGCTACGAACATGATGTGGCGGCGGGTAAAACCAGCCGGTGGGTGAACAATACCTTGCGAATGGTGCGGCCAGCACTTACGTTGCTGCTTATTCTGTTGGTGTGGATTATCTGGATGACGATGGCAAAAGACAATATCGGCCTGCAGGTCCAGATCATTGATGGGGTATTATTTATGGCATCGGCAGCACTGGCATGGTGGTTTGGCGATCGAGCGCCATCATCTAAAAAACTGCCGTGGCAATAGGCGTTTTGTGTAGCACCCTTTGTGTTACCCTATATGGTGCGATTTTTCCAAAATGCACACGCCTTTCCGCTAGTGTCAGCGGGCTTTTGATTGTAATATAAGCATAATTTTAGGAAAGCGCCGTATTCTCATAACCTGAAGGTCGTAGGTTCAAATCCTACCCCCGCAACCAATCTCACAGCCGATTACAGCAATTTTACCGTTTCGTCAAAACACCTTGGTGCTACTCTGGTGCTACCACGAGAGCCAGTAATTAGGTTTAAATTCAACGTTTAGTAAAAAATTGTCGCAATTCCTACGCTTGAAATTAAAATACCCTGCTTTACTGTTAAAGCCGTAAAATTAATTTGGAAAAGCAATGATTATTAACTTTCTTACAAACGCAATGCTATTTGCTGGCTTTGGAGCGTTTTTGGAAAAAGTTTTCATTACATCTAAAGAGAGAGCTCGGCTTTCAGAATATTTAGAGAATGGTGTCTTAGATCTGCCAGCAAACATTAGATTTTGCAGATTTTTAGAACGCGCGCATTCCATAATTTTTGAGAAATATTTCTCTGCTAAACTTTTATCACTTAGGTTCTTCTTTTCTGCAGCCATAATATCAATCACTTCATTTACCCTTGTATTTGCTGCACAGAATTACTTTTTTCCAGAGCAATTCTTAGGTTTGCATTTAGATTACGTCCAAATACTCCTGATATTTGCTTTCATATTATTCAACGTAACATTTGATTATATTACGATCATTCAAACAAAAATTTTTATAGAAGCCTCGCTTTCTGCACAAAGCATATTCCGGTCAATTGTGTTTATTGGGGCGGATTTAATAGTTACAATGAATACTTTTGTTTTGAGCTACGCAGTATTTATTTTGCTCATTGTACAGATCTTTATTTCTCAACCAAAACCAGCCACTCTTACGTTCTCTGATGCGAGTTCAATCCTAGATATTGCTGAAGCAGACGTTACACAGTTAAAAGAAAAATATTTTGACGCAATTTTTTTATCTAAGATTAAATATTGGGGTAGTATAAGGAGCACTCTTACTGCAGAAAACATACAGTCAGATAATAAGGAAGTAGTATTATACTACTACTCTACGTTTCGACCCGATGCTTCCGTAGTTCAAGCTCAAACACTCGTGACTCTCACAGAGCTGAATATCTCCAATTTAGTCATTAATGAAACAAATCCTGAAGAAAATAAGAACCATCAAAATAGCACTGAAAACCTCATAAGTATTCCTGAGTATAATCAAAAGAAAAAAGATGAACCAAGATTAGCTGTCTCATTCGATGTAGACGGCTCCATTATTAGAAACGGCTCATTAACTGGCGCTTACACAGGCGCCTTTAATCTAACTGATGCGTTGGAGGATAGCTTTCCCGCATCAATTCTAGGCTCAGCAGAAATGCCCCAATTATCAACCTTGGTAGAAAATTCGGTTGTATACCCCCACCCAAATGCACCAGTAGTGATTTGTTACGAAAAGAATACGCCAATATTTCGTATTCAGGTCTACCCCGAAAATGTTATGGCTCTCAACCATTGCGAGAACTTCTTACTAATTGAATTATTTTGGTCTAATAATTACGATAAAAATTTAATCCTAAATGGCAGAGATACAAATTATCGCGTACCCTTTAATACGTTATTTATAACCAGTATTTTACCAACAGCCTTTTTCTATTTTGCTATCGTGTTACTCGCTATAGCTACTCTTCTATTCACCAAAGTGATAAAAAGCACCAACAAATGTAAACGCTTCTTTTTAAGGGCACCTCTCGCAATATCGGGGTTTATGTTAGGGGTTGTACTTCAAGTATTTAGACTAATTTGATTTTGATGTAAGTAGCGTTGTAAACGCACTGTGGCGATTCATTTATTATAAACTTTCATAATTTTATACAAAGCGTTTACAGACAAAAAAAACACCCTGTTTTCTGTAAACCATCCGATGGCAGAGTGCCGCCTTTTTGCCTTAAGGAATTTTTCTCTAAGGGAATTCGGCTTTTCTAGCTAGTATGCGATGAGATGGCTTTCAGCCAAAAGGAATGAAAAACACAATTAAATTAATATTAAATTATTAAAAAATCCCCAATTCCCCAATAAATTCTGAATTTGAATTTCATTTCCATTTGTCAAATCAATAAAAGCATTTTCATTTACATAGCTAATTCGATTTAAAAGGCTTTCAGCCGAATTAATGCCGCTATTATTTATATTCGTCAGTATTTGCAACGACAGGCATAAAAAAGGGCGCAGATGATGCGCCCTTTTCATTCGGTGTCTTGTGGATGCTAGTCTTGAATGAACAGGCTCTTCACATTCACAAATTCCATCACGCCGAAACCGCCATGTTCGCGGCCCCAGCCGCTGTCTTTCACCCCACCAAATGGCATGTTGGGTTGCGATAGTGAATAATTGTTCACATTGACCATGCCCGAATCGATACGGGTGCGGGCAATATCTATCGCGCGGTCAGTGTCTTTACTGAACACGCCGCCGCCCAACCCGTAATGGTGGTCGTTGGCCAGCTCGATGGCTTCCTCTTCGTCCTTCGCGCGGATGAGGGATGCGACAGGTCCGAATAGCTCTTCTTTGAAGGCGGGGTTGTTGCGGTCCACCTTGTCGAGCACGGTGGCGGGATAAAAATTACCATCACCATCGGGGATACTGCCACCGAACAGAATCTCTGCGCCTTGCTTGACGGCACGATCCACCTGATCCTGCAATGTGTCACGCAGCTCAGAGGTCACCAAGGGGCCCATTTGCGTGTTTTCGTCGCGTGGATCGCCATACTCAACGGCTTTTATCGCTTCGAGGAATTTTTCGCGGAACTGGTCATATACCGCGTCGACCACAATGAAGCGTTTGGCCGCCACGCAGGTTTGGCCGGCATTGTTGGTGCGGCCTTGCGCGCAAATCTTGGCGGCTAAGTCCAAATCAGCATCTTCTAAAACGAGGAACGGGTCGCTACCACCAAGTTCAAGCACAGTGCGTTTTAGATGCTTGGCTGCTTCACCGGCAATGATTTTGCCGACCTCGGCGCTGCCTGTGTAATTCACCCCACGCACTTTGTCGTGTCCGATCAGTTCATCGGCGGTTTCACCGCCCACATAAATGGTTTCGAATACGCCTTCAGGCAGCCCTGCTTCCAGGTAAATCTCGCGCAACTTATCCGCAAATGCGAAATTCACTTCGGCATGTTTTAGCACGGTGCTGTTGCCAGCCAGAATGCAGGCGACAGAATAGCGTACCGCCTGATAGCATGGGAAGTTCCAAGGCTGCATACCCAAAATAACGCCAAGCGGCTGATAGGTGATGATGCCAGTTTTACCGTCTTCAATGGTGCGTGTTTCTTCTTCAAATTGCTTCACACCTTCTTCGGCGGTGTAGCGGCATATCTCGGCGCACAGATCAATTTCCTGACGGCCGGTAGACACAGGTTTGCCCATTTGGTCGGCCATCATTTCGGCCAATTCGTCTTTGTATTTCTCTAATACATCGCCAATTTTGCCTACCAGTTCTGCGCGGCGTTCCAGTGGTACTTCTCGCCACTTAAGAAAGGCCTCATGGGCATGATCAATAATCTGCGACGCCTCTTGTTTGGTGTGTAACGTCCATGTGTAATTTACTTCGCCATTGACGGGTTTATAGGTGGTTACTTCGCTGCCATGTGGAGCGATAAGCGCATGAATCTCGGCCATGATATATCCTTTCCATTGGTTTAGGAGGTGGCTAGACGGGGCTAGCTTGATTAACTTAGGAAAGGATGTGCGATGAATGATAAAAAAACTATCGTGAACGCAGAAGGGAGTATAAAGCGACGATAGAAATTACACCTAACGCACTAATGCATCGGTCGCGCGCAAATCGTATTGCTCTGTGATGGCAGGGCGTTGCGCTGCGGCCTTCAACACAGCGGTCTGTAGTGCGTCGCCAAGATGCGATTTGAAGTCGGGTTGCGTGGCCATATCGGCGACGATGTCTCGTTGCCACGGATTATGTGCCTGCGGCGGGAAAGTGGCTTCTATTAACTCGTATAGCGCCTGATCATCCAATGAGGCGCCGAGTTCGTTGAGAAGGCCAACGAGCGGGTTATCAGCACGTTCAAAGGCTTGTTTGCGCTCTTCGCAGGCTGCTGCGGGTTGCATGCCATCGGGCAGGATAGGGCGGTCTTGTATGTTGGCGGCGGATGCGGGCAGCTCCACGTGGACTTCGCCCGATGCAGCGTCACGGCTAATGGTCTGACTCGCGGCTTTGTATAGGGCTGCAAGTGTGAGCAAAGTGGCCATGTAGGGATCATCCGCTGAGCTGGATAGTTTGCTTTCGATACGCGCCGCATTGGCATCGTAAATGTCTGTGTCGCGTGCATCCATTACAGCGTAAAAGTCGCGGGCTTCCTGCGCGTCGCCTTGTGTAATATGGCTACGCCAGCGAGTCGGTTGCTCCAGTTTATATTGCTGGTCGAACCGCTCATAATCTTCTGCAAAACTGGACACGGCAAATTGCGCCTGATGCATGAAATCCAGCGTGCCTTGCCCCATCAAATGCTGCAAAAGCGGCCGCAACATGCTGCGGTGATGCGGGGTATGCAAAAGGTTGCTACCCTTAGGCACACCAGGCCATGCATGCGTATTATAAAAACTGACATTCACATGCATGCCAGCGCTGAGTGCATTAAAGGTAGGGGTTTCGCCTGTGGTCAGATGCGCCTCTTCCGGCTCGAAGGGAGGGTGTTTTAATAGCGGAACGAACAAGAAACGCTGCACATTATGCATCAGCTCGCCGTTCACCTTGCTTTCAAAACTCTCTAGCCAGCTACCATTAGGGCCTTGGCGTGGCTCGCCCATAACCCGCACCCCTGCAG
>MDTG01291689.1_pt1 | contig 31516 bp, 27 predicted proteins | sample 811421 | NCBI WGS metagenome assembly MDTG01 (sample SAMN05326645, study PRJNA326480) | marine metagenome | isolation source: seawater | place: Pacific Ocean: South East | collected 2011
ACTAAAAACAGTCTTTTGTTGGTCTTCTGGGTTAACCGCTTGAGCTTAAATGTGAATTTAAGTCTAGAGAAATGACATCTTCGATGACAGAACCCGGCTTATAGACTATCTGGCAAAATTCACAGATTTTCAGTGTTCTACTTTTGTACCAAAGGTATTATATAAACTTATTGACTAATCATTAAAAACCCATACTATCCCAAGTAATCCCATAATGGAGGGTATATTGAATAATATTAAATTATACAGGTTTTTTATTAAAAATGTTTTTATCAAGCTACGAAAACAGAATAGACAAGAAAGGGCGTGTTTCAGTGCCAGCGACGTTTAGATCTCATTTAAGTTCTATTGGTTATAACGGTTTTATAAGCTATCCCTCTTTTAATCACCCAGCACTAGAGGCTTGCTCTCAAGACAGAATTGAAAAATTATCTAATACCATAGACTCATTAAATCCCTTCGAAGAAAAAAGAGATTTTTTTGCTACATCAATATTATCTGAGAGTGAAAATCTTCAATTTGATACTGAAGGAAGAGTTTCTTTAACAGATAAATTACTAAACCACGCTAAAATAAAAAATAATGTTTTATTCGTGGGACTTGGACAAACTTTTCAAATTTGGGAACCTAAAAATTTTGAAAAATTTAAAATTGTCGCAAGAAAGAAAGCTTATCAAAATAGATCTAATTTAAAATGGGAAAATAAAGGGAAGGGAGAATTATAATGAGCATAAATATTGGTGGAGGAGAGTTAAAAGAATTAAAACCTAGAATCTTAGTTTTAGGAGTTGGTGGGGCAGGAGGTAACGCTATAAATGCAATGATTGAATCTGGTATGGAGGGAGTTGAATTTGTTGCTGTCAACACTGATGCCCAAGATTTAAAAATGAGTAAAGCCGACGCTAAAATTCAGATTGGAATGAACTTAACTAAAGGGTTAGGAGCTGGCGCAAAACATGACATAGGCCAGGCTGCTGCTGATGAGTCTTTAAATGAAATTATGAATTATATGCAGGGTGCAAACATGGTTTTTATTACATCTGGGATGGGTGGAGGAACTGGAACTGGTGCATCTCACGTTATTGCAAAGGCGGCAAGAGAATTAAATATATTGACTGTAGGCGTAACTACTTTACCTTTTTCATATGAGGGTCCTAAAAGAATGAGGAGAGCGATAGAGGGATTAGAGGAATTTAAAAAACATCTAGACACTATCATTGTTGTGCCTAATCAAAATCTTTTTAAAATTGCAAGTGAGACAACTACATTTGAGGAGTCTTTTAATTTATCAAACAATGTTTTGAAACACGGTGTACAAAGTGTGACCGATTTAATGGTTCGACCTGGAATGATTAATTTAGATTTTGCTGATGTTGAAACTGTTATGAGCTCAATGGGTAAAGCTATGATGGGAACTGGAGAGGCAAATGGAGAAAATAGAGCAATGTCAGCTACAGATATAGCTCTTAATAATCCTTTAATTGATGAATATTCCCTTAAAGGAGCCAAGGGTTTACTGATAAACATCACGGGAGGAAATGATCTTACACTATTCGAGGTAGATCAATCTGTAAATAAAATTAGAGCAGAAGTAGATCCTGAAGCAGAATTAATTTTTGGTGCAATAAAAGATGAAAATATGACAGGAAGCATAAGAGTATCTATAGTAGCTACAGCTCTTGATGGTCATAAATCAGAAAATAAAACAGTATTAAATATGGTTTCCCGTATTCAAAATAGAAATACAGGGCATTCTGAAAATTTATTTTCCCATAATTTAAGATCAGATAATAATACCTTTAATTCAATTGAAGGTGCTACTGCACTTAAACTTGATGAAAGTTATCAATTAGATGAGGAGCAAGAAAATTCATATCAAAATTACGAAAATAGTTTTGAAGACGAAAATTCTAATGTGAAATTAAAGAAATTTGAAGAGGAGACAAGCAATATTCCTTCAGGTGTTTCTATTGAAAGTGCATCATATATAGAGGGAAACTCCACTGATGAGAATCTAAGCGCCTCTTTCGCAGAGGAAAGCGAAGAGGAACAAACTCCAAAACTATTTTCTGAGGATCAGAACTACCAATCAGAGGATGAAATCTTAGATAATAAAGAAATTGATAGTCCCGAATCAAACCAATTATTTGACCAAGATATTGAGGAAGAGGATTTTGAAATTCCTGCATTTTTAAGAAAACAAAAATTTTGATGTTCAAAATCTGGATTAATGATCAACCAAAATTCATCACTGGAATTCTCACATTTTCCAGTAATGTTGGATGAAGTACTAAAAATTTCCTTACCAGCTTTAGGTGGAAAATTTTTTGATTGTACTTTTGGAGGGGGAGGTTATTCAAAAGAAATTTTAAAATTTTCTAATACATATGTGCATGCCCTCGACAGAGATAAAAAAGTCTTATCAAAAGTAAAAATACTTGAAAAAAAATATCCTAAAAGATTTAAATTTTATCAAGTCAAGTTCAGCCAATTAGATGAAATTTCGAGCACAGATGTTAATGTCGTTATTTTTGATTTAGGTTTATCTTCAATACAACTTGATGATCTTGAAAGAGGATTTTCTTTTAAATCAAACTGTAAATTAGATATGAGTATGGGACTTAATGAAATCTCTGCTTTAGACGTAATAAATAATTTAAATGAAAAAGATTTAAGGTCTGTTATAAAAATTTTGGGTGAAGAGAATGAAGCATTTAAAATTGCAAAAAATATCGTAAAATATCGAAATATCAATAAGATAACAAATACATCAGACTTAGTTAAAATAATAACTAAAAGCAAAAAAAGAAATTATTCAAAAAAAATTAATCCCTGTACTAAAACTTTTCAAGCATTAAGAATTTTTGTTAACAAGGAGATAACCGAATTAATTAATGGAGTAATTAGTGCAACTAAAAAATTAAAACCAGGTGGAAAAATTTTAGTGATTAGTTTTCATTCCATTGAGGATAAAATAGTAAAATTTTTTTTCTCTAATTATTCAAAAAATAGGTCTAAAACATCTAGGTATTTCCCAGAAAATAAAAACAAAGAATCAATACTATTTGATGAATATAGAAATAAAATTATTAGACCAACAAAAAAAGAGATTGAGGAAAACGTTCGATCTCGCTCAGCAAAACTAAGATTTGCTATCAGAAATAAAAATCAATTTAAATATCCCGCAGGCTTAATTAATAAATTTAAAAAATATTTAGATTTGGAATCCATAAATGTATAAAACAAAATTTATTATTTCATCACTAATATTCATTTTCTTACTATTATTAACATCGATCATTAAAAATGAAACAAGAATTATTGAAAAAAAAATTTCAAGCTTAAATGTAGAAATATTATCTAAGGAAAAAGATATTAATGAGACTCAACTTGATTTTTATTATTTAACTTCACCTGCTGAAATTGAAAAAAGATTGAACACAATAGGTTTTGTTAATTATGAGCCAATTGAATTCTCAAAGATATTTTTTGAAATTTCTGATTTTATGAATATAGAGAATAAAATAACTAATTTACGGGATTTAAATGAAAAAAAATAAAAACATTAATCAAAAAAGTTTTTATTTTGAGGATTATCTAGAAACGAATAAAAAGAATAAATCGCTTAAAAACTCAAACAATTTCCAAGATAGAATTTATCTATTATTTTTTTTCTTTTTTTCCTTAATATTAATTTTTTCTATCAAAATTACTCTTATATCATTGAACAAAAAAGAAATTTTTAATTTAGAAAAACAAAAATCTAAATTTTCATTAGTACGAAGAGATATAGTTGATAGAAATGGAGATATAATTTCTAGAAACATAAATACTTTTCATGCAGCGGTAGATCCTAAATTAATTAAAGATAAAAAAAATTTTTTGATTAAATTACGTTTACATTTTCCAGATCTCCCAATTCATGAAATTAAAAAGAAAATTGATGGAAAAAAATACTTTCGTTTAAAAAAAAGGATTACTCAAATTGAAAAAGATAAGTTTTGGGCTTTAGGTGAAAAAGCTATAAAGTTTGAACCTTTTCAAGCTAGAATGTATACCCATGGAAATTTATTTAGCCACATCATTGGTCAAGTTGACTACGATAATTTTGGAATTTCAGGCATTGAAAAATACTTTGATAGAGATTTAAAAAATAAAAATTTGTTGGGACAGCCTTTTGAATTGACTTTAGATAGTAATATTCAGCACATAGTTAATAAGGAATTAAGCACTGCAATTAAAACTTTTAAAGCTTCTGGTGGTGGAGCTATATTAATGAATGCAAAAAATGGAGATATAATTTCGTTAGTTTCACTTCCGAATTATAATATAAATCAAAGATTAGCCATAACAGATAAAAAATTTATAAATAAAATTACAAAAGGTGTTTATGAACTTGGTTCAATCTTTAAAACTTTCACAGTTGCATTAGCTATTGAAAAAAAATTAGTCAATCCTGAAACTGTGATTAAAAAAATTCCAAGAAAAATAAGATGTTCAATATACGAAATTACAGATATGAAAGAACATCCGGAAAATTTATCGGTTGAACAAATTTTAGTAAGATCATCCAATGTGGGTACAGTAGTTTTAGCTAAAAAAATTGGAGAGGAAAATTATAAAGATTTTATTAACCAGACAAAATTAACTAAAAATCCTGTTATCGAATTACAAGAAGTAGGAATTCCACATAAACTCAAATGGGATAAATGCAAATTAGAAACAATTTCTTTTGGTCACGGTATTACAACAACACCTTTGCAAGTTACAGCTTTGTACTCTGCAATTATTAATGGTGGTTATTTAATCACACCTAGTTTAATAAAAAACAGAAAAATTGCAGAAACAAAATCTATAATATCTAATCGAACAAGTTCTGAATTAAGAAAAATGTTAAGAAAAGTTGTAAGCAGTGAAAAAGGCACAGCAAGCTTAGCCGACAAAGATGGATATGATATAGGTGGCAAAACTGGTACAGCTGAAAGTTATGGTGATAAAAAAAATAGAATAAACACCTTTATTTCATTTTTTCCTGGTAATGATCCTAAATATACTTTTTTCATAATGTTAGAGAATCCAAAAATTAACAAAGATTTAGTTTATAATTATCGAGGAATAAAGACTAAAGCACCCTATAACACATCTGGTTGGAATTCTGTTTATGTCGCCGGCAAAATAATAGAAAAAATTGGGCCAATTTTAGCCATAAATAATAAAGACTTTACAGATCAGTATGTTGCTGAAAAAATTAATTAAAGGTACATCCAAAATTAACGGAAAAAAAAAAATTTCCGGAATTGCAACAAATAGTAAGGAAATTAAGAAAAATTTCATTTTTTTTGCAATTAAAGGATTAAAATTAAACGGAGAAAAATTTATTAAAGAGGCAATTAAAAAAGGAGCATCAGTAATCGTTTGCTCTAAAACCTGCAAAATAAAAAATAAAAATATAGTAATAATAAAAAAAGATAATATTCGACTATTTCTAGCAGAAGTAGCTTCAAAATTTTACAAAGCTAAACCCAAAAATATAATTGCAGTCACTGGGACTAACGGAAAAACTTCTGTAGCCGATTTTTTTTATCAAGTTTGTAGAATTAATAATATCCCAGCTGCTTCGATTGGCACATTAGGCATAAAATATAATAACAGGAAATTAAAAGCTGATCTTACTTCTCCAGATACAATCTCAATTCATAAATATTTAAATTTTTTGAAAAAAAAGAAAATTGAGAATGTTATTATAGAGGCTTCGAGCCATGGATTAGATCAATGTAGATTACACTATATTAACTTTAAATCTGCTATTTTTACTAATCTTAGTCAAGACCATTTAGATTATCATAAAACTATGAAATCTTATTTAAATTCAAAATTAATACTATTTAAAGAAGTTTTAAAAAAAAATGCTCAAATTATATCTGATGCAGAAATTTTACCTTATAAAAGATTAAAGCAAATAGCAAAAAATAGAAATTTAAGAATTTCTGATATAGAAAAAGTTACTGAGAAAATTAAAGAAGAGCTTTTAACTGATATGAATGATTACAACATAAAGAATTTAGCAATGGCTATAAAAGCATTGTATTTATGCGGTCTTAAAGAAAGTTTGATTTACAGATCTATTAAAAAAATTAAAGATGTAAACGGTAGATTAGAGTTAGTGAGAAACCTTCCAAATAATAGCAAAGTTTTTGTTGACTATGCACATACACCTGACGCATTAGAAAAAACATTAAAATCTCTTAAAACTAAATACAGCAATAACATCACGCTTGTTTTTGGTTGCGGGGGTGACAGAGATAAAAAAAAACGACCTCTAATGGCAAAAATAGCTGATAGAAATTGCAAAAAAATTTATATTACTGATGACAATCCAAGAAATGAAAATCCTAAACTAATTAGAAATGAACTTTCAAAAAACATTTCAAAAAATAAGTTATTTAACATAGGCGATAGAAAATCAGCGATTAAAAATGCGTTACAAGCTGCTACTACTCAAGAAATTATATTAATTGCGGGAAAAGGACATGAAGTTCAACAAGTTTATAAAAACAAAATCAAATATATTTCAGACAAAAAAATTGTAAAAAATATAAAAATACGAAAAAAATCTTTGTCAAAAGAACGACAAAATATTTTTCAAAATCAATCATTTTTGAAAAGAATATTGGGAAAAAATATAAATCTAAAATTTAATGATCTTTCAATTGATACTAGAACGATAAAAAAAAATAACTTATTTTTGGCTATTAAGGGAAAAAACAATGACGGAGATAAGTTTTCTAATATTGCGTTAAAAAAAGGTGCAGGATGCATTGTTTCCTCTTCTTCTGCAAAAAAACATAAAAACATAATAAAAGTAAAAGATCCTATTATTTTTTTAAATAAATTCGCAAAACTCAAAAGAGAATTTTCGTTAGCTAAAATAATATCTATAACAGGAAGTGCAGGTAAAACTTCCTTAAAAGAATTAATGAAAAATTTGTTATTAAATGTCGGAAGCACTTACGCATCACCTAGGTCTTTTAATAATCACCTTGGGGTACCTTTAAGCTTATCAAACCTTAGGTCTTTTAGTAAATTCGGTATTTTTGAGGTTGGGATGAGTAACTCTGGTGAAATTAGAAAACTATCCAGACTAATTAAACCACATATAGGAGTAATCACTAATATTGGTGAAGCTCATATCGAGAACTTTAAAAATATTAAAGGGATAGCAAAAGCTAAATCTGAAATCATAGAAAATATTTCCCCGGGAGGAACTGTAATTTTAAATAGAGACGATAAATTTTATAATTTTTTATCAAGAAAGGCAAAGTCATTTAATTTAAAAGTTCTATCTTTTGGTACGCACTTAAAATCTGACGTTCGTTTAAAAAAAATTATGAAAAATAATAATAAATCTAAAATAGTTATTTTGAAAAAAAAACAACCAATCAAATTTGAGATCAAAGATTTAAATATTTATAATGTACTGGCTGCGATAGCTATTTTAGACGAGCTAAAAGTTAAGCTAAAAAGCATTAAGTCGAAATTTAAAAAATATGAACCTGTTGAAGGAAGAGGTAAAAAATACCTAATTTCTAGATATAAGAAAAAATTTAAATTAATCGATGAAAGTTACAATGCCAATCCCCTATCAGTTAAAAATGCTATAATGAAACTTGGCTCTATTAAGAAAGAAAGATTTAAGAAATATCTAGTGCTTGGAGATATGTTAGAGCTAGGTCTAAAATCTAAAAAATATCACGAGGAATTGTCTAAAGTTATTAACAATTCTGACATTGACAAAGTATTCATTAAAGGAAAAAAAATGATTTTCACTTATAAACATCTCAAGAGGAATAAAAGGGGGAATATTTTACAAAATATTGAAGACATAGATTTGAGTTTAAGTAAAATGATATCAAATAATGATTATCTTATGATTAAAGGATCGAATGCTACAGGGCTAAATGGATTTACAAAAAAAATGTTGAAAGGAGCAATATAAATGCTGTTTAGTTTACTAACATCTTTAATTGATCAATATACTTTTTTAAATGTATTTAAATATTTAACTTTTAGGACTGGACTTTCTGTTGTTACATCTCTCGTAGTAGTCTTTATTATTGGCGCACCTCTAATTAAACTATTTTCAGAAAAAATGATCACTGGCCCAATTAGACAAGATGGACCAATAGACCATATTATAAAAAAATCTGGGACACCAACTATGGGCGGAGTAATTATAATTATTGGAATAATTTCAAGCACACTTTTGTGGGCTGATTTGAATAATATTTATATTTGGACTTTAATATTTGTCTCATTATCTTTAGGTGCATTAGGATTTTTGGACGATATGCTTAAAATAAGGTTTAAAAATTCAAGCGGATTAAAATCAAGATATAAATTTTTAGGACAAGTAGTAATAGGTTTAGTAACTTTAGTAATCTTAATTAAATATTCAAATCATGAATACTTATATAATCTTTATTTTCCATTTTTAAAAAATTTAATATTTCATATGGGATTATTTTTTATTCCATTTGGTCTATTCGTGATTATCGGTGCCTCCAACGCAGTAAATTTAACTGATGGCTTAGATGGATTAGCAACTGTTCCAGTAATGCTTGTTGCGCTATCATTTACATTAATTTCTTACGTGGTTGGTAATACAATATTTTCTGAATATTTAAAAATACAGTATATTCCTGATGTTGGAGAGCTATCTATTTTTTGTGGATCTATAGTTGGTTCTTGTCTTGGTTTTCTTTGGTATAACGCTCCACCAGCTAAAATTTTTATGGGTGACACTGGTTCCCTTTCTTTAGGTGGATCACTTGCTGCGATAGCAATAATTGTCAAACATGAAATTGTACTTGCAATTGTTGGAGGTTTATTCGTTTTAGAAACAATTTCAGTAATTATACAAGTAGTTTCATATAAATTAACAGGTAAAAGAATTTTTGAAATGGCTCCAATTCACCATCATTTTGAAAAAAAAGGATGGGCAGAATCTACAATCGTAATTAGATTTTGGATAATTGCTATTATTCTGGCGTTGATTGGTCTAGCTACTTTAAAACTACGGTAAAGTATGAGCCTGATTCCAAAATTCAAACAATTATCGTTTCTTGTTTATGGCTTAGGTTTGTCCGGACAATCTGTAGTTAAATTTTTTAAAAAAAATAAAATAAATAATTTTCAAGTTTGGGATGATAAAGAAAAAAATTTATTTAAAAAACTTAGGACAAAAAATCTCAAAAAATCACTGGATCAAGTAAATTATATAGTTTTATCACCTGGTATAAGTTTAATAAAAAATAAAAAACTCCTCAAATATAAAAGAAAGATAATAACCGATATTGATTTGTTTTATCTAAGTAATAAAGAAATTAAAAGTATAGTTGTGACTGGCACTAATGGTAAATCAACCACATGCAAATTATTATTTCACCTTCTAAAGAAAGCTAAATTTAGAACTTTTCTTGGAGGAAATATTGGAACTCCAATTTTAGATCTAAAAAATTTAAAAAAGAGTTACGTTATAATTGAGACATCTTCTTTTCAGCTTTCTCATTCACAATTTATCAAACCAGATTTTGCAATTTTTTTGAATTTAACTAATGACCATCTAGAATGGCATGGAAGTATGAAAAATTATTTGAATTCAAAACTAAAAATTTTTAAACTTCAAAAAACAAATCACTATGCATTATTAAATAAAAGACTAAAGATGCATTTTAAAAAGAATAATTTTGTAAGCAAATTATTCACACCTAAAATCGAGGTATATAAAAAAATAAAAAGTAGAATTAAAAATCCATATTTAGCATCGAATATTAATGATGAAAATATGAGCTTTGTTTATGCATTTTCAAAAATTTTAAATATAAGATCAAAATTATTCATTAAAATTATGGACTCATTTAGGGGATTGCCACATAGATTTGAAATTTTTCATAAGAAAAAAAATCTAATATTTATAAATGACTCAAAAGCAACATCATTTACAGCTTCAAAATTGGCTTTGTCTAGTCTTAAAAATATTTATTGGATCTTAGGAGGACAACCAAAACAAGGTGATAAGTTTAATGTATCGAGATATAAAAAAAATATACTTAAATGCTTTATAATAGGAAAAAGTATCCCTTTTTTCAAAAAACAAATAAATGGAAAAATTGATTTTTTAATCACGAACAACCTAAAAAACAGCATTATTCAAATTATGAAAGAGGCTAGATTACAAAAAAATATAATAAAATTTATTCTCCTCAGCCCCGCATCGGCTTCATTTGATCAATTTTCTAATTTTGAACATAGAGGTAATGAATTTAAGAGACTATGTAAAAAATATGGTAGCAAACTCATTTAAATTTATTTTTGTAAATTATTGGCGCAGTATAGATAAAAAAATTCTATTTTGTTTTTTTCTTTTATTTTTTTTAGGTTTATTTTTCTCATTTTCATCAACCTCTTCTCTTGCTGGCGAAAGATTGAATAAGGACTATTACTTCTTTTTTACTAAACACCTTTTTTTTACTTTGGCCGCATTATCAATCATGATTATTATTTCAGCAATCAAGACCGAATTACTTATAAAACTAGTTATTCCTTTATTCTCAATTTCTTTTATTTTGCTTGCTTTGGTTCCTATAATAGGAATAGAGGTGAAGGGTGCGCAAAGATGGTTAGATATTTATTTTTTTAGACTTCAACCAATCGAAATATTAAAACCCTTTTTCATCTTAATGACTGTTAAAATATTAACTCTTGAAAAACTTAAAAACACTCAAATAAAATATTTTCTTAGTTTTATTCTTTTAAGTTCAGTTATTATTTTATTGATTGATCAACCAGATTTAGGCCAGTCAATTTTACTTGTAGGAATTTGGGTAGCTACAGTTTTTATTTCTGGTGTAAGTTTAATTTTTATATTTATTTTTTTTTCAATTTTTTTAATATCTTTCAGTTCTTTATTGATATTTTTACCTGAAAAATTTGGTTACATAATAAATAGATTAATTACTTTTTTCGATCCTAGCCAAGGAGATAGGTTTCAATCATCCTCAGCTCTTGACGCTATTAAATTAGGTGGATTAACTGGACAGGGAATGGGTGAAGGAATTTTAAAAGAAAGCGTTCCCGAAGCACACACTGATTACGTTATTGCTGTAATATCTGAGGAGTATGGTTCATTAGTTTCCATAATGTTAGTTGTAATCTTTTTATATATTTCATTTAGAATTATTAAAAATTGCTTTAAGCAAGAAAATAAATTTTTGAAATTTTCTTTAAGTGGATTAGCGACTTTATTAATTTTCCAAACATTTATTCATGCAGGAGTAAATACTAATTTATTGCCAACAACAGGCATGACCTTACCCTTTTTAAGTTATGGAGGCTCCTCCTTAATTGGAAGTGCAATTATGGCTGGGTTAGTTTTAAATTATACAAAGAATAAAGCTTACCTATATGATTAAAAAAAAAATATTAATAGCAACAGGAGGTACTGGTGGGCATATTTTTCCCGCTTATAGCTTAGCAAAATTTTTTTTAAATAAAAATTATAATGTAAAATTGATAACTGACCTTAGAGGTTCAAAATTTATAAAAAACGACTTAGATTTGGAAGTTATTAAAATAAATTCTTCACCTTTAATTAAAAAAAATATTTTGAAATTAATATCTTCGGTATTCATTATTTGTCTATCAGTAATAAATTCTTTTTTATTTTTACTTTTTAATAGACCTTCTATCATTTTTGGAATGGGGGGTTACTCATCTTTCCCGATTTGTCTGGCAGCTTTTTTTTTAAGAATTAAATTTGTAATATATGAAAATAATTTAATTATTGGAAAAGCAAACAGGACTTTGCTACCTTTTTCAAAAAAGATTTTTGTTTCCTATAAAGAACTTGAAGGTATTCCAGAAGAGCATAAAGCAAAAGTTTCAGAAATTGGCAATATTGTTCGAGAAGAAATAATTAATTATAATAGAAATTCCCAAATATTTAAATCTTTTGATGAAATTAAAATTTTGGTTTTAGGTGGTAGTCAAGCCGCTAAAGTTTTTGCAGAAAAATTACCCAAAATTTTTAAAAATTTAAAAGTATCAGGCTTTCATGTAAAAATTTTTCAACAATGTCAAAAACATCAAAATGAATTTATTTCGCATTTCTATAGAAATTCCAATATGGATTTTGAAATTTTTAACTTTACTAATAAAATTCTAAATTATTATTCTAAAGCTAATTTAGTTATAACTCGTTCTGGTGCTTCGGTATTAGGTGAGCTTATAAATATAAAGATTCCTTTTATATCTATTCCATTTCCCTCATCAGCTGACAATCACCAGTTCAAAAATGCTGAGTTTTACGAAAAAAAAGGATATGGGTATTTGTTAGAAGAAAAAGACATAGAATATAAATTAAATGATTTGATCATTTCTCTTTTTAAAGAGAAAAGTTTAGTAAAAAATATTTTATCAAATCAAAGACAATATTCTGACAAAAACGTATTTATAAATTTAAAAACTCAAATAGAAAAAATTATAAATGAAAAAAATTAATCTAGGCCAGAAAGATATTATTCATTTTGTAGGTATTGGCGGAATAGGAATGAGCGGGCTTGCACAAATAATGCATAATATGGGTTTCAGGATACAAGGAAGTGACCAAAATAAGAATAAAAATACCTCAAGTTGTTTTAAAGCAGGAATAAAAATATTTATTGGACACTCATCAAGTAATATTAAAAAGGCAACTATTTTAGTTAGATCTTCTGCAATAAAGAATAACAATGTGGAATTAAAATATGCAAAAAAAAATAAAATACCTATTTATTCTAGAGCCGAAGTTTTGGCTGATGCAGTGTCTTTAAAAAAAAATATAATAATTACAGGTTCTCATGGAAAAACAACAACAACATCTTTGGTGGCAAAAATTTTATCTGATCAAAAATTAGACCCAACTATAATAAACGGAGGTGTGATAAACTCTTTCAAAAGTAATGCCAAGCTTGGAAGAGGTGATTGGGCGATTTTGGAAGCTGATGAGTCAGATGGAAGTTTTTTAAAATTACCTATAAATTATTCAATAGTAACAAATATCGATAATGAACATTTGGATTATTATAAAAACTATAAAAATTTAGAAAATTCTTTTATCGAATTTATCAACAAAACACCCCCTACAGGAAAATCAATAATTTGTATAGATAATAAAAATATTAATAAAATTTTGAACAAGATTAAAAATAAAAATATTATTACATACGGCGAAAGTAAAAAAGCTGATTATCAGATAAAGAAAATAAATTATAATTTTGACAACACTTCGTTTGAATTGAACTTTAAAGAACAAGGAAAGAAAATTTTTAAAATTAAAAATATTAATGTAAAATTACTGGGAAAACATAATGTACTTAATGCGACTGCCTCTTTAATAGTATGTCATAACCTTGGAGTAAAAATAAATCTAGCCAAAAAGTCTCTTCTAAACTTTTCTGGGGTTCAAAGAAGGATGACTAAAGTTTTTTCTAAAAATAAAAATGATTTTTACGATGATTATGCACATCACCCTACGGAAATTCGCTCGATTTTAGAGGGAGTTAAAAATGTTAATCCTACTAGAAAAATAATAAGTGTTTTTGAACCGCACAGATATACTAGAGTAATGTCATTAAAAAATGAGTTTTCAAAGAGTTTTTTTAATTCCCAGATTGTAATTATGTGTCCTTTATATGCCGCAGGTGAGAAGAAAAATTTTCAATTCAATCAAATTAGATTTGCAAATTTAATAGCTAAAAATTCAAAAACTCAGGTAATTATAATTAAAAATGAGTTAGAACTAATTAAATATTTGAAAAAAAATCTTATTAATAATGAAATAGTGATTGGTATGGGTGCAGGCGCAATTACAAAATGGATGGCAAAACTTAAATCTTCATTATGACATTAACAATAAACTTTATAAAAAAATTTGGAGATAGTTTTAATGAAAATGTAAGTCTAGCAAATTATAGTTGGTTTAATTTAGGTGGTAGAGCTGAGTATTTTTATAAAGCAAAAAATAAAGATCAACTAATAGAATTTTTGAAAGAAGTTAAAAGTAAAAACTTGAAAATAACAATTCTTGGGGCTGGATCTAACACATTGTTTAGAGACAACGGAGTCAAAGGCGCTGTTATTAAACTTGGAAAAGATTTTTCCTATATTAATAAGTTGGAAAAAGATATCTTACAAGTTGGAGCAGCAACACTTGATAAGAAATTAGCCAATTATGCAAAAGACAATAGCTTAGCAAATTTAGAGTTTCTGTCCTGCATTCCAGGATCAATTGGTGGTGCGATTAAAATGAATAGTGGTTGCTATGACAATGATATTTCGAAAGTTTTAATATCTATACAAGCCATAGATGTAAACAAATTTTTAGAAATAGATATCAAAAGAGAGGATATAAATTTTTTATACAGAGGTTCAAGTTTACCTGATAATTTAATTATAGTCTCAGCAAAATTTAAATGTTTAATTGGTAAAAAAGAACAAATAGAAAAAAAACAAATTAGTCTTTTAGAGAGAAAAAAATTATCTCAGCCAAGTCAAATAAAAACATGCGGTAGCACTTTTAAAAATTTAAGTGAAAGTAAAAAAGCTTGGGAGCTAATAAAAGAGGCAGGTTGTGAAAATTTTAAAGAAGGAGACGCAATTATCTCAAGCAAACATTGTAATTTCTTTGTAAATAATGGCAATGCTAAATCATCTGATATTGAAAAGTTGATAAACAGAGTTAAAAAGAAAGTATTGGAAAAAACTGGTGTTAATCTAGAATTAGAAATTAAGATTGTTGGTGAATAAAAAAAATTTTTATAATGTATTGGTCGTTTTAGGCGGAACTTCCGGAGAGCGACCTGTTAGTCTTGAAAGCGGAAAAGCATGTGTAAAAGCTTTGAAAAAAAAAGGGTATAAAGTCTCAACTTTTGATCCAAAATATAAAAACTTTAATTTGATTGGTAAGAAAAATGTTGATGTTATATTTAACGCATTGCATGGTAGAGATGGTGAAGACGGCGTTGCTCAAAGTTATTTTGAATATTTAAGAATTCCTTATACTCACTCTGGTGTTATTAGTTCTTTTACCGCAATGAACAAGGTTAATTCCAAAAAGATATTTATCAAAAATAATATTAAAACCCCTAAATTTTTTTCTATTAAGAAAAACAATTCCAAAAAAATTACAATAAAAAAAATTATAAAAAAAAAAAAAATAAAATTTCCAATAGTGCTGAAGCCTGTTAATGAAGGATCTAGTTTAGGCGTCCACATTTGTAAAAACGAGAAAGAATTATTTAAATATCTCTCATTACTTTTAAAGAATTATGATGAGATAATGTTTGAGGAATATATCGGTGGTCAAGAAATTCAAGTTGCAGTTATTAATAGAGATGCACTTGGAGCAATTGAACTTATTCCAAAAAGATTTTTTTATGATTATAAAGCAAAATATACAAAAAAGGCAAAAACTGAGCATGTTATGCCTGCTAGAATTTCTAAAGAAAAATATAATCAGGTTTTAAATATTGCAAAAAAAACTCATAATGTCTTAGGCTGCAGAGGAGTTACAAGGTCAGATTTCAAATTTTATAATAACAAATTTTATTTATTGGAAATTAATACGCAGCCGGGTATGACAAGCTTATCTTTGGTGCCAGAAATCGCAAATTACAAAGGCCTATCATTTGAAAACTTAGTTGAAAAAATTCTACTAGATGCAAGTACGAATAGATGAAAAATAGAATATTTATCGCTTTAACTTTATTTTTAATATTATCAACAGTCACCTTTCAACAAAATTTATCTATTACTAAATTTAATTTAAAAGAGATAAAAATAGAAAATACTGTTTTGTTAACTGAAGCAAATTTAAAAAAGGAACTGAACTCTCTATACGGTAAAAATTTAATAACATTAAAAAACGAAGAAATAGAAAATCTTTTATTGAAAAATAGCTTCGTTGAAAGTTTTTTTATTAAAAAAAAATATCCTAATACCCTAAAAATTAAAATTTATGAAAAAAAACCAATCGCTATTTTAATAGATAATAAGAGAAAATTTTATGTAAGTGACAAGATAGATTTAATTAAATTTCAGGATTTTCAAAATTTTAAAAATTTACCATATATTTTAGGAAATAAAGAAGAATTCAAAATATTATACAGAAATTTAAAGAGAGTAAATTTTCCCTCAAAAAATATAACAAACTATATACTATATGACTCAAAAAGATGGGATTTGAAAACAGTGGATAAAAAAATTATTAAACTTCCTACAAAAAATTACGTAAAAAGTTTAACGAATTTCTTAACAATTCAAAATAATAAAAATTTTTCGAAATATTTTATTTTTGATTATAGAATTAAAGATCAGCTTATTTTAAAGTGATATATGAAAAACTTGTCATTAAAACTATATTTGGAAATTAACAAATTAAATTATATTTTTTTTGTAATAGAAAATAATAATGAAAATTTTATTAAAGTAGATTATAAGTTAGTTATTCCATTAAGTGGTATAGAAAATAGCAGAATTACCGATCAAAAAAAAATTTCTGATATTGTCAAAGAAAATATTTATCTAATTGAAAAAAAATTTAATCAATCTTTCTCAGAAATTATTTTAATTTTAGACAATTTTAACCCTAATTTTATCAATTTTACTGGTTATAAAAAATTAAATGGATCACAAATTCTTAGGGAAAATATTACTTATATTTTAAACACACTAAAATCATGTGTTGACAAAACTGAAAAAAATAAAAATATTTTACATATTTTTAATACTAATTTTAGTTTAGATAAAAAAAAAATAAATAATTTACCAATAGGATTATTTGGAGATTTTTACTCACATGAAATATCATTTAATTTGATAAATAAAAATGATTTCAAGAATTTAGAAAATATATTTACAAATTGTAATTTAAAAATTAAGAGAATTTTTCTAAAGAGTTTTTTATCTGGCGCTACTATTAGCGATAATAATAAAGATAATGAAACTTTTTTTAAAATAAAAGTAAACAATAATTGTTCCAAAATTTTTTATTTTGAAAATAATTCACTAAAATATGAACAAGATTTTCAATTTGGATCTGATTTAATTATAAAAGATATATCAAAGATTACCTCTTTAAAAAAAAATGTCGTTGAAATGATTGTAAACGAAATTATATTTAATAAAGATATTTCAAAAGAAGAATTGATTAATAAAGATCTTTTCAAAGATACTGCGTATAGAAAAATTAAAAAAAAGTTAATTTATGAAATTGCATTAGCTAGAATTGAGGAAATAGCAGATATTATTATTTTTAAAAATATTAATATTGATTATTATAATAATCAATCCAATGTAATTTTTTTAGAAATAGATAATGGGCTGCATTCAAGAAGTTTAAAAGAAGTTTTTATCGAAACTTTCAAAAGAAATAACCACGAAGTTAAATTTCTTGATAAACTTTCAGACGAAAAGATGTTTAAAACAGTCAATAAGCTCGTCCATTTTGGTTGGAAAAAAGAAGCTATCCCAATTTCACAACCTAAAAAGTCTTTAATAGCAAGGTTTTTAGGCTCAATATTTGATTAGCTTTTGTTTTTTTTAGAAACATTAGTTGTTTTAAGCTTTTTTACTCAATTACATATAACTTCTCAAATGTTTGAATTATATCAGAAAACTTTAAATAAAAAGATCACCTTTAGTGGCATTGGTCTGCATTCAGGTAAAGCCTCTAAAATTACAATTTTACCAGGAAAAGTGAATGAAGGCATAGTTTTTAAAAGAACTGATGTAAATAAAAATAATTTAATAAAAGCATGTTTTAAGAATGTTTTATCCGCGAAACTTTGTACAACACTCGAAAATAAAAATGGAGTAAAAGTCTCAACCGTTGAACACTTGTTAGCAGCGCTTTATATATATGGCGTTGATAATGCAGTAATTGAAATAGATTGTGACGAAGTACCAATAATGGATGGTTCTGCAAAAGAATTCCTTAATTCTCTAAAAGGTATAGAGCTTATAGAGCAAACTCAAAAACGAAAATATATAAAAATTTTAAAAAAAGAGGAATTAATTGATGGCTCGAGAAAAATATTTATAGAACCAAGTGATTCTTTTCAAGTTGATTTTAAATTAAACTATGAAAATAAAGTTATTGGTCATCAAAGAAATCTTGTAGACTTTCAAAAAGATAATCTTAAAGAAGTTACAGAGTCTAGAACATTTTGTTTGTTCGAGGATGTCGAAAAGATTAAGAGGTTTGGTCTTGCAAAAGGAGGTTCGCTTGATAACGCTTTAGTAGTTGATGAAAATAAAATATTAAACAAAAGCGGTTTAAGAAATAAAAAAGAATTTGTTAATCATAAAATTTTAGATCTTGCAGGAGACTTTTTGCTCTTTGGATTTAGAATAATAGGTAAAGTAACTTGCTATCATGGTGGACACGAGTTGACCAATATGTTCTTAAGAAAATTGTTTGAGGCTAAATCAAATTATAAAACGATTGAATTAGAGGAAAATTTAATGGTGTCTCAAACTAAGGCTTTTATACCAATTAAAGAAGCGGTCAACGCTTAATTTTCATAAAAATTTACCATTTAAGATAAATTTGTTATTAATCATGAAATGATTTTACGTTTCATATTGGTAATATTTTTTATTTTATTTGCTTCATGTTCCAAGGATGAATTAGGTTATGAATTAAGACCTAAAGTTGATCCATATTTAGTATATGAAGAAGCTTATAAAGCTTTTGAAGAGGGAGATTATTTTTATGCACAAAAGAAATTTTTTGAGGCTGAGCTTAATTTAGAAAAAATTGAACACGCTGCTAAAGCATCAATGATGGCTAGCTATTCTTTATATAGTATAAATTTTTATGATGAAGCCTTAGAAAGTATTAATAGATATTTAAAAAAATATCCTACCGATAAAAATAATATTTATGCGCATTATTTAATTGCAATAATTTATTTTGAGCAAATATCTGACGAAAAAAAGGATATGGATCCATTAATTAAATCTAGAGATAAAATTGATTATTTTTTAAGAAAATTCCCAAATTCGGAATATGCAATAGATTTAAAATTTAAAAAAGATCTAATAATAAATCAGATGGCAGCTAAAGAACTCTTTGTTGCAAAATATTATATATCTACTCAAAAATGGATACCTGCAATAAATAGATTAAAAAAAATTGTTAAAGATTACGACAAAACAATTTTTATCGAAGAAGCCCTTCATAGGTTGGTTGAGATATACTATTTTATAGGTTTGGAAAAAGAGGCAAAAAAATATGCAAGTATCTTAGGATACAACTATAATTCAAGCGAGTGGTTTAAACAATCCTATAAGATACTTAATAAAGAATATGATTTATTTCAAAATACCAAAAATAAAAAAGAAAATTTGATTAAAAGAATTATTAAAAAAATTAGATAATCTAGGATTAAATGAAAAATAAAACAGAAATTATCAAAAAATTCAAAAGAAAATTAAGTGAAATTAAAAATCACAATAATCTTTACTACAATCAAGATAAGCCTATTATTTCTGACAAGGATTTTGACAAATTAAAAAAAGAAATTATACAGCTTGAAAAAAAATATCTTTTTTTAAAAGAGTATGGATCTTTTGAAAAAATTATTGGAGCACCTCCCTCAAATAAATTCAAAAAAATTAAACACTTACGACCTATGCTTTCTTTATCAAACGCATTTAATGAAGGTGATATGAAAGATTTTCAAAAAAAAATTAATAATTTTTTGAACAACAAAAATTCTAACATAGAATTATTTGCAGAACCTAAAATTGATGGCATATCCGCAACACTTATTTATGAAAAAGGAGTTTTAGTTAAAGGTTTGTCTCGTGGTGATGGTACCACTGGTGAAGATATTTTACAAAATTTGAAGACTATTAAAAGTATTCCAAAAAAAATAGAGTCCAACCAAGTACCAAGTTTATTAGAAATTCGATGTGAAATTTTCATTGGTAAAAAAGACTTTTTAAAAATCAAAAATAATTTTGCAAATCCTAGAAATGCTGCAGGAGGCTCTTTAAGACAAAAGAATTTTAAAGAGACTGCTAAAATACCACTTAAATATTTTGCATATGGTTTTGGGGCAATAGAACCTATGACATTTGAAACGCAGTCTAGTTTTTTAAAAAAAATTAATGAATGGAATTTTTCAATTAATCCGCTTTCTAAAGTAATTTATAATTTACAAGAAATTCAAGAACATCATCATAAACTTGATCAAATTAGATCCAGTTTAGATTATGATATTGATGGTATAGTTTATAAAGTTAATAATTTAAGCTTACAATCTAGGTTAGGAAATACTTCAAATTCACCAAGGTGGGCAATTGCTTATAAGTTTTCAGCTGAAAAAGCCATCACAAAAATTAAAAATATCATCATTCAGGTAGGAAGAACTGGAGCAATCACACCCGTTGCTAAAGTAGAACCTGTAACTGTTGGAGGGGTAGTTGTTTCTAATGCAACTTTACATAATGAAGAGGAAATAGAGAGAAAAGATATTCGGATTGGAGACACAATAATTATTCAAAGAGCCGGAGATGTTATCCCTCAAGTAGTATCAGTTGAAAAAACTAAAAGAGATAAAATTAGTAAAAAATTTATCTTTCCGAATAAATGCTTATGTGGTTCCGAAACTTTAAAAGAATATAGTAAAAGCACAAAAAAACTTGATGCTGTAAGGAGATGTATTAAAGGTTACAATTGCAACTTTATTGCAAAAGAAAAACTTAAACATATTGTATCTAAAGAAGCCTTTAATATAGATGGTCTTGGAAAAAAAGTAATAGAACAATTTTGGGATTTAAACCTCATTAAAGAACCATCAGATATTTTTAATCTAGATTATATTAAGATAAGCGAGTTAGAGGGATGGGGAAAGCTTTCTATAAGTAATTTAAAAAAAGCAATAGAAAAATCACAGAATATTTCTTTGGAGAGATTTATTTATTCAATAGGTATAAGACATATAGGTCAAGAGAATGCAAAAATTTTAGCTAGCTTTTTCATTTCTATTAATGAATTTACAAAATTATTTAATTTTAAAAATAGAAATAAAATTTTGATTAATCTGGCAGATTTAGATGGAATAGGTGAAACACAAATACAATCTTTGGAAAATTTTTTTTCCAACGAAACTAATACTAGAATTATTAAAAATTTAATTGATAAACTTAATATTAAAAATTTCATCAGAAAAAACAATGATGGAAAATTTTCAAACAAAAAATTAATGTTCACTGGTGGTTTTAAGAATATGAGCAGATCGGAAGCAAAAACTATTGCAGAGAATAATGGAGGCAAGGTGTTGGGGTCAATTTCTAAAAAACTCGATTTTTTAGTAGTCGGTGACTCTAAACCAACAAAAAGGAAAATTGATCAAGCTAAACAATTGAAAATTAAAATTATTTTAGAAAAGGATTGGAATAAAATTTTAAATAGCTGAACAAGCCTTTTCAAGTTCTAAGGCCTCGTTTCTATTCATAGAATTTTTTAAATTTTTAAAAACAGTTTTGTGGTAATTATTCAGCCATATTTTTTCACCATTACTCAGCTTTTCTTTAATAATTAAATCTTTTTCAATTGGAGCCATTGTTAAATTTTCAAAGCAAATTTTGTTTTTATTTTTTTTAACATAAATAAGATTTTCAATTCTTATGCCAAATTTATGTTTTTCATAGTATCCAGGTTCATTTGATACAATCATACCTTGGCGAAAATTAATGTTATTTTTTTTTGATATTGAATGAGGGCCTTCGTGTACATTTAGAAAATACCCAACCCCGTGTCCGGTTCCGTGTGCATAATCTAAACCAATTTTTTTAAGATATTTCCTAGCGTTATAATCAATTACTGATCCACAAGTATTTTTTTTTAGATTAAAACTTGCTACTGATATATGGGCTTTAAGCACCCTTGTGAAAATTTCTTTAATTCTTTTGTTTGCATTATTTAAAGATATGGTTCGAGTAACATCAGTAGTTCCAAATTCGTATTGCCCGCCAGAGTCAATCAGGTATATATCCCCTTTTTTTAACTTTTTATTTGTCTCTTTAGTCGCTGTATAATGAATGATTGATCCATTTGGACCGGTCCCCGATATTGTGGGAAAACTCAAAAATTTAAATTTTTTATTTTTTTTTCTAAATTTTAATAATTTTTGAGATGCACTAATTTCTGTAACACTTTTTCTAATATAATTTTTTTTAAGCCAAAATAAAAATTTAGTTAAAGCAACGCCATCATAGATATGTGCTTTTTTAGTATTATATATTTCTTTTTTTCCTTTGATAGCTTTGTAAAAATAGATTGGGTCATTAAAATTAAGTATCTTATTATTTTTACCAATAATATCCTCAAAGAAATAAGAGCAAGTATTTTTATCTATAATAAACTTTTTATTCTTAATTCTAGTGAGAACATCTACACATTTTTTTGTATCTAAAAATTCTATTTTTTTGAAGTATCTTTTAAATTCTTTTGAAATTTTTTCTGTATTACAAAAAAATTTTGTATTTCTTTGTCTATCAATTAAAATATAGCTATGTGGTATTGGAGAGTATTCTGTATCACGACCTCTTATATTCATTAGCCAGGCATTATTTTCACTGGCGCTTATAAATAAAAAATCAGATTTTTTTTTATTTAAATAATTAACTATTTTATTAATTTTGGATTGATATTTTTCGCTGATAGAGCTTTCGGGCAGTATAAAAAATTTATTTTTATTTTTTTTTATTTCCCTATCCCAAATTACATCAATTAAATTTTTAGCAATAGGTTTAAATTTACATTTATTTTTTCCAAAGAAGACAGATAAAGTTTTTTTTGTGAATAAACTTGGATCAAATCCTATTGAAATTTTTTTACCTTTAAGAATATCTTTTGGCATTTTACTTGGAATTGTTATAATTTTAAAAGATTTACCACTCTCTTTATCCGCTTGTAGTGAATATCTTCCATCAACAAATAAATATTTTTTTCTTTTCAATATTAAAGCTAATCCATAAGACCCGGAAAAGTCAGTAATAAAATTCAATCTATCATTGTAAGCTGGAGTATATTCTCCAAAAAATTCATCGTTCTTAGGTACGATATATCCTTCAATTTTTTCTTTATTAAAAATTTTTTTTAATTTTTCTACTTTTTCCATTTTAATATTTTATTTTTTTTGTAACGATCCCATCCAGGACTTCTATATTCTTCATCGAACTCAATAGAATTATCTTGATTAAATTCAAAATTTTCATTTTCATCTAAGCCTATCTCATTTTTTTCAACACTTTCTTCTGGAATTTCATTAATAAATCTTGATGGTAAAGCATCCATCCAATCACCATGATAAGCTCTTTTCATAGCAAATGATAAATAAGCCTCTTTTTTCGCTCTTGTAATTCCCACGTAAGCTAATCTTCTCTCCTCCTCTAAAGCAAAATCGCCTTTTTCCTCCAATGATTTTTGATGAGGGAATAAACCCTCCTCCCATCCTGGTAAAAATACTACATCGAACTCTAAACCCTTAGCAGCATGCATTGTCATTAAATTTATTTTAGCTCCTTCCCACTCTTGATCTATTGAAGTGGCTAAAGCTACATGTTCTAAAAAACTCTGCAAATTATCATAATCCTGCATAGCTCTTAACAATTCTTTTAAATTTTCTAATCTATTTTCGTTTTCTAAATCTTTTTTGTTTTTTAACATTGATGAGTAACCTGACTCATCTAATACTAATTTTAACAAATCAAAATGTTTCATTTTATGTGACTCTCTTCGCCATTTCTGAATCATGTTTACCAATTGACTTAAAACCGTTTTAATCTTAGGTTTAAGATCTCCTTTTTCTATTAATTTAATAATTGAGTCTTCTAAACAAAGTTTATTAATACTGCCGTAAGTATAAATTTGTTTAAGAGTGCTCTCACCAACACCTTTTTTTGGCACACCAATAACTCTTTCCAAAGCTAAATCGTCAAATTTTTGATTTATAATTCTAAGATAAGATACCGCGTCTTTTATTTCTGCTCTTTCGTAAAATTTTATTCCTCCTAGAACTCGGTATCCAATACCAACTTGAAGAAATCTTTCTTCAAATTCTCGCGTTTGATATATCGCTCTGACCAGAATTGATACGTCATTTAAAGAGTATTTTTTTTTCAATTTTTGTTCAATAATATCGCTTATACCCTGCGCCTCTTCTTTACCAGTTCTGTAGCAATTAAGTTTTACTAAGTCTCCTTGACTTGCAGAAGACCATAATTTTTTACCAACTCTACTTGAGTTATTTGATATTAAACCTGAAGCAGTTTCTAAAATATTTTTAGTAGACCTATAATTTTGTTCAAGCTTAAACACCTTACAATTTTTATAAATTTGATCAAATGTAAGAAAATTTTTGATTTCTGCTCCTCTCCAGCTGTAAATTGATTGGTCGTCATCCCCAACGCAACAAATATTTTCTTTTTCATTGACTAATAAATTCAGCCATTTATTTTGGATAAAATTTGTATCTTGAAACTCGTCAACAAGAATATATTTGAAATTTTTTTGATAAATTTCTCTTATATCTTTATGTTCCTCAAAAAGTTTTACACAAAATAATATTAAATCTCCAAAATCAAATGCATTCAAATCTTTCGATTTGTTTTGATATATTTCATAAACTTTTAAAATAGATCTTGTCATCACACTTGTTTTTTTTAATTGCACATCTTTAGGTAAAAGTCCTTTATTTTTCCATTGATCAATATGATACATAATTAACTGGGGAGAAAATTTTTTAGCATCTAAATCTTCTCCTTTTACAATATTTCGGATCAATTTTTTTTGGTCCTCCGTATCTAATATGGTAAAATTACTTTTATATCCTAGAGCCTCTGCGTGCCTTCTCAAAAATTTTACACTTATAGAATGAAAAGTGCCCAACCACGGAACAGAGTTAGAGTTTCCTTTGATATATTGCATTACCCTATTTTGCATTTCTTTTGCGGCTTTGTTTGTAAATGTCACACATAAGATTTGATTAGCCCAAGCTTTTTTTTGATTAATAATATGAATAAGCCTAGTAGTTAAAACCCTGGTTTTTCCTGAACCAGCACCAGCTACAATTAAATTTGGTCCTTCTGTACTTAGAACAGCATTTTTTTGTTCTTTGTTTAAGTTTTCAATTAAATTATCTATGTTATTCATAAGAGAGTTTCATTTATATACTAGTTATAAAAATAAAAAAAATGTTAAATAAATTTTCTAAAATAATTAACAATAAATATTCTAAATTTTTTAGATTTATTTTTTATCTAAGATATTTATTGTTGATATTCTTAATTTCTTTGAGTGTATTTTTAATACTTCCTCACTTTTTTAATTATGAAAAAAAAGCAGACATAATTAAAGAATCTTTAATGAAAAATTATAATTTAGAAATAGAAAATAAAAAAAAAATCGAATTTAAAGCATTTCCGATACCAAGATTAGAATTAAAAGAAGTAAAAATAAATAATAAAAATTTTTCACAGGAATTTTATGTGAAAAATTTAAAAATATTTCCCAAGTTTGTAAGCCTATATAATTTTGAAAATCTTCAATTAAATAAGATAATTTTAGAAAACAGCAATATTTCTCTAGAAACTTCTGATTTACAAATCTTTATAAAAAAAGTCTTAAATCAAGAAAAACAATTTTCCATAGACAAACTAAATCTAAAAATTTTAAATAACAACAAATTTATGATGAGAATAAAAAAAATAAGATTTTCAAATTATGGATATAACAAAAATATAATTATGGGGGAGGTATTCAATAAAAAATTTAAAACAGTTATTGACAATAATTTTAAAAATTTACATTTTAAAATACTCAATTCAGGAGTTAGTACTGATATAAGCTTAAATCAAAATAATAAAGACATATTTAGAGGGGTTTTAAAATCAAAAATTCTTAACACAAACTTAAAATTTAATTTCGTTTATTCAAATCAACAATTAAACATTTATAATTCAAATTTTAGAAATAAAAATCTTACTTTCAAAAATGAGAGTGTGATTAATTTTATTCCTTTTTTTGAGATTGACTCAAAGTTTTATATTGAGAATATTAATATTGAATTATTAAAAAAACTGAATTTTAATAGAATATTAAATTCAAAAGAAATATTAAAAAAAATTAATAGCAAAAATGAAATCAGGTTTGTAGCCACTAAGTTTGGTAGTAAATTAATAGATGAATTTGATTTAAAAGCTAACTTGGCATACGGAAGTTTAAATTATTCAAAAAAAATATTAATCTCAAAAAATATATCTTTATGTAACGGAAATATAAACTTTTTAGAAGAATATCCGATATTATTTTTTGATTGTAATATTGAAATAAATCAAAAAGAAAAGTTTCTAAAAAAATTCTCAATATCAAATAAAAAAAAAGAAGAAAATTTAAAGTTACAAGTAAAGGGTGGTCTAAATATTTTGAACAAAAAAATTAATCTAAAAAATATCTCAATGAACAACGATTACGAGGCTTCAAAGGAGGATTTAATTTATTTTAAGAATACTTTTGAATCGATATTTTTTAGCAAAAGTTTTGTGGATTTATTTGATTTAAAGAAAATTAGAAATTTCATTTTAGAAGTATCTTAACTTACTTTGGCTTAGTCATTTTAATGGGGCTCATTATTTTTTCGTATTCATTAGCCTTAAGCAAACCAGCTTTAATAACCTCATGTTTTAAAGTTGTACCATTTTTATGAGCTGTTTTAGCAATGTATGCAGCTTTATCATAACCTATTTTTGGAGCAAGCGCAGTTACTAACATTAACGAATTTTCTAATAAATATTTAATTCTTTTTTTATCAGCTTTAATTCCTTTGACGCAATATAATGCAAAAGTTTTAGAAGAGTCGCTCATTATCTCAATTGATTGTAAAATATTATGAATTATTAAAGGTTTAAAGACATTTAGTTCAAAATGTCCATGTGATCCAGCCATTGTAATACCATTATGATTTCCTATAACTTTAACACAAACCATTGTAACAGCCTCTGACTGAGTTGGATTAACTTTACCAGGCATTATTGATGAACCTGGTTCATTTGAAGGTAATATGAGTTCGCCATAACCAGCCCTGGGACCAGAACCCAAAAATCTTATATCATTGGCAATTTTCATTAAACAAACCGCTGTAGTATTCAATGTGCCGGAAAAATTAACGATTTCATCATGAGCGGCTAACGCTGCAAATTTATTTTTAGCTGGTGTAAAAGGAATTTTTGTAATTTTATTTATTTCTTTAATAATTTTTTTGTCAAAATTTTTTCTTGTATTTAATCCAGTTCCAACAGCTGTACCTCCTTGGGCCAATTGATAAACTTCTTTTAAAGCATTTTCTATTCTAAATATGCATTTTTTAAGCTGCGCATGATAACCTGAAAATTCTTGACCTAAAGTTAACGGAGTAGCATCTTGCAAGTGAGTTCTTCCAACTTTTACAATATTTTTAAATTCTTTTGATTTTTTTAATAATTCTTTTTCTAATAATTTTAAAGAAGGCAGAAGCTTTTCTTTTGATTTGATAGCTATAGCAATATGCATTGCTGTTGGAAAAACATCATTTGTAGATTGAGATTTATTTACATGATCATTTGGATGTATCGGTTTTTTTGAACCTAATTTTCCCCCCATCATTTCAATCGCTCTGTTTGCTATAACTTCGTTAACATTCATGTTAGTTTGTGTACCAGAACCTGTCTGCCAAACTTTCAATGGAAAATGTTCATCGTGTTTACCTTTAATTACCTCATCAGCTGCTTTAATGATAAACTTACTTATTTTAAGATCTAGGTCTTTATTTTTAGCATTAACAATTGCAGCAGCCTTTTTAATAATTGCTATCGAGTGAATCACTAAAGGCCTCACTAAAAAATCTCCAATATTAAAAAATTTATTAGACCTTTCAGTGGATGCACCCCAATACTTATCACCAGGTACATTTATTTTTCCAATACTATCGAATTCTGTTCTGTATTTCATATTTGATTCACTGGTATAATACACTCTTATTAAAAAATTATAAAATATAAAGGACAAAATGACTAATTTTGAAAGTGTGAGAAAATTTATGGAAACGTTTGGTCAAGAAATTAGAGAAAAAGCAGGTTTTCCAAACGATAAAATAACTTCCTTAAGATTTGATTTGATCAAGGAAGAGTTAGATGAGTTAAAAGAGGCAATGACTAAAAAAGATATAAAAGAAGTTGCTGATGCATTAACTGATATTTTATATGTAACGTATGGAGCAGGGCATTCCTTTGGGATCAACCTAGATAAATGTTTTAAAGAAGTCCAAAGCTCCAATATGAGCAAGTTAGGTTTAGACGGAAAGCCAATATTTAATGATAAAGGAAAAGTAATGAAGGGACCAAACTATTTTAAACCCAACCTAACTAAATTTGTAGCATGATGAAACAAAATTCTTATTGGATTTTACTTGGCATTGCTATTGGAATATTGATTTATTTAGGTGACAAATATATTTTTTAAAAATCAACTTTTTTTCAGCAATATATCCAAATGTTTTATTTTTATATTAAAATTACTAAAATTAATTTTTGTAAATGGGTTAACTTTTTTTTGCTTAATTTTATAATCATACTTATCAAATAAGAATTTTATATAATTTAAATTAAAGAAATAACAGTACATAACAGTTGGTAATAAATTAACTTGTTTTACTATAAACATTTTAAAAGAGGACTTATCTTCAAAAAAACTAGTTGCTGATATATTAAAAAATTTGATATTTTTATTAAGTAAAATTTTTAATACATGATCATAGTTTTTAATATATTGTAAAGAACTACCAAAATTCACGTAGTCAAATTTTAATTTTTTTAATTTTATTTCACTGGATAAAACTTCTATATATTTTATGTTATGTTTTTTTAAAAACTTATTAAGATATAGGTTTAAGATAGGTTGATTAACTATAGTGATATGAATTTTTGGAAATTTGTCTCTCAAATAAAGATATAAGTCAATATTTTCTCCTCCGTAATCTAAAAATTTTATTTCTTTTCTACTTTTAAAATTTTTTTTTAGATGGAAATAAATATTTTTATTAAAAAATTTTTTTTTATTCGTATAATTAACGTATTGTTTATCAAAAATATTATCTAAATTTGTTAAAGGATGATTATTTTTTGGCAAAAATTTGTATTTTGTTTCAACAAAGTATATTTTGAAAATTCTTGAAATTTTTCTAGCAATTTTAAGCCATATATAATTGCTAAAATCTATTCTTAAAAAATGATTGATCATTTTTAATATTAGCATAATTAATTAAAACACTTATAAACTTATAATTGGTGTTATTAAATTAAAATTTAAAAGTAATTAACGATAGACTAGATTTCATAGAATTAAATCTATTGTCAAAAATATTATAAATATCTTTTTCAATGTTAAAATTTTTTATATGTACTTTTTTAAGCAACTTAAAGAAATTTTGATTATAACCATTTTCAATATTATATTTTTTATTAGCATCATCAAACCTGTCCTTTTGATTTAATTGAAATCCTACTGGTTCTAAATTTAAAAAGTTAATTGTTTTTACATTAAATTTTGTTTTAAGATTTTTGAAAAAATTATTTTTAAGAAAAGTAATTTGTTCAATAGATTGAAAAGTCGTAAAAATTGGATTTTTTAAATTAAAAGAATATCTTTTTTTTAGGTCGTTAAAATCGAATATGAATGGCTTGACGTTTTTAAATTTATATTTTTTCAATAAATACTTTTGTGTTTTTAAACCCGTATTTGTAAATTCTCCTGAATAAATTTTTATTCTTGGATTTAAAAACGGTTTTATCATAAGTATTCTCTCACCATAGCCACTTCCAAGGTCTACTATTTCATTATATCCTCGCACATGATTTAATACTAAAGAATTTATATACTCATAGTAAATCTTATAATCGGTAAAAAAATTAAAATTTCTTATTTGATAATCATAAAAAAATAACTTATTTTTAAACATCCTTCGATTTTTTAAAGTTGTAGTAATTTTTTTGTGATATTTTTTTTGATCTTGTAAAAAATCTCCAGAAAAAACTTTTGTATATATTTTTTTAGCTCTAGCCCACTTAAAGCCATACTCATGTAAAATTTTCGATTTATCTCTAATCATAAAATTTTATACCAAATTTTTTAATTAAATAAAGCCAGTATTAAAAAAGTGGTGTTGAGATATAGAAATTTTTAATATATTAAACTTTAATGACCTTTGGTTTTTGGATGTTATTATTAGTTTTTTTTATCTATTTTCTTCCAATTATTTTATGTTTGATCTTAATAAAAAAAAAAAATTATAAAAAATTAACAAAGAAACAATACTTCGCAGGCTTTTGGTCTAGATTAGCCGCTGGTATCATTGATCTTATAATATTAATAGTTGTCGGGTTTATCTTAAGCTTTATTGTTGGTCCTTTAATAATTATTTTAGATATTTTAATATCTTGGTTATATTTTGTTATACTTCAATCTTCAAAGAAACGTGCAACTTTTGGAATGCAAGCTTGCGGCATAAAAATACACGATGAACAACTAGGCCGGTTAAGCTTTTGGAGATTATCAGGAAGATATTTTGCGACATGGGTTTCTGCTATAATTCTCTTCATTGGTTTTTTTATGATTGGTTTTCATCCAAGAAAACAGGGGTTACATGATATAATCGCAAGAACGATACATACTCAAGAATAAATGGCCAAAGGACGTAAAGTTGCAGGGTGCTATTAATTTTAGTTAATATATTGAATGTACGAATTATTTGCAAATCTGACTTTGATCATACATTTGATTTTTATTTTATTTGTTATTTTCGGCGGTTTACTTTTTTTTATTTTTTCAAAAATTATCTATATTCATATCCCAGCTTTATTATGGGGAATTTATATAGAACTCACTAATTCCATTTGTCCGTTAACTTATCTCGAAAATTGGTTTTTGCAACAAGGTGGATTAAAAACTTATCCCAATAATTTTATAAATAATTACCTTTTTTCAATAATTTATCCAGAAAGCTTAACCGTTAATATGCAAGTATATCTCGGTATAATATTGATAGTTATTAATTCTTTAATATATGGATTAATTTTTAAAAATTTAAAGAAAAATTAGGGGCGTTCTGTTGCCAGGTGCCCCAAACCCCAACCAATTTTTTGATTAACTCAAAATTTGACTCAAAATTAAAACAATGAGTAAAGCTGCTGCCGGATCCATGATATCTCCTTTCAATTTTAAAGATTAATACTTCTCTTAAAAATACTTTAAACTACCAAAAATTTTGGAGTTTTTAAATACTAAGGGGCGTTCTGTTGCCAGGTGCCCTTAACCTGTTAACGTTATACAACAATTCTAGATCATAAAAAACGGCTATTTCTTTGCTGGGTGAGT
>MDTG01043934.1_pt1 | contig 31473 bp, 28 predicted proteins | sample 811421 | NCBI WGS metagenome assembly MDTG01 (sample SAMN05326645, study PRJNA326480) | marine metagenome | isolation source: seawater | place: Pacific Ocean: South East | collected 2011
GTACTAGATAGGTTAAGTAAGCCATTATTATTGAAGATAATAAGATTGGCATAAAAATCCCAAAGTTATTTTGACCAAATATTTTTTGTGAAACTGCTAAAATGTATTGAATTCCAATTGTTCTATCTAATATAATTTTGTCAAACCACATCGGTGCAATCCAATTCTCATTTTCTAAAATCCATCTAGACTGAAGAACATAATATCCTTCATCGTAAGCAATTAAACTTCTTTTCCCAAGATAAATAAATAAAGGAGAAAATAATATAATTTTAAAAATTTCTATCTTTATTTTTTTTAAATTTTTGTTCATTTTTATAATTTTTTTTATATTTTATTAAAAAAATTTTTAAAATTTATTTTCAAAATTAACCTCTGATTGTGTTACGTTTAACTTCATTATTGTATGCATTTATTGTTAGTTTAATACCATCTTTGAGATTTTTTTTAGATGACCAACCTATATTATCTAGAATTGATGTATCTAGTTTTTTTCTTGGTGTACCATTAGGCATATCCTCATCCCATAAGATTTCACCCCTATAATTAATTTCATTAGCGATCAAGGAAGCTAAGTTTTTTATAGATATTTCTGAGTTGCTTCCCACATTTATCCAACAAATTTCTTCACCATTCGAATCCTTAATTTTATGATTAGATAATAATTTCCAATTTTCTAGTACAAATAAACAAGCTTCCGCTAAGTCATCTACATAAAGAAATTCTCTTAATGGTGTTCCATCACCCCAACACTTAACGAATGGAGAATTATTGTTTTTTGCAGTTGAAAATTTCCTGATAAATGATGGTAAAACATGGCTATTAAATTCACTATAGTTATCTCTAGGACCAAATAAATTAGTTGGCATTAAACAGAGCGCATTAAATCCATTTTGTAATATTAAAGATTGGCAAAGCTTTATTCCTGCAATCTTAGCAATTGCATAAAACTGATTAGTATTTTCTAATGGTCCTGTAAGTAATGAACTTTCGGTAATCGGTTGTTTTGCAAATTTTGGATAAATGCAACTACTTCCTAAGAATAAAAATTTTTTTATATTATATTTATTAGAAATTTCTATTAAATTTGTTTGCATTTTAATATTTTGGAGAATGAAATCCGCGGGATATTTTGAATTAGCATAAATCCCTCCCACCTTAGCCGCTGCCATAATTACTATATTGGGCTTATTTATCTCAAACCATCTTTCTACATCGGAATAATTAAGAAAATTTAATTGAGTTCTTGTTGGATATAAAATTTCTTTATTTTGATATTTTCCAGTACTTAATTTTTCAAAATACAAATTTTTTATTGCGTTTCCTACCATGCCTGATCCTCCGGCTATGAGTATTTTTTCTGGCTTGATAGAATTAGTCATTTTTTGATTGGTTAATAAATATCTTTAAGAAGATATATCATTCACTCTTCCATAATTATCTAAGAATCTTATAATATCATCTTCTCCTAAATAATCACCGCTTTGAACTTCAATTAATGTTAGAAATTCTTTTGTTTTATTAGAAAGTCTATGCTTACTATTCCTTGGAATATATGTACTTTGATTACTTTTCAATATTGAGATTTTATGATCAATTTCTATAGTTGCTTCACCACTTACAACAATCCAATGTTCTGATCGTTGTTTGTGTAATTGTAAAGATAGTGAGGCATTCGGTTTAACCACAATTTTTTTAACTTTCCAGTTTGAATTTTCTACCAATGTTATGAAATTTCCCCAGGGTCTAAAAATTTTTGAATGTTCATTAATTTCTTTAATATTCTTATTCTTAAGTTTTTTAATTACATCTTTTATATCCTGTGATTTATTTTTATTTAAAATTAGTAATGCATCATTAGTATCAACGACTATTAGATTATCGGTATTGACTCCAACTATTAATCTTCCATCACTTTTAAATAAGCAATTCTTGCTTTTTTCCAAGAAGATATTTCCATTAGAAACATTACCATTAATATCTTTTTTAGAGTTTTCCCATACTTGATCCCAGCTTCCAATATCTTTCCAGCCCACATTAAGAGGCATTACAATTCCAGAATTTGTTTTTTCCATAACTGCCACATCGAGAGCTATATTTTTACATTTAGAGAAGTGAACCTTATCAATTCTTTCAAAATCTAGATCTAATTTACTATTTTCTAATGCTTTTCTAGAATGACTTACTATTTCAGGTTCGTAATTATTTATTTCTTGAAGAAAATAATTTGCTCTAAACAAAAAAATACCACTATTCCATAAAAATTTTTCATTTTTAAAAAACTCAATCGCATTTTTCATATTTGGCTTTTCTACGAATCTTTTAATCCTAGTGCCCTTTAATTCATTATTAAAATCGTTTTCTGTTTCGATATATCCATATCCAGTTTCGGGATAAGTTGGTTTTACTCCAAAAGTTACAATTTTGCCTTGATTAGCATAAGTTTTACCTATTTCTAGAGTATTGATAAAATTTACCTTATTTGAAATTATATGGTCAGAAGATAAAACTAATAAAAATGGGTTCTTATCTTTTTCTAAAGCTTTAAGTACTGCAATAGTAACTGCAGGAGCAGTTCCTCTTCCCAAAGGTTCTAATAAAATTGATTTTGGCTTGATATTAATTTTTCTAAGTTGTTCTGCCGTTATAAATCTATGTTCTTCATTACAAATTAAGATCGGGTTATCTAGATTTTCTATAGATAAAATTCTTTCACATGTATTTTGGAGCAGAGATTGATTGTTATTTTCTTCGAGATTTAAAAATTGTTTAGGAAAACTTTTTCTTGATAAAGGCCATAATCTTGTACCTGTGCCTCCACATAAAATAATAGGTATGATTTTTTTACTAGTCATTTCAGAAAAATTTTTTTATTTTTATGCTTTTTAAGCAATTAAAAAGAATTTAATCATTATTAATTTTATTTATTTTATATCCATGTTTTATCAGTAAAGATCTCTTAGAGGCAATCTCTCTATCATTCTTTATCATTTCATAAATTAATTGTTCTAAATTCTTCGTAGGTTGCCACCCTAAGTCTTTTTTTGCTTTTGTTGAATCGCCCAATAAAGAGTCAACTTCGGAGGGTCTAAAATATCTTTTATCAATTCTGATAACAATTGCATTATTATCTTTTCTTCTGCCTACCTCCTCTAATTTCTCTCCTTCCCAATTTATACCTCCCCAACCGAGTTCAATAGCACTAAGTTCAATGAATTTTCTTACACTTTCCTGTCTACCTGTTGCAATTACGTAATCCTCGGGAGTTTCTTTTTGCAGCATTTTCCACTGGATCTCTACATAGTCTTCAGCATGGCCCCAGTCTCTTTTTGCATCAAGGTTACCAACATATATACAATCCTCAATTCCATTATCAATAGCGGATAAACCCATCGTTATTTTTCTTGTAATAAAAGTCTCACCTCTTCTAGGACTCTCATGATTAAAAAGTATTCCATTACACGCAAATATTCCATAGGATTCTCGATAGTTTACTACTATCCAATATGCATATAATTTGGCGACTCCATAAGGACTTTTAGGGTAGAAGGGTGTAGTCTCTTTTTGAGGTATTTCCTGCACTTGTCCATAAAGTTCAGACGTGCTCGCTTGGTAGATTTTTGTATGCTTTATCAAATCTAATAACCTAACAGCTTCAAGAATTCTAAGAATTCCTAAAGCATCGCAGTTAGCTGTATATTCTGGAGATTCAAAACTAACAGCTACATGACTTTGAGCGCCTAAATTATAAATTTCATGAGGTTTAATTTCACCAATTATTTTAATAAGATTACTACTATCTGTTAAATCTCCGTAGTGTAAATAAAGGCTTCTTTTAGAATCATGAGGATCTTCATACAAATGATCAATACGTTGAGTATTGAATGAACTAGATCTTCTTTTAATACCATGAACTTCGTATCCTTTTTTTAAAAGAAATTCTGCAAGATAACTTCCATCTTGCCCTGTAATACCTGTTATTAGAGCTATTTTTCTTTCCATGAAATCAAGTATTTAATATTTTGTCTTATAAGACTATAAATTTATAATTAATTTAAAATTTTTTAAGATTAATTTATAAAAAAATAAAATTTCTAAATAAATTGATAAATTAATAAATTAATAAATTAAATAAATTCTACTTTAATAATATCGTAAATGAAAATTAGTAAACAATTTCTAAGATTTACTTTTATAGGTTTTCAATCTACTTTGATTAACTATCTTTTTTATATCTTTATATTTAAGTTATCTTCTAATTTATTATTAGCATCATTGATAGGATATATAAGTGGAATATTTAATTCATTTATTTTTGGTAAGAAATGGGTTTTTAGAAGTTTAGAGACTACAAACAGCACTCTTACAATAAAATTTGCGACAGTTTACTTAATAGGTTGTTTAATGATGACTTTAATAATTAATTTATTATCAAAATGGGGATTCGAATATAGGTTGGCTTGGTCTTTAGGTATTACTTATTCTATATTAAATAATTTCTTAGGCAGCAAATATTTTGTTTTTAAAAAATGACTATATAATCATTGAAGCCTTAAAAAAATTGTAGTTTTAAATATATATATTGGTCAGACAAAATTTAATTATACTAGTAAAGTATTTTCAATAATATTAAAAGTCTATTAGGTAATTTATGAATTTTTTCTCTGCTTTTTTACTCCTTTTTACGAAAATTCCTGAATCCAAAAAGATAAAAATCAAATGGTTTTTGATAAACATTAGATATAGTAATATATTTAAATTACGCTCATTTAAATTAAAAGATAAAATCTTTAAAATTGATTCATGGGAATCCTATAAATCACATATAAGATTTGTAAATTACTTTTATCCAGTCAAAAATATTTTTAAATCACCAGTTATAAATCAAACTATGTTTGATTACAAAGGTTTATGTGAGGAAATATCTAACAAAAAAATAGATCATGAAGTTATCCAATTATCTTCAAGTATTGAAAAAAGTTTTAATCTTAGAAAAAAAGATTCTCTAGGATATATTTCTAGATTTGGAAGAATTATTGAATATGCTTACTCTTTAGATCCTAAGATTTATAAAAAATTAAATTCAAAATATTTAATTGAGTTCGGTCCGGGACTTGGATTTGCTGGACAGCTTTATTCAAAGTTATTTAATTCAAAATCAATATTTTTTGATTTACAAGAAGTGAAAGATCTTCGTGAAATACTTTTTAGAGAATTCTCAAATAATAAGGGATATGATTTCAGCAAATTTGAGGATTATTCTGACTTTGATTCTTTGATTTCAAGGATAGGAGATATAGATGATTTCTCATTTATTTCAACTTGGGCATTTACTGAGACTCCATTAATTTTGCGAAAAAAATTTCTAAGTGTTATTAGTAAATCGAAAATAGCCATAATAATTTCAAACAAACAATATCGTAATTTAAATAATTTTGAATATCTTAATGATTTAGCTAAAAAATTACCTAATCACAAACATATTTTTGAAAATCTTAACTTTTTAAAAAATTCACCTAATTTCATGAAAAAACATCAAATGCATATTTTTATATCAAAGAGAGATTGATTAAGATAGTAAGCAATTCTTTTTTTATAAAGAATAAAAATTTTGATACTTGATTATAATAAAGTGATATATTTAAAGAGTTTGGTCAAATTTTGAAAATGTTTTTTTCTTAATTATTCACTTTAACTTTGGGGCCATAGCTCAGTTGGTAGAGCACCTGCATGGCATGCAGGGGGTCAGGGGTTCAAATCCCCTTGGCTCCATTAAATTTTAGAATTTATAACAATAGATTTGTTAAGTTCTCATAAATTTTGTTTTTAAACTGATATAGGTTGATAGTAGAAGATATAGCTAAATTTCTAAATAATTCCAAACTCTAAATCTTTCCATTTTTGCCCATTTTTATGATTTTGAAGTAATGGTTTCAATGTCTCTATTTTATTATTGAGTCTCGCTTCAATTTCTCGCTGCTCATTAAAGCTTTTAGCAAAATTTTATAATTAAAAATTTTTAATATTTATAAATTAAGTTTAAAATTTTTAATATCAAATATTAAAATTTTATGCAGTCGATATTAATAGATGCTTAAGTTTGAATATAGATTAAAAAAGTTACAAAAGATTTTTGATTTACGATTAATTATTTTTGTAATTAGAACAAAATCAAAAATAAAATTACTTACAGGTATAATTAAAAATTTTGATTTATCCTTAAAAAGTGTTCACTTTGATTTAGTAAAGTCATTTGAGAAATTTATAGAATCAAAATCAATAGATGAAAGATGGAAAAAAAATACAAATCGATTTTTAATTTGGATAAGTATTTTTGAGCGAAATTTCAGTAGAAATAATAAAATAAAAATTTTGGAAATAGGAAGTCATCAGGGACATAGTGCACTATTCTTTTTATGGTATTTTAAAAAAGCTTATATTGATTGTGTAGATATTTGGAATAATAAAAGAAACGAAATTATATTTGATGAGAGTTTAAATCAATTCTCGGAGAGATTAAATAAGAATAAGCTTTGGTCTTTAGATTTCTTTGCTAACAAGATTAAAAATAGAAGGATTTACGATATTATTTTCATAGATGGAAACCATGAAGCAGAAGATGTATTATGTGATTGTTTACTTTCTTTTGCTGCTCTTAAGGTAAACGGTCTTATGATAGTAGATGATGTTTTTTTAAAGAGTGAACAAAGATTTCAAGATAATAGTATAAAAGCAATAGATTCTTTTTTAAATTTAAAAGGTAGTGATTTAAAAATTTTAAAAATAAATTCACAAATTTTTTTACAGAAAAAGTTTGATTCAAAATAATTTGAAGAAATTAAATTAATTCTCTTAAATTTAAAATCTTATAAAGATAAATCATTATCTTAATTTAATGGTAACTTAATTAATGATTTTGAAAATTTAGAAAAATGTGGAAATATATGTCTACCTATTAATTTGTCATTTTTCCTCTCAATCACTACGATTCCAATATCGTCTCTATCTGAAGTAGATGTTTTAATTTGGTTTTCATCTAGAATTTTTACTTTTTTATAATAACCACTTAATGTCCCTACGTGACCAAACATTAAAGCATTACTTCCGGGCTCAATTTTTAATTTAAAAATATGCTCTCTGAGGTTTTTATTTGCCTCATCATACTGATCTTCACTCCATGAAGTGCGGTGCAAAAGGCTATTAACTATTTTGCCTTCTGTACCAAAACCATAATATGCTGTTTCTCTAGCTCTACAACTTGGACTTGAGATGATATCACTCACTTTCATATCTAATATTTCAAAAACTCTTCCTATTAATTTTGATTCCGCTTTACCTTCTTCTGTTAGACAAGTAACAAGTCCGAAATCTTCATTTTCGCCTAGAAGGCCTAAGCTCAACATCGCAGCGTCGAAAGCTGTTACATCTGTTTCTGGTGTTCTTGGACTAGTTGTATAACGATTTCTGTGTCCATGTCTGAAATGAAGAATATAGCCTCCTCCCTTAATTTTTTCTGCCCAATATTTGTGCTTTGCCTCATCAGCAAGAACTATATTTGAGCTAAAAGATAAAGTGGTTAGTATAAGTAATAAAGTTTTATTTAACTTTAGATTTAGTGGATTAACTTTTTTTTTAAAACTTTGAAGCCTTTTTATTAATTTATTTGATAAATTATTTTTACTTATAATTAGTTTATAGTGATATTTTTCTATATTTTTAAAAAATATGTTTTGACTCAACTTCATTTACTTATCAATAAGTTTATAGAAAAATAATAAATCACTACAAATAATACAATTAAAAAATTTAATATATTGTAAGTATTTAATGCTATTCATCAACTTTTTTATTATTTAATGAGGGAATTTTTTATTTATGATTTTTTATTTGAAAATTTATTTTTAAATAAAAAAATTTAATTGCATAAATATTTCAAAGTATTTTTAATCCTATTATTATTGTTTAAGTATCCTGGTGGTATATTAAAGCGAAACTTATATTCAATATTATATAAATATGTTTTATCTAATATAATTGATTTTCTAATACTGAGATTTTCATCAAAAATCCATCTGTTCAAATATTTATTTTTATAATTTGCTATAAGTTCTATGAGATAAACTTCATATGAATTAATTCTTTCATTTCTTTTATTTACGTTAAAGTCAAAAATGGAAACATCTTTTGCTAAAACTTTAAACTGTTCATTAATTATTTCTTGATCTTTTGAAGACCCCCAATTTAATCTCTTAGTATTTCTTTGAAAATCAATCATTTTTCTCCAAAAAGCATCATTTGACAAATATGAAAGTCTTCCACCTTTTATATCTTGAAAAGGTACTAGTTCTTTACTACCATCCTTTAGAATTCTACAGGCAACTATATTGAACCTCGATTGTTCGATATTTTCATTAAAGACATCAATTGGTCCCTGACCAAATATTTGATAACTGATATGTTTTTCTATACTAGATATATATTTATTTTCAGAAAAAGATATTAAAGCATTTTTTATATTTTCATCTTTCGCTGATTTGATAAGTACAGAAAGAGAATTTACAACAAAAAATGACCATATAAATCCTAAATTCAAGCAAATTTTAATGAATCTAAAAATACTTTTTTGGTATTTATTTTTTATAGTTTGTATTTCTAAGATAGATGTATCTTGAACTTTATTTTTACTATTAAATAAAAATGTTTTGGGATTGTATATTAAAGTCCAAAGAATTATTTGGGTAAAAGCGGCATATTCAATATTCATAATTACAATTGCCGATAAGAAAAAAAGTAGTCCCCACCAAAAAACAATCCTTCTCAATAATTTAAATCCTGGTAAGCACCATAAGAAACCTTCCCATGCCAACATTCCATAGGTGCTAATTTTTGAAAATATCATAAGAAATGGATCTTCTAAATCTGAAAAAAATCCAGAAAAATCACTATAAAATCCTGTCCTTAATATTGAGAAAACTGCAGTTCCATTAATCCAAGCATCGTTATATAAGTGAAGAAACATGCCTCTAAAATATACCCCACCCCATAGAAATAAAGTTATTGTTCTTATAGTTCTAATATTTAAAGTAATTTGATTTGCATAAAATATAAATTTCCGATAAAAACTAAATTTTTTTATCAATAAAAAGTCTATAGAGTAGAACATCCAACAATTACTAAGAAATAAACTTAAAAAACTTATATTTAGAATATTTGTGTTTAGATTTGGTAGTAATAAACTATCAACTCTTGCAAGAACAAGAATCGATATAGGGCTTAAAAATCCAAATAAAACACTTAAGCAAGAAAATATTGCAACTATCAACGTTTTAAAGTTCAAATATCCAATAGGTGAACCAATTAATAAGTCAATATGTCTATGTAGCAGAATAATACATAGCAAAATCCTGGCCATACTTGATGCTTTTACATATTGATTTCTATCAATATCATCTGGGAAAAAAAAATATTTTAGTATTTGCATATATCAATATCTTTAATAGATTATGTGAAACACTATAAAAAATTTAATATTTAACTTTTTTATACTATAACTTTAATAAAATATGAAATTTATTTTAGTATATTAAATATATATTAATCTTTAATTAACAGAATTTATAAAATGAATTTAGATGATGATAATTTAGAAGAAATTAAATTTATATACGATGGCGAATGTCCCTTTTGTAGTTTCTTTGCCGAGTTAATTGAACTTAAAAGCTCTTTAAAAAATTTGAAAATTTTGGACGCAAGAAAAAATAAACCATTAATAAAAAAATTATTTGAGGAAGGATATGATATTAATAAAGGATCAATTATTAAATATGGAACAACAACAATAAATGGCTCTGAGGCAGTTAATTTTATTTGCAAAAGAATTGATAATCCTTCTGACTCATTAATGAAATTTCTAAGGATTATTTTTAAATCAAAATCGAGAACTGCCATGCTTTTCCCTATACTTGTTTACCTAAGAAAAATTATTTTAATAATTAAAAGAAAACCTTTAAATCATATTTAATTAGTTCCTCTGATTTTGTTCCTAGTAGGAATTTATTAAATATAAACTTTTTAAAATTCTAAAATTTAAGCTTAAAAATCGAGCAAATAACTTTTTCTTTAATCTTGTTTTCAAAAAAGCAAGTAATATTGGTTGTAGAAAAAACATCAAGAAAATACTATAAATGCGATTGTTGAGATAAAATATTCTACTAATCAAAATTAAATTGCTTAGAAAAAGTTATATAAAACTCTCAAATTTTAAAACATTTATTTAAATTTTTATTTTAAAGATTTATTTTTTATTTTAAAAAAGAAATTTGTATATTTTTTATTGAATATATTTAACTTAATTGAAATAAAAGTTATTTAATTTAATTATCACTTTTAAGATAAAGCAATGAATCTTTTCCGCAATTAAAAATTAAATCTAATATTGATACCTCGTGAATAAAACCACCCCAAAGTTGTTTATACTTTGGATAGTTTTCATAATTCATCCATTTTACAATAATGTTGTTTTTACAGAAAAATTCTTCATCTATATAATTTTTTGCTGCTGGACCAGAAAAATATGTTGTGGCATCAAGTTCTTTTAAAATATCCATTATTCTTTCATTTTTATTTGAAGAAGTATTAAATTCATAAGAATCTTTAATTTTGGTTTTAATGTTTAGATATGAAGAGATACCTGTAATAAATGTTTTATTCAAATCAGATAGAAATTCATATTCTTTTTCAAAATATAGAGGCTTTAGCCATTTAGAAATTTCCCCAAAATGAATAGACTTTCTATAATTAAATTCTATTGATTTCCAATGATTTGTTCGCCAATTAGTATCTTTTATTTTGACTTCACTTATTTTTTGATAATATTTACCTTTTACTGAAACAGGAACTGTTAACCACATAGTCGAATTTGGAGTCTTAATTTTGTTCCTGTTTCTCCAATCTCTTCTAGTGTATTGAACACAATCAAGAATTACAAATTCATCAACTGAATTTATTAAATCAAAATAACCTTTCCATGGGATATAGTTAGATTGAGAGATTGCTACTTTTTTCAATGTTTTTTGTTTATTAATAAATTATTTTGGATCAATAATATTATAATAAAATTTTAAAATAAATTTCTATCTTTTATAGCCAGATTATTAAAATATTTCAAATATCTTTTTTATTTAATATTAATATATTTTTATTTTATCATTAAACATTAATTAATAAAAAATTAATTTATTTCCCCTTTAATATACAATAATTTAAATTTTAAATTAAAATGTGTTTAAAGGAGATTTTTTAAAATAATCTTCATTTCTTAATCATTATTAAAAATTTATAATAGGTTATTATGTTAGAAAAAAATATTAGTGAAAATTATAAGAGTTACTATACAAAAAAAAAGATAGGTAAATTGTTTCCAACAGAGTTTATAGTTCGTTCTTTTCTAGGGAATTATAAGAATTTGAAAAAGTTAGATCAAGGTAAAATAATAAATAAAAAAGTACTAGATTTAGGTTGCGGAGATGGACGTAATATACCCTTTTTAAATTATTTAGGATTTTCAGTATATGGATTAGAAATTAATGAGGAAATTATTAATTTTTGCCGAAATAGTTTAAAGTATAATGATATAGATGTTAATCTTGCCGTTGGTAGAAATAGTAGTATTCCTTTTACTGATAATTTCTTTGATTGTATTATCGCATGCCACTCTTGTTATTATGTAGAAAAACAAGAAAGCTTCGTTGATAATATTAAAGAAATTTCACGAGTTTTGAAAAAAGGTGGAAGGTTTGTTTTTTCAGTTCCGAAATCTACAAGTTATCTTCTTAATAGTTCAGAGATATTAGATGATAATCATGCTCTGATAAGAAAAGACCCCTTAAAAATTAGAAATGGTTCAAAAATTAAATTTTTTATTACTAAAGAAGAAATTATTTCCTATATTGGTTTTTACTTTGATTCTATTGAAATTGGTTCTTGTGAAAATGACTGGTGGGGTAATAAAGAATTTTGTTGGACAGTTATTTGTTACTCTAAATAAGATTGATTAAATAGTGAAATTTATAGAAAATTGGTATACAAATTATGAAGTTGCAAAAATATATGCATCTCATAAAGATAAAAGATTAGCAAATTTATCAAGCAATTTGAGTAGAAAACTTAGTAAACCTCTTTTTCTTGAATATATATATAATTCTACAAAAAATTATTTACCAGTTAATTCCTATTCTTCGTTTAAGATTTCTAATAAGAATTCATTTGAGGATTTAGATGAAATAATAAGAGATCTAGAATTTCAAAAAGTTACTTCAGCTTTTCTTCCCATTATTAGTGAAATAAATCCTGAAAAAATTATTTCTCATAAATATAAACATATTTATTCAAAAAGATTGAATAGCTATTTTATAAACCTAAATAATGATTTAAATACTTTAAAAAAAAATATTAGTAAGAGAAAAAGAAGTGATATAAATATTAAAAAGTTTTCAGGAGACTTTCATATAGCTACTCCACTTGAGAGAGAAAAATTTTTTAGCATTTATAGTAAATTTATGTATTCGAGAGAATTATATACTTCAAATATTTTTAAAAAGGAATTAATAGAAAAGTTATTAAGTCTTAAAAATAATATTTTATTTGTTATGACCATTGATAAAAAAATTGAGTTGATGCACTTTATTGGTATAGATAATAATGTTGCCGAATTTGTATTTTCTGCTTCAACTAAAAAAGGTTATTCCCTCGGCTATACAATGATCTGGAATGAGCTATGTTTTTTAAAAGATATGGGTATTAAAAGGTTTCATTTGGGAGGTGGTATATATGATAATGATGATGGTGTTAGTACTTTTAAAAAAAGAATTGGAGGGGAAATTTTATATAATGGAGGATTAAAATTAGTTTTAGATATTGATTTATATCAAAAAGAGTCCAATCAAATTAAATTTTCCGACAATAAAGGTTTTTTCCCAATTTATTTAAGAGATCAGATTTTCTCAAATAAAAAATAAGATAGAAAAAACTCTTTACCCATGAATTCATATTTAAATTTATTTTTTTTCATTGATTCGAATAAATTTTTTTTATTTATTTTGTTTACATTTGGAGAAATTAAGGGCTCTTGTAAAAGCGCGTTAATTTGTCCTAAGGATAAATCATTTTTTAAAAAGAAATCCTTTTTAAGTATTTTTTTAGGAAAATATTTTGTAAATTTTATGAGAATTATTAATAATGAAAATGGAAATAAAAATATATTTAAAATTCTAAATTTTTTAAGTAATCTAAATATATTTCGAAAGGGATTTAATAGATAGTAAGAAGTTCCAAAAATATTATTACTAAGTAATCCAATAAGTATTGAATCTTTAGCATGATTCTGAAATATTTTTATTAGTTCTAAATGATTATCAGCAATTGTAAGTACACCTGTACACCATATCAAATCAATTGATTTGGGACTTAATTTGACTTTTTCAATAGGTGCTTTTATAAAAATTATTGGCGTTTTTAATTTTAATTTATCCCATCTAATTTTTGCTAAATATATACCATATGATAAATCAATACAAATAATTAATTTTGGATTTTTTTTTGCAATTATTTCTAAATGTCTCCCATCACCAACCCCAGCATCTAAGACTATTTTATTCTCAAAGAGATAATTCTTATCGTTTATTATTTTTTCTTCAATATTATAGTTTCTACATTTAGCATCAGAAATATATATATCTTTCCAAAAATCATTATAGATTTTATTTTTTGAATTTAAAGAAAAGCTATTATCTAAATCGAAAACGCCTCTATACTCGCTAATCGATTTTTTACAATTTTCACATTTTAAGTAGTATTTAGAATTTTCTTTAATATATTTGAGATTTTTATTACATTCATTACAAAGGAAAATTTTATTATAAAAAGTTTCTGTCGTCATTGTTTAAAAAATTTCATTTATTTAGGTCTTTATAAAGGGAAACAAAAGCTGTTAATCTTCCGCAAATTTTATCAAGGTCTAAGTTCTTTCTAGTATCAATTTCATCAACTCCGTGAACAGTTCTTTCATCATAAATAATTATATCTCCTACTTCAAATTCTTTTTCAAAATATATCTTTTCATTATCTATCTCTACGAAAGCTCCTCCACTTTCAAAATCAATTCCTAGTTTAGTCATATTTATAATAACCTGTATAAAATTTATATCTTGTTTTTTAGATACTTCTGTAAGAACAGAATCTTTGTGTTTCGCAAAATAACCCCCACCTGTCGGATATTGATGGATTCTTGTAGCGCTCCAAAGTCCATTTTGTTCTATTTTATTTAATGCAAAATTCTCTGGGTAATTTGAACATTTATTCCTTATTTTTATCATTAATTTAAAGATAGAATGCATTCCATAAATATCTTCAGACCAAATAGGATTATAAAATGTTCTGAAAAGTCTAGTTAGATATAAACCGCTATGGGTATGGCCTCCTACTAAAAGTTTTTGGAAGTTATTTTGTATATCTTTGGGTGATTCTCCAATAGTAGGGTTATCTTTATTTTTATCAAAGTTGAGTTTTAATTTTGTTATTGCTTTATTAATTTTATCTTTTGAGACTAAACCCCTTAAAACAACAATGGAGTTTAATTCAAGAAAGTTTGTTAATAAATCAAAGTCAATTTCATCGAATGAATTAAAATTGAATATTACTTCAGATTTATCTATATTCATTTATTGTAAATTTCTAATATCTATTCATCTGAATTTTAGCATTATAATCATTTTTAAAGCCATCAAAATATGTATCTTTTACTATTAAAAAGGGTCTATGCTTTGTCTCTATAAATATCTTTGAAAGATATATTCCTAATATACCCAAAATCATTATTGTTAATCCACCGAAGAACCAAATTGATAAAATTAATGAAGTCCATCCACTTACTGATATACCTAAAAAGATTGAAGAAAATAATAAGTTTGAAGAATAAATTATAACTAAAGTTGTAATTAATATACCAAGGTAAAAAATATACTTTAATGGTCTATCACTAAAAGAGACTATACTATTTACTACTAATGAAAGCTTCTTACTTAAAGTATAAGTTGTAGGAGTTAGGCTTTTTTTAGTAATTGGAATTGGGATCTGCCTAAATCCTGTCAAGTGCCAAATTCCTATGAGGTATAATTCGGATTCTTTATGTAAAAGTAAGGAATCAACGTACTTTCTTTTCATTAATCTGGCGGTTAGAACGTTCTCTGGGTAATTCAGATTTGTAATTAAATTGAATAATTTAAAATATAATTTTCCAGAGATCCTTTCAAATAAACTTCCTTTTCTTTTTCTCTGAACACCATAAATTACATCGGCAGAATTTCTTTTAAATTCCTTAATAAAATCCTCAAATATTTCGGGCATTTCCTCTAAATCACTATCAATTAGAAAAACTAACTCCCCACATGCATAAGCTAAACCTGACATGATTGCTTTATGGTGACCAAAATTTCTTGATAAATCAACTATTTTTATCTTTTTTAGTTTTTTTGATTCTTCTAAAGCTAAATTAAGACTATTATCTGGCGAACCGTCATTAACAATAATAATTTCATAATCATCTCCAAATGTATTTAAAACAGATTTTGACATCCTATTTAAAAATTCAATAATTGTTTTTTCACTTTTGTAGATTGTACTTACGATTGATAATCTAGGTTCTTTTACCATTTCAAGAGCTAATGATTTTAAATGCTTAAATTTAAAAAGCTAATTAAATTTTTTTTTAATTTATTTTTATTATATTATCATCGCTTAATAAAAATTATTTTTTTACAAAATTAATCGAGAATAATATTTTATTTAAATTTAGGATGGTTTATTTGTAGTCAAAACAATAACTCCTGAAAGTATTAATAATGTACCGAAATAAAAATTAAAATTAATATCAGTTTTTTCAATTAAGGCACCAGTAATCAAACTAATAATTAATGTTAAACATATATAAAGACTTATTGCTACTGGATAAGATATGTTAGCTTTGTAACTTGACTGCCAAAAGTAAACCCCCATCAAGTTTAGTATTAAGCCTAATATTGCAAAAAATACACTACTACTATAATTACCTTTTTTAAAGATAAAAAATAGCAATTCTAAAATACTTCCCTTGCGGAGAAGATATGAACCTACTCCTACAGTTAAGGATGCTAAAAGAATATTAATCATATTATTAGTAATTTACATAAATTCTGATCATAGTTCAATAAATATTATTTGATTAATTTTTATAACTCCTATTATTTAATATAGTTAATTTAAAAAATATGTAGTTTATTTGATATTTCTAATAAAGAATTTTAATTATAAGTATGTTCTAATCATTAAATAAGAAACTATTAATTCTTTCTTATTATAATTTATAATTGGCAATAAATTATTTGATTAAAATTAATATGGAATTGGATCAAAATAGGAAAGGGATAATTTTAGCGGGAGGGTTGGGTAGTAGATTATCGCCAGTAACCAAAGGGATTTCTAAACATTTATTACCTCTTTATGACAAACCAATGATATATTATCCTCTTTCATGCTTAATGCTGGCAGGAGTAAGAGAGGTTCTTATAATAACAAAAAAAATAGATTATCAAAACTTTTATGCAATTTTAAGTGATGGAAAGCAAATTGGTTTAAATATCAGTTATGAAGTTCAAGATCAACCTTTAGGTATCCCGCACGCATTTTTACTAGCGGAAAAATTTATAGGTAATGATCCAGTAATATTGATACTAGGAGATAATTTTTTTCATGGGAGCGAATTAATTAGTAAGTTACAGAAAGCATATACTACAGATGGAGCAAGAATATTTGTTCATGCAGTTAAAGAGCCTGGAAGATATGGAGTAGCAGAATTTAATAAGGATAAAAAAATTGAAAGAATTACAGAAAAACCAAAATATCCAAAGTCAAACTATGCGATTACTGGAATATATTTTTTTGATAATACAGTAATATCTAAGGCCAAAAAATGTAAATTCTCTGAGAGAGGTGAATTAGAAATAGTAGATGTTTTAAATTCCTATCTTATTAAAAAAAAATTATATGCAGAATTTCTTGGTAGAGGCAATGCTTGGATAGATGCAGGTACTTGGGAAACTTTTTATGAAGCTTCAACTTTTATTAAAGCAGTTGAAAATAGGCAAGGACAAAAAATTGGCTGCCCAGAAGAGATAGCATTTAGAAATAAATGGATTGGATCCAAAGAATTAGTTGCCTTGGCAAAGAAATTACCAAACAATGAATACAAGCAATATTTATCAGATTTATGCGTGGAAAATAATAATAAATTTACTTAATTAAAAAAGAATACTAACATTTATTTAAATTGTTATTTTTAAGTGGTTTATATAAATATTGTTTATATACTTTTTCTCTATTAAATTTAGTTTCAACTACTTTCTTGTACTGATTTGTATCTTTTATATTTATACCTTTTTGCAGTAGATATTTGATGTTTAATCTTCTAGGGCCTTCAGGTTCAGTTAAAATCCATGCGTCGTTTAATTTTTTACAATCCTCTTCAGATAGCAAATATTCTAATAAATCATTTGAATTAGGATAGCCTCCAATAACCCAATTTGATAAAAGAGGTTTGGCATTAAGAGCATAAATAAATCCTGGAGATCTTCCTGTCATATCCAGAATGAATTCACCATCTTTAAACCCGTTCAATTTCATTTGTCTTTTAGAATCATTTAAATATTTATAATCCTCATCCGAAACTTTAATAAATGAATTTTCTCTAATAATTATTTCTTTGTTGTAATCAAAGTATTTACCTAATTGTCTGCGAGGGTTTTGATTAAAGATAAAAACCGAGTTGAAAAATAAAATTGATGATAAAAAGGTTGTAAAAAATAATAATTTTGAAATTTTGTTCTGTATAAATAATCTCCTTATTTTATTTAAATCGGATAAGATAATTAATCCACTTAAAATGAAGAATATTGGAACTCTCAAACTAGTATAGTAATAAGAAGTATTAGACCCAAAAATATAAAAAAGCGGTATAAAGAAAGTTATTAATGACAGAAGGAAATTATTATTAAAGATTGTTCTAGTATAAATAATTTTTAAAGCGAGGCAAGTAAAAGGAAAAGAGTAATAGAATGTTAATAAGAATCTTAAATCTTTTATATTATAAATAAATATTATTAAATAAATAGGAAAAATTAAAAAGGAAATATTTATCTTGAATTTTTTCCAAGAAAATTTTAAACGTTCTGAGAATAAAAATAATAAATTTAAAGAGATCCAATAAGTAACGATATCAATATTAGATAAAAAATTTCCAATATAATAATATGTAGACCTTAAAGTATTAAGAATTCCATGAGTATTCATGATTTTAAGCTTCGAATAATTATATTTTATTTCTAGAATCAAATCTATAAAATTAATATTGCGAGTAAGGTGCATCACAAAAATAAATAATACAAAACTAGAAAATATAGAAATTAATGTTATTAAAATAGATTTTTTTTTAAATAAACTTAAACCTAAAACTGAAATAACTATAATCGCAGCTGATGTGAACTTTGCAAAAATAAGAACTGTTAGCCCTGAAATTAAAAAAAAAGAATAATAAAAATTATTTTTATAATAGCTGTTAAAATAAAGTAAACTGACATATATCAAATTCATACCATAAAAACACAAATTATTGTAGCTTGGAGTAAGAAAAGATGAACCTATTATTGATACGGGGCACAAAAGAAAAATAATTAAGTTAATTTTTAAGTTATCATCATTGAATATTTTCTTAAAAAGAATTGATTTTCTTATTGTTATATTTAAAGATAAATATCCAAGCAATAAAGTAAATAAAATAGTAAGTTGTCTCAAATTAACAATATTTTTATTTAGGATTAAGTAAAAAGGTCTTATTAATTCCGCAAAATAAGTTATTTGGCTTCTTATGACACCTTCTAAACTATTTAAGTAATATCCTTCATCTGTAAAATCGAAACCGTAGTTTGCAAAACTAAAGAAAATAAATAAGAAAAATATTGTAGTAAAGAAATATATGATCAATAATCTTTTTATAATTAGTTCTCTTGCTTTTGATGAATCTACTCTAAACATTCCTTAAAAATTTCAGCTTCTAATTGTTTTTATTACTTTGTCTATCACAAAGTCCTGGTATTTTTCAATCCCTGGCCAAAGAGGAAGCCTAACAATCGTTTTAGCTATAAATTCTGTATTTTTTAAGTTTTTTTTATTTTTATGAATTTGTTTCCCAAAATTAGTGATGTGAAGAGGTACATAGTGCGTAGTGCATTGAATTTTAAATAGACTCATTTTTTTTATGAATTCATTTCTTAACTTTTCGCTTTTAAGTATGAGAAAATACATATGTGCATTATTAGTGTTGTATGCAGGTACTTTTGGTCTAGATAATAAACCTTCTTTTTCTAAAAATTCAAAAGCTTTATGATATTTATTCCAAATATTCAAGCGTAATTGATTTACTTCATCTAGTTTAGATAATTGTGAGAATAGAAATGCTGCTTGTAGCTCTGAAGGTAGATAAGATGATCCTAAATCTACCCACTCATACTTGTTAATCTTTCCATCTATAAATTCTCGTCTATTTGTACCTTTTTCTCTGATAATAGTAGATCTCTTGAAATACTCTTTCTTATTTATTAATAATGCTCCTCCTTCACCACAATGAATATTTTTTGTTTGATGGAAGCTAAATGTACCTAAATCTCCAATGGAGCCTAGAAATTTTTTTTTATATTTTGATCCAATAGCTTGTGCTGCATCTTCAATCATTATTAAATTGTGTTTTTTAGCTATTCTTGTGAGGATTTCCATGTCGCAACTTAAACCAGCATAATGAACCGCAACTATGCATTTAGTTCTCTCAGTAATAGCTTCTTCTATCAGACTCTCATCTATATTAAGTGTATCTTTTTTTATATCTATAAATACTGGTATGCCTCCTCTCAATAAAAAAGCATTAGCCGTTGATACAAAGGTATAAGAGGGCATTATAATTTCATCTCCTAAAGTTATTTTTGAAAGGATTGCGCTAATTTCTAAGGCTGAAGTACATGAATTTGTTAGAAGACAATTATTTATATTATTCTTTTTTTTAATAAGAGATTCACATTTTTTAGTAAATGTTCCATCTCCCGAGAAAGATTTCTGATCTATTGTAAAGTTTAAAAAATTTTTTTCTTCTCCTGATAAGTAAGGTTTATTGAAAACTATATCCATTAAAAAATACCTTTAAGAATAAAATACCTATAGAAAATTTATAAAATTGTCAAAAAATCATTTTTAAATATAACTAATTTTTTAAATGAGGGCAAGTCCTTTTATAAATGATGAATTGATTAATGATAAAAATTTATTAATTCTAAATATATAAGTTGATTAAATAAATTACTAAAATAAGTAATTATTGTTTATTAAACTAAATTGTATATATATTTTAAAAATAAATTCTTTATCCCTTTATTATTTTTATTCTCATTTTCATTTTTTACTAGTTTGTTATTAAAATAATAAAAAACAATATTGATTCATTAAGCATAGTTTATTATATTTATAATTCGATAATTAAATTTGTATAAAAATCTATTAATTACAGGAGGAGTTGGGTTTATTGGAATAAATGCAACAGAGGAATTCTTATCTCAGTCCTCTTTTAATAAATTGATAATATTGGATTCATTAAAATATGGACAAAATATAGAAAAAATAGAATTTTTTTCAAATAAGAGAATCACCTTTATTAAAGGTGATATTAATGATAAAGAATTAGTTTTGAGATTATTTTCTAAATATGAAATTACCCACGTAGCTCATTTAGCAGCTGAAAGTCATGTTGATCATTCAATAAATAGTCCTAATGATTTTATTTATTCAAATATTAATGGTACATTTAACCTGCTTGAAGCCTTTAGATATCATTGGAATAAAAATGATAATTCTCCAAATTGGCGTTTTTTGTATTTAAGTACTGATGAAGTTTTTGGAAGTTTAAATAAATTTGACAAGCCATTTGATGAATTTAGTATTCATGATCCAAGTTCCCCTTATTCTGCAAGTAAATCATCAGCAGAGCAATTATCAAAGGCATGGTATAAGACCTATGATTTACCTATCATAATTTTAAATTGTACAAATAATTATGGCCCTTATCAATACTCAGATAAATTAATTCCATTAGTAATAAAACGCATTTTAAATGGAGATAAAATTCCAGTTTACGGGGATGGTAAAAACATAAGAGATTGGATTCATGTTAAAGACCATTGTAGAGCGATTAGGATGATAATAGATAAAGGTAAGATAGGTGATACATATTGTGTAGGTTCAAATTCAGAAATTTCTAATATAGATTTAATAAGAATAATCTGTGAGCAATTGGAGGAATTATCCATCGCATACAAAAAAGAAAAAAGCTTATCACTCTTAGAATTCACTAAAGATAGATTAGGGCACGATTTTAGATATGCAATAAATTCAAATAAAATAAGAAGTACTATTGATTGGAAACCTAAATTTAATTTAAAAAATGGATTAAAGAATACTATTAGTTGGTATCTAAATAATAAAATGTGGTTAGAAATGAATATCAACTCTAGAACCTAAAATAAAATATGTTTGAATATTTCTCTGGCCAAGATTAAATTTTTTTAACTTAAAGTTTTAGCTAATGAAAAGATCTAAGAAAGTATTAATTGTTGGTGCTGATGGGGAGATAGGTTCATATCTTTTTAAAGAATTTAGTAAATCCTCTTATGATGTTTATGGTACATCCAGAAATAATAAAAAAAGTTCAACAACTTTAACCTTTGATTTGCTTGATAAAGAATTAAATTTTGATTTAGATCAGTTTGAAGCTTGCATAATTTGTGCAGGTTTAAGTGATATCCAATATATTGAAATCAATAGCTCTTATTCAAGAGATGTAAATGTAATTTCAACAATTAAGCTAATAAAGGAGTGTAAAAAGAAAAACTTATTCTTATTGTATTTATCATCAGTTGCAGTTTTTGATGGTAGGAATTCTTTTTATAAGACTAATGATGCCCGATCTCCTTTCAACAATTATGGGAAATTTAAATTAGAGGTCGAGCAATTTATAGAAAGTTACTATATTGATAATTATGCAATTTTAAGATTGACAAAAGTAATTTCAAATAAAACTCCATTAATACAAAAATGGCTAAAAAACTACTATTTAAAGAAACCTATAATTGCCTTTGAAGATAAATATATTTCTCCAATTTCTCTTGAGGATGTCTTTAGAAATGTAATGATTTTATTTAAAGATAGAATTAGTGGTATTTATCATTTGGGAGGTGCAAATGAGTTATCTTTCTATGAATTTGCAATTAAATTTTTTAGTGAAAATAATTTATCAAATGAATTAGTTAAACCAAATATTTTTAATAAATATGAGCAAATATATAATGGCAAATTTTCATCTTTGCACAATTCATTTCAATGATTTAAAGTATCTATAATGTAAAATTATCTAATTAAGAAATTTAGGAAAAAATTTTTTATGCTTCCATTTTATTCTTACAAAGTTAATCGTTCAATAAAATATAAAAAAGATAAAAGCATAATATATAATTTAAAAAATATCATACTTTTATTAGTTTATTATTTTTATCCTAGATATGTAGGTAATCTAATAAATTCATTATTAACAATAAAGAAACTAAATAATTTTAAATTTGTAAGAGCAGATTGTGATCATTTTGGAAGTTGGGTCTTTTTACTATTATATTTAAATAAAAAAAAATATTCAAAAGATGTATTTTTTTGCTTGGCTAAAAAAAATACTATTGATGATTCCATTTTGAAATATTTTTCAGAATTTAATTTAAAGATTATTTATAATCCTTTCCTGCATATCATTTTATCACCTCTGTTTTTTACAAAAAATAATTCAATAGACGTAAATGGTCATTTCCCTCTTTCATATTTAAAAAATAATAAAACTTATCCAGATTTTATTAATATGGGTCCCATTGATAATGATTTTTTAAAAAAAGTAGACTATAAGGAAAAGAATAATAATTTGCAAAAAAAAATTTTAAATGACAAACGAGAATTTATTCTCTTTTATCCAAGATTTGGTGATTGGAGTTATTCTTGTACTAAATCAAGAAGAAATATGTCATTTAAAGTTGCCAATACCCTTTTGCAGATAATTAATAGATCATTTAATATTATTATGCTAGGGAATACTAAGAAATATTTTATTCATAATTTTGGAAATCTTTATTCTTTTGAAGAATTAACTAAAGCTGGAAAGCCTCCTCAAGAAATCTATTCAGAGTCAAAATTTATTATTGGAAGTATTTCTGGAGCAACTCATTTCCCCTCTCTTCTTTATGATTTGCCAACTTTATATTTTGGAGATTTGCCTATAGATCATATTCTAGCAATTTATAATATGGTTAATTCAAGAACAAAAAGAATATTAGAAATACCTAGAAAGGATAGATGGATACTTATTGATTTTGAATTGCAGGATTTAATTCAATTAAAATTTTGGGAATCAATATTAAATAATTTTTTATTTAAAAATAAATTAGAAAAAGATATTAATAGCAAAAGATATAAGCTGCAAAAACTACCTAATTCTTTAAAAAACGAAAAGTTATATAAATTGCAAAGTTCTGCTAAAGGTAATTTATATTTACATAGATCATATTCTATTAAATTAAAATAAATACTTAATTTAAATTAAAAGTTATACTATAAATGCTAAACATCGAAGAAAGTAAATAATATGTGTTTAACTAATATTATGAATAATGTTATTTTCTTTGAAGAAAATTTAGCTTTTTTTAAAAAGTATGATTTTGGTCCTGCTTTATTCTTGGATCGTGACGGGGTTTTAATTAAAGATCTTCATTACTTATCAGATCCTGATAATGTTTTTTTAGAAAATGGTGTCACTGAGCTTTTAGAAAAGGCTTTTATCTCAAAATGGAAAGTTATAGTAGTAACCAATCAGTCTGGTATTTCTAGGGGGTATTTAACTTGGAGTGACTACGATAAAGTTACATCAAGGATGATAAAACTTTTAGGAATTCCAAATAAAATCTCCGCAATTTATGCTAATTCAATAGTATCCGATAAAGAAAACAAAACGTGGCGGAAACCCAGCCCTGCAATGCTTTTACAAGCTTCAAAAGATTTAAAAATTGATCTAAAAAAATCTATATTAATTGGAGATAGGTTTTCGGATTTGTTAGCAGGCTTTAGGGCAGGTTTGAAAAATGTTTATCATGTAAGTACTGGCCATGGCAAGGATGAGATATCAAAAGTCAAATCTTTTTTTAATTCTGAGAATAAAATTAAATTAAATTTTAATTCTACTGAATTATTTTATATAAAATCTTTAGTTGATTTTGATAAAACCATTTTCCAAAATCCAGATTTCTAGATTAAGTTATTATGAAAACTGAGATATTAATAGTTGGGTCAGGGATGGTAGGTATGTCTTTGGCCCATCAACTTAAGAAAAAATCAATTTCTAATAAAATTACAATTATTGAAAAAGAACTAGATATTGGTAAACATTCTTCGGGTAGGAATAGTGGAGTACTACATGCCGGAGTTTACTATAAGCCTAACTCTCTTAAAGCCAAAGTTTGTATTGAAGGTGCAAAAATGCTGAAATCTTGGGTAAAAGATAATGATTTATCTATATATAATTGTGGAAAAATTATTGTCCCTCAGGAAAAATTTTTAGATTCACAATTGGATATTTTATATGAAAGAGGTAAAACAAATGGAGCAAATATTCAATTTATAAGTTCTCAAGAATTAGAAAAAAAAATCCCCTTTTCTCGAACAGCAAGTGGAAGAGCATTATGGAGTCCTGAGACTTCAGTTGTTAATCCAATAGAAATTTTAAAGAAACTTGAATTTAAACTCAATCAATTAGATGTTGAGTTACTAAAAGGTATAAAAATTCATAAAATTGACAGCATAAATAAAAATGTATTTATAGGAAATAATAAGAAAATTTCTTATGAATATTTATTCAATTGTGCAGGATTAAATTCCATAGAAATAGCAAAATATTTTGATATAGCTGAAAATTATATTTTAATTCCATTTAAAGGTCTATATTGGGAACTAAAGCCAGATTCACCATTTAAAATTAAAACTAACTTATATCCTGTTCCAGATATTAATATACCTTTTCTTGGTGTACATTTTACTCCAAGTTGTGGTTCATCAAAAGTTACTATTGGCCCTACAGCTACTCTCGCTTTAGGCAAGGAGAATTATGAAGGATTAAAAAATATTGAGATTGCAAAATTATTTAGAAATATCTCAATTATTTCTTATCAATATCTTAAAAATAATAATGGATTTAGAAATTATGTTCATGAGCAGCTTCCTCTGGGATTTGAGCCCTTTCTTATAAATTCAGCTAAAAAATTAATACCAAATATTAAAAAAGAACATATTTCTTTTTCTAAAAAAGTAGGAATAAGATCACAACTTTTTGATAAAAAAGATAATAAACTTGTAGATGATTTTTTGTGCGTAAACACAAGTAATAGTACTCATATACTAAATGCAATATCACCAGCTTTTACAGCAAGTTTTGCACTTGCTAATTTAATAATAAATAATTCAAATTTATGAAAATAAGATTTAAGTCAATAATATTAGCTGCTGGTCTTGGGACTAGATTAATGCCTTATACCAAAAGTACGCCAAAATGTCTGATGAAAGTTGGTTCTAAACCAATATTGGGCTATTGGATTGATCATTTATACTTTTTAGGTTGTGAAAAAGTGATTGTTAATACTCACTATCACTCAGAAATGGTAGATCAATATCTTGCGAATTTGCATTATAAAAATATGTCCATTGAAACATTTCATGAAAAAAAATTACTTGGCACAGCAAAAACTCTTATTTCTAATGTTAATAATTTGAAAGGCGGGGAGATTTTGTTAATGCATGTAGATAATTATTCAAAAGTTAATCTTGGAGATCTCTTAAATGCTCATCAAAATAGAGAAAAAGATACTCTTTTAACAATGCTTACTTTTAATAGTAAAAACCCCTCTCAATGTGGGATTGTCGAGAAAAATAAAAATGATGTAATGACTTCTTTCCACGAAAAAGTAATTAATCCTCCATCTCAATGTGCAAATGGTGCGATATATATTTTATCTGAAGAATTTATAAGATGGTTAATAAAAAACAAAAGTAATGCTAGAGATTTTAGTAATGATGTTCTTCCAAGTATGAATGGACTAGTCCAAACTTGGCATACTGAACTTCCTTTTATAGATATTGGAACTCCCGAAACCCTTTTTGAAGCCCAAAATCTAGCGGCGAATTATCTCCATAATGGTGGAAATCAATAATTTTGATTATTTTATTAGAGAATACTTAATTTATTAATTAATTCTCTTAGATAAGAACAATAAAAAATATGAAAATTTAATAGATGATGTATTAACAGTTAGGATAAGCAAAAATAATTTCTCATTTTTTGAGAATCAATAAGAGTTTAAAATGCCATTGCAGCATTCTTCATATATTTGCTTATTGATCTTGGCTACAAAAATATTTGCATAAAATAAATAAAGTTAAATTTACAAAAGTTTATGTTACATTTGTATTTTCTATTAGTAGGAATTTTCAACTTTTAATTAAATTTATTTAGGTTGCTAGAGAAAAAATATAAATAATTTCTTTATTTTATTATTTGTTCTAAGTATATTTTAAAACCTGATTGATTTATCTATCTTTTTCAACTAGGTTGAAAGTAAATAGTAGGAGATATCCAATTAATAGTTTTTATTTTTCTACAAATGGATTTTATAAATCAATAATTAAGAGTCTAAATAACTAATCTTCCAGAGGTTTTTAAAATATTAATTTTAAAAATAGATTTATAATAAAAGATTATTAGAGTTTAATCATTAATAAATAGTTTATTTGTTGGTAAAATAACTAGATTGCTTAATTGTTAAATATGATTCAAGAAAAAATATTGAAAAATAATTTTGGTCAAATTCTAAACGTTGATAATTTAACTCTTGCCTATGGCCATTTTTCTACCATTCATCCAGGACATATAAGGTATTTAATAAATGCATCTAAAAAAGGATCTAAACTCGCCATTGCACTTATAGGTGATGAAGAAATAAATGGAAAAAACAAATTTGTTTTCTCTCAATATGATAGGGCCTTATCTTTGAGCTCAATATCATTTGTAGATTTTATATTATGTATGGATGATTCAAATTTGGATCAAATTATTGAGACTATAAAACCTAAATTTTTAGTTCTAGGGAATGAGTTTGAGAGCTCGAAGGATAAACTTATAATAAGTGCCATAAATTTAATAAAGAGAATTAATGGCCAAGTCTTTTTTGATTCAGGAGAAACTAATTATGCTTCTTCAGCTTTTTTAAATAGTAATGTTATTTCTCTTTCTGAAAAGAAAAGAAAAGAATTTATTAATTGTTGCAAAAAACAAAGAATCACCAAGTTAAAAATGATCGAATCAATTACGAAATGGCAAGAAGCAAAGGTTATTGTCATTGGAGATTCAATAATTGATCAGTATGCAGCATGTGAAGCTATAGGTATGAGTGCTGAAGCCCCTGTTGTAGTGGTTAAAGAATTAAAGAATAAAAATTTCATAGGAGGTGCAGCTATCGTAGCTGCACATATTGCTGCATTGGGAGGAAGGTGCGAATTCTTATCTATAACAGGTAATGATGAAGAAAGTAAATTCTTATCTTTAGAACTTGAAAAATTAGGCATAAAATCTAGTTTAATAGTTGATGAAATGAGACCAACTACTTTAAAAAAAAGATATATTGTAAATAGTCAAAAAATATTTAGGGTTAGTAAGTTTGAGGAAAATCACATAAATACCATTATTGAAGATCAATTAATTCAAAAACTGGAACGATTGGCACCAAGATCAGATTCAATTATTATTTCTGATTTTTTATACGGAGTTATTACTCCTAAACTTTTAGAAAGTATTAAATCAATTGTAAAGAAATTTGATTTGCAATTAATTGGTGACATGCAATGTAGTAGTCAAATTGGTCAGATAACAAAATTCAAAGACTTTTCTTTATTATGCCCAAATGAGAGGGAGGCGCGTATAGCAATAAATGATAAAGATTCTGGGTTAGAAACTATTAGTCAGAAATTAATCCATGAAACAAGATCTCAGAAACTTTTGATGAAATTGGGGGGAAATGGGTTCATATTTTATGAGAAAGATTTAAACGGACAAATTTGTTCTCAATATTTCCCTGCTGTATCTGGTAATCCTTTGGATTTAGCTGGCGCAGGTGATTCTGTTTTAGCTGTTATGGCTTTAGGATTATCAACAAATCAATCAACATTAATAACTTCATCAATAGCAGCATGTATGGCAGCTGTATCAGTTGAGCAGATGGGTAATACTCCGATCGATCAAAAAACTTTGCAAGAAAAAATTGTAAAAGTTTTTGATGGAAATTATTAATGATTAAGGTTCTTAAATGAGAGTACTAATTCTGGGTTCCGGTTCTTTTGCAGGTCAAGCAGTTTTTTCAAGTCTTCTCAGAAAAGACATTAATGTTATAGGCATAAATAGAAGTAAGCCAAAAGGTTCATTTTATTGGGAATGGCTTAAAGAATATTCTGACAATAAATTTCAATGGATAACTTGTAATCTTTATAAAGAGCCTCAAAAAATGAAAGCTTTAATTAAAGATATAAGTCCCACGCACATTATTGACTTTATGGGTCAAGGAATGGTTTCTCAAAGCTGGGAAGATCCACGCTTATGGTTCCAAACAAATATTTCAGAAAAATCATTTCTACTTGAGGAGATCAGAAAGATAAATAACCTTAAAAAATATATAAGAATTAGTACCCCTGAAGTTTATGGCAGCTCCTTTAATCCATTAGATGAGAGTGCAAATTTTAATCCTTCAACGCCTTATGCTATTTCACATGCAGCTATTGACCAATACATAAGATGTATTGGTAAAAACTATAATTTCCCATATTTGATAGGGAGATTTGGTAATTTTTATGGACCTGGACAACAACTTTATAGAGTTATACCAAAAGCAATAATATCCATATACAAAAAAATAAATTTCACCTTAGATGGAGGAGGAAAATCAAAAAGATCTTTCATATATTCATCAGATTTTGTTTGTGCTTTGGAAAAATGTTTATTCACAGAAGATGTCTATGGAGAATTTAATTTTAATTCAAATGAGGAAGTATCCATAAAGCAACTTTTAAAAATGATTTGTAAGATGAATTATGTTGATTTTGAAGAATTTGTAAAACTTGGTCCTGAAAGACCTGGAAAAGATTTGTATTATAGAATGAACTGTAACAAGTCTGAGCAAATACTAAATTGGACAACTCAAACTACCCTTGAAGAGGGTTTAACTATTGTTTCAAATTGGATTAAAAAAAATTATAGTGAATTATCAAAGGAAGATTTAATGTACATTCATAAAGAGTAAATATGAAGAACTTTTATCCTGATCAATACGCCTCAGATCAAATCTATGGGATTAATCATAATTATTTAAAAGAACAATTTGAAGATTATGAGTTAATTTTTGAAAAATTGAAAAATGTAGTTAAAAATTCTGACTTTACTTTGGGTAGCCAAGTTGATGAATTAGAAAAAGCTATTGCTAAAGAAGCAAATACTAAATTTGCAATTGGAGTGGGTAGTGGTACAGATGCAATTAGGCTTAGTTTGAAGGCAATTGGAGTAGGAATAGGAGATGAAGTTATTACTCCTTCATATACTTTTTATGCAACCGTTGGTGCCATAGCAACAACAGGAGCCAAACCAGTGCTTGTTGATATTTGTGAGGATTATAATATCAATCCTAAGGAGGTTGAAAAGAAAATAACCAAAAAAACAAAAGCCATTGTTCCAGTTCACTGGTCTGGTAGACCTTGTGATATGGATGCACTTAAAGAAATATCAAAAAGCTTTGATATCCCTATTGTTGAGGACGCTTGTCATGCCTTGCAAGCAGAATACTTTAAAAAAAGATGTGGCTCATTTGGGCTGACGGGATGTTTTAGCTTTCATCCTCTTAAGAATTTGAATGTATGGGGTGATGGTGGAATAATTTGCACAGATGATGAAGAATTAAACTTGAAATTAAGGTTAATTAGAAACCATGGCTTAATCAACAGAAATACATGTATTGAATATGGTTATAACTCAAGATTAGATACAATTCAGGCTGTAATTGCTAAGTATGTTTTAGATAATAAACTAGAAAACATAACAAATAGAAGAAGAAAAAATGCTGAATTCTTAGATAGAAATCTTAAGGATGTTGACTTTATTAAATTAGTAGAAAGAGATAAAAACTTAAAAGAGGTTCATCACTTATATATGTTTTCAACAAATAAAAGAGACCAAATCGTTGAGCATCTCAATAAGAATAATATAGATGCGAAAATTCATTATCCAATTCCAATGCATCTTCAGCCGGCTTCAAAAAAGTATAATTATAATTATTCAGATTTTCCAATTTCAGAAAAATTAGCAAACTCAACAGTTTCTATACCTGTTCATGAATTTATAACTTCTGATGATTTAAATAAAATTGTCAAAACCGTTAAATCTTTTAAGTAATGAAAATTCCTTTTGTTTCCCTACAGAGAGAAGCTAGTCTTATTAAAAAACAAATTTTAGAAAAAACAGAAAAAGTAATAAATTCTGGAAACTATATTATGGGAGAGAATTTAATACAGTTTGAAAAATGCTTTGCGAGTTTTGTAGGGGCTAAATATGCATTAGGGGTAGGTAACGGTTCTGATGCCTTAACTTTAATAATGAAAGCTTTAGATGTTAAATCAACCGATGAAATTATCTGTCCTGCAAATTCATTTATCGCAACTGCTTGGTCAATAGTTGCTGCTGGAGCGAAACCTGTTTTTTGTGATGTAGAAGATGATCTTCTTATCTCTGTAGAACAAATTAAAAAGGTTGTAACGAAAAATACTAGGGCCGTAATACCAGTTCATTTGTCAGGAAGAATTTGTGAAATGAATGAAATAAACAATTATTGCGCAAAAAGAAATATTTTAGTTATTGAAGACGCCGCTCAAGCTATAGGAGGTAAAGAGCAATCATCATTTGCGGGTAGTCTTGGTATAGCTGCTGGCTTTAGTTTACATCCATTAAAAAATTTGAGTATTTATGGTGATGGCGGTGTCCTAACCACAAATAATAAACAAATTTTTGACAGGGTAAAACTAATACGAAATCATGGTCTGGAAAATAGAGATAGCTGTCTTCTATGGGGATTAAATACTCGTTTAGATGAGCTTCAGGCATCATATGCACTTATAAAAATGGAACATATAGAAAATTGGACTAACAAATACATAGCTATTGCTGAGAAATATACGAAC
>MDTG01110669.1_pt1 | contig 31458 bp, 29 predicted proteins | sample 811421 | NCBI WGS metagenome assembly MDTG01 (sample SAMN05326645, study PRJNA326480) | marine metagenome | isolation source: seawater | place: Pacific Ocean: South East | collected 2011
AAACCTTCTTGTAAACTAGGAGCAGCAAGAATATCTGCCGCAGAATACAGATAATTTAATTTTACTCTTTCATCATTTTTGAAATATCCTAAAAAACTAATTTCGAAATTTGTATCTAATTTAAATATTTTTTTTCCACTGTCCCCAAAAACAACTAATTTAAAGTTATGTTTTTGCGGTAATTTTTTAAGTGCATCAATCAAAAATTTCAAATTTTTTCTTTTTAATTTTGAACCGTCATCCTGACCAAAAAGAATAATTTTTTCATTATCCTTGAATCCAAATTTTATTCTAGCAGTTGATTTGTCAAAATTATTCCAATTTTTTGAATTTATTGCATACGGTATTTTTTTTAATCTAGCATTTTTCGTCAAGTAGCTTTTTTTTGCACAACCAAGCATCCATTCAGACGCACATACGAAACTAATAGACTCTCTATAACTATTTTTTTTTTTATTCCAAATATACTTATTTAAACTAAAATAAGAGTTTTTTGAGTATCCATTAGTATAATCTTCTTTTAACGTATAGTGCTCTGTTGCACAAAATGGCCACATATCATGAATTGTCCAAACAATTTTTTGCTTAATTTTTGATATTTCAGAAATTGAAAGCGTCGAAAGATTTACCCAATGAAGATTTACAATATCTGGGTTTATTTCATTAATTTTATCAATTAAATTACTCCCAAATAGTCCTGTTGAATATGAACTGTACCTATCACTCAATAAATATTTAGTCATTCTTCTTTCTAAACCCAATTTCATTTGGGAGAATCTTTGTTCAAAAAAATTTTCATATTTTGTTATTACATCTTCGTCCTTTGAGACTTTGTCTAAGCACAAAAATGTTGAGTTGATATCATTTTCTAATAATGACTTATGAATCTGATAAGCGGCATAATTAGCTCCTCCACTTAAATCACTATGACTAATATGTAAAATTTTCATTTAAGAATTAATTTCAAAGTATGTTTTAACAATTTATATAAAAAGATTACTAGGACTAGTATTCGGTTTTGTCCATTATCTATTCTGATTTTTGACTCCTCTTTCGAAGAGTCAAAAAAACTAATCGTACTTGAAAAGCCTCCCCTACGAAAAATTCCAGTAACTTCATCCTTATTTGTTGATATTCCAGACATTTTATTTTTTACAATCATTCTGTAAAAATAATCATAATCAGCGTGAAACTTGTATTTTGTGTTATAAGGTCCATTTTTTTTTGCTGAGTTTCTTTTAATAAAAAAACCAGTGGAGTGACTGGTATAAAAACCCCAGCTATATTGGATTTTTTCTGGTTTAAATCCATGTAGAATACCCCAGTGTTTTTTCACGCTGCCAAAAATAAAATCTTTTTCAGGATAATTTTTTATATACTTAGAGATGATTTTTAATGCGTCTTTTGTATAAACATCGTCAGAATTTATTATTCCAATATAGTCTCCCCTGCACAAATTTACTCCTATATTGAAAGCATCATAGATTCCATTATCTTTTTGACTTAACCAATAGTCAACTTGTTCTTCATATTTTTTGATTATATTTAAAGTATTGTCATTTGATTTGCCATCAACAATAATATATTCAAAATCATCAAAACTTTGTTTTAGTACGCTTTTGATAGTTTCCTCCAAAAATTTTTCGTTATTTTTGACAACTGTAATTAAGGAAAATAATGGTTTTTTTTTATATAAATTTTTAATTCGTAATCCGCCCTCGTTCATAAATAATTAACCCCGAGATTTAGAAAATTTTTTTTTAAATCTAAAAATCTAATTAATTCTTTCAATTTTCTTTTTTAAACTTTTCAATTTTATTTTTTAGTTCAGAAATACTCAAATATTTTGAGTTAGAAAAACTATTGTATGACTCATAAGTTTTATTTGAGATTAATTTAAATTTTTTGAAATCTGGAAGAATTATGAAGTACTCTTTTTTTTCTATTGATCTAATTCGTTCTTGAGAAGTTATTAGTTCCTCATGAATTTTTTCAGCTGATCTAATTCCAATTAACTTAAATTTCTTTACATTCAAAGCTTTTATTAGATCTTTGATTCTATAAGATGACAGTTTAGGTATAAAAATTTCACCCCCCTTCATATCGATTAAACATTTTAATACGAAATTTATTGCTTCCTCGATAGAAATGTTGAATCTTGTCATGTCAGAATTTGTAACGGTTAATGGCTTTTTATTTTTAATTTGATTTAAAAAAAGAGGAATAACTGATCCTCGACTTCCAAATACATTTCCGTACCTAGCTATTGAAAAAATACATCTTTTTTTTCCCTTATGATTATTGGCAGCAATAAATAATCTTTCAGCAGTAAGTTTTGTTGAACCATAAAGATTTATGGGCGCGGCGGCTTTATCTGAACTTACAAAAAGAATTTTCTCAATATTTTTACTACTAGCTGCCTCAATAATATTTTGACTTCCAATGATATTTGTCTTCACAGCCTCAAATGGATTATACTCTGTGGCGGGGACTTGTTTTAAAGCAGCAGCGTGTACAATTACGTCAATATCCTCGGTAATAGCATAATTTAATCTATCTTGATCTCTTACATCACCAATGAAGAACCTAAATTTTTCATCATTCTTTTTAACAAAATTAGTTTGTTGCATCTCATTTTGTTTAAACTCATCTCTGCTAAAAATAACAATTTTACTTGCTAATTTCTTTTTTATAAGAATTTCAGCAAACTTCATACCAAATGTACCTGTACCACCTGTTATAAAGTAATTTTTTTTCATTTTTTAATAATTTTTTGATTTTCTAAATTAAGAATATAATCTGATTGTGTCAAACTATTAAGTTCATGAGTTACTATTATTATAGTTTTGCTGCCTTTTAAACCATTGATAATATCCATGATTTTTTTACTGTTAAAATCGTCAAGTTTATTCGTTATCTCATCAAATATTAATAAACTGCTTTCCTTATAAAATGCTCTTGCAATGGCAAGTCTTTGTCTTTCACCACCAGATAAGTTTGAAGCATTTTCGCCAATAAAATCGTTTATTACTTTTTCATTATTTATAAATTGTTCTAATTGAACTCTTTGTAAAATATTTTTTATATGATTTTCATCTATTTCTTTTAAAATATTAGATGACGTTATATTTTTAATAATATCGTCGTATAAAAAGAAAGGATCTTGTGGAATATAGGAAATCTGATTGTATAGAGATCTCTTGTTTAAAAATTGTATATTATCTTGATTAATGTTAACTTTTCCTTTTGTTGGCTCTAGAATACCTGTTAACAACTTTAATAATGTTGTTTTTCCTGATCCACTTGAACCGACCACTCCTAAAAAATCTTTATTTTTTATTTCCAAGTCAACATCTTTAAAGATAGTTCTTTTATTATTTCCATTTTCAACATCGTAAGACATTTTTTCACAAGTAATATTTTGAATTCCTGTATTCAAAACCTTTTGTGAAGTTTTTGAAATATTTGAATAATTCGAAAATTCTTTTGATAGTATTTTAAAAGATACAAAACCTCTCATTAGTTTACTATAAAAAGATGCAATTCCATTTATAAATGGCATTAATTTTATTATTATAACTACATAAATTGAAAGTTTTGCAATTACTGGCATTATTTCTTCCCCATCGCCAACTTGAAATATTAAGAACAATCCAAAAGAAGATATTACAAAAATTTCTAAAAAAGATCTTGGAATATTTCCAATCACAGATTGGGGAATTTTAATTTTATTAAGACGTCTCACACTTTTCATAAAATCATTGTTTACTATTTTAGATATCCCGAATAATTTAATTTCAAAAAAACCATTTAGCGCGTTTGGAATTTTTTTAAGTATTTTTTTTTGAAGAACGGCTCTTTCTGTTCCATATAATAAAAGCCTTGTTTTAGTTATAGAATAAAAAACTAAAAATAAAAAAACTAAAGATAAAAACATTATTGCAGTAATCTTAGCATCATATAAATACAGAAAAATCAAAACGAATGTTAGCACCAAAATTATATAAATGAACTCAATAATTGGTAATATAAAGTTATCAATAAAATTGTCGACTTCAACATATATATTCCTTATTAGTTCAGGTTTACTTCTATCTTTAAAAATAAAGAATTTTTGGTCTAGATATGCCTGTAAAAGAAAACTTTTTTTTTTTCTGCAAAAATGTTTATTAGTTTCATTTTTACGTAAATTAAAAAAAGGTAAATAAGGTTTTTAAATATAAATATCATTACAATAATAAAAATTAATAAGGTCAAACTGTAATTTTCAGTATTAAAAAAATTGTTGAAATTTTTTATCAAATAATTGTCGCTTAATTGCCCTCCAAAAATTACATCAAATAGGGGTAAAAAAATAGCAATGCTTATTGTTTCTAGAATTGCACTAATTGCTATACTTAAAAAGATAACAAAAAAAAATTTTTTGTCGTTTCTATCTACAAGATTATTAAGACTTTTTAAAATCATTTTATTTTAATAATTTTCATTATTGAAAATTCATTGTATACCAAAATGTAAGTTTTTGTTTATAAATAAAATTACAATTATGTTCATATTATGAACATTGAGACTAAAAATTAGAAATAAAGTGATATATAATTTATTATGAGAGATAAAAAGAAAATATTACTTATCTTAAGGAGGGGCATTTCCGAGATAGAATGGTTAAGCCCTGTCATTGACTCTGAAAACTTTAATTTTGAGTTATATACTTTTTATTTAACGAAGAAAACATTCAATAGTTGTGCAAAGTATCCAACAATAAATAAGATTTTAAATAAAAAACAAAATAATTATTTTGTTTTAAAAAAAACAAACTTAATATTATTTAGATTATTGTTAAGAATATCAAATTTCTTTATAAATAAATTTTATGATACTTCTTACGTTAAGAAAAAGCTTAATTTAAATCCTGAAACAAAGTTTGATATAGTTTTGACTGAATTCGGAAATAATAGTTATTGGATACAAAAATTTAAAGAAACAGATAACTCTAAAATTGTTAAAGTTCCCAGTACACCAACAACTTATGTTAATTTTAAAGCTAGTGATGAAGTAAAGAAAATATTTTGTGATTATTTAATTGTAAATAATTCAAAAAATTTAGACTACTGGTCAAGATTTGTTGATAAAAAAAACTTAAAATCTTTTGGTGTACCAATTTTTGATATCTCATGGAGAAACAAACAAATTTCCAAGAAATATAATAAAAGCCATACTTTAAAAGTCCTTTTTGCATACAGTTCCTATTTTGGTTTAGTCAAAAATCAAGATTTTCAAATTTTAAAAGATCAGTTCATTCAAATAATGGATTTGTTTTCGAAATATAAAAATATAAAGATTACTTTTAAAATTCATCCTGAGAAAAACGATCCTTATTTCTTTAAGTTGCTAAATAAACACCCAAATAACTTAAAAATAATGAGCAATGAAAATATTTATAATCTTTCATATGAAAATGATATCCTGGTAACTAATTATGAGTCTGCTGCTGCAATATATGGCTGTTATTTCTCTAAACCTTGTATTGAAATATGGAAAGGTATTGACTCCATATATCAAAAAGGTTTTTTAAATTCTAACAATGGTTCATTAGGAATTCTTAAACCAACAAAAAATATTAGTGATTTTAGAGAAAAATTTAATGATGCAATTGAATATGTAAATCAAAAATCACAATCATTCGATAAAGAAATTAACAATTTCAAAAAAATATACCCCGAGAACGCTGGGACGATTAATAATATTTGTGACTTTTTAAGAAAATCTTAAACCAATTTAAGAATTTTATATAACTTAGCTAAATCGTTAACCTTGGGTAAATATTTTGGATTTTTGGGATTTTTAATAAAATAATGAATTAAATTATACAGACCAGGTTTATATTTATTTTCTTCAATAATGATTTTTTGTTTTTTGAATGTTAATGTTTCTTTAACTTTTCTAAGGTTACTAGATTTAATCATTTTTTCTAGTGTATCAAATTTATAAATTTTACCGTTTTTGCCATAAAAATTAAGTTTTAACGTATCGTTTATTTTATTCACCAAGGTCAAAGTTCCATTTAAGTTTTGACCCTTTATCAAAATAACTTTTGAGTTAGCATCCAGTTTTTTGACCTCGAATTTTATTTTATTAAAAAGAAACATTAATAAATCAATCCAATGAGATGTCATAAAATACTTATACTTTGAATGTAATTTTTTTGAATTTTTTGACTCAAACTTTGTTTTATTTTCAAAAATTGTGCCATTAAAATTTAATATTTGTTTTTTTTTAATGAGTTTCTTTAAATGTAAGATATTTGAATAATATCTTCTATTATATAAAACATAAACTTTCTTTTTATACTTGGTGGATAAATTTACAATTTTATTAATTTTTTTAGTACTTAAAGCAATTGGTTTTTCAGTAAAAATATTTGCCTTTGAGTATTTTATTATATCTGGAATTAATTTTTCAATTGAATACCACGGTAAAAAAACAAAAACTGCATCATATTCTGAATTTGTAAGGCTCTCTTTTATGTTAAAATAGATTTTTGATATACGATAATTTTTTATTAAATAGCTTCTGTTCTTGTACCTGTTTTTTACACAGATACCAACAACGCTTATCCTAAAGGCTTTAAATACTTCAAGATATTTTAATCCTTGAATACCACAGCCTATAATTAAAATTTTCATTAATCTTTTAAATATTGACTAAATATCTTTTCCAAGCATCCGCAAACTCACCACCGTTATAAGTTCCATTTACATCACATTCAGAACAAGGAGTGAGATTTCTATCTTTGTTAAGTAATTTTTTTCTTACAACATTAAGTTGGTGACTATTCCAAATATCGTATAAGTTTTCTTTTTTAGCATTTCCTATTATCTTTTTCTTTTTCCAATCATTTGAGCATAATAAGCAACTTCCATCATAATCTATAAACATTTTAAACATAGGATAGTTACATTGAGTTTTAAGTGGAAGTTTTAATAATTTTTCTTTTAGACCTATTCTTGAATAATCAACAGATCCCGCTCTATTGTTAATAGTAAGACCAAAATCGTTTTTTCTACCAAGATTTCTTTTTCTAATAATAAATCTATCATCTTCAATATCTAGTCTATTTTTAATCTTAACAAAGTTTTCTACATATTTATCATTGGTATAAATACTCACTCTAATTGAGTACAACCCGTTATCAAATAAATTTCTAAGTTTTTCATATTCTACATAGTCGCCATTAGTAACTATTTCGAGTCTCGCTTTGGGTATATATTGATTTTTGATCGAAACTAATTGTTCTAATCTTGTGTGTAGGAAAGGCTCAGAAAATCCTGAAAACCCAATTCTGCCTTCGTAATTATTTTCCTCTAATTCTTTACAGATTTTTTCAAAAAAAGTTGGATCAAACTCTTCTTCAAGATTTGGGTATAAATGTTCATCAACCCTTGGACAAAAAGCACATCTTCTATTACAACTTCCATGGAGGTTAATCTCAATACTTGAAAATAAAGGAAATTTTAAGACTTTCTTTTTTTTTATAAATTCTTTGTTAAATTTGTTTTGTCGATCAATATTTATATCTTTCATAAACAAATAGATGTTAATATTTTATCATTATAAAGTCTATAGAGTTATGACTTAAATTTTTATATCTATAAATATTTAAAATATCTATTGAATTATTTAACTTTAACATTATGTTCAATTTATGAACACAAACAAAAATAATGAAGAATTACTTAAAATATTAAGAATAATTGATAATTATAAACTCAATAATCAAAGGAAAATCTCAAAATCAATTGGCTTAAGCTTAGGCAAAATCAACTTTCTTTTAAAAGAATTAAAAAAAAAGGGAGTAGTAAAAGTAAATAATTTTAAAAAAAATAAGAATAAAAAGAAATACCTCTACTATCTTACACCCCAAGGAATTTCACTAAAAATTAAATTAACCAAAAATTTTATGAAAATTAAAATGGATGAGTATGACTCTTTAAAAAAAGATTTAGAAAAGAAACATAATTAAATGAAATCAATTTGTATAATTTTGGCTAGAGGTGGATCAAAAGGTTTAAAAAATAAGAATATGAGAAAATTAAATAACAGACCTTTAATTTATTACCCAATTAAACATGCAATTAATTCTAAAGTGATTGATAAAATTATTGTTTCAACAGATAGTCCTAATATCGCAAAATTTTCAAAACTTTGTGGTGCAGAAGTGCCTTTTATCAGGCCAAAAAAATTATCAATGGATAATACCACTACAGAGGCATCTCTCAAACATGCGTTAATTACTTATGAGAATTTGATAAATACAAAGTTTGATATTTGTGTATTCCTTACTGCTACCGATATTTTTAGGGAAACGAATTGGATTTCTAATTCAGTTAACATATTGAAAAAAAATAAAAATATTCAAAGTGTTTTTAGTGGTTACAAGACACATAAAAATTTTTGGGAATGGGATAAAAATAAAAAGACTTGGATCAGATTAAAACCTTGGATGAAAAAATATTCATCTAGACAAATTAAAAAAAATAAGATTGTGAGAGAAGATACTGGACTTGCATGTGCAAGTAGAGCCTATCTCTGGAGAAAAGGTAAAAGAATCGGAGATAGAGTTCATATTTTGACTAACGAAGACTCCTTCACTTCAATTGATATACACAATCTAGATGATCTCAAGTTGGCAAACTTCGCATTAAAGTTAAGAAAGGCTAAGAGGAAATATGGAAAGGGATAAGGTTTCCATTATCATAAGAACTAAAAATGAAGAATCTTGGATATCTTTATGTTTAGAAAAAATTTTCGAACAAAAATATTCTAATAAAGAAATAATTATAGTTGACAACAATTCTTTAGATGGAACTATCCAGAGAGCAAAACAATTTAATGTAAAGATTATTAAGCTGAAAAAATTCTTTCCTGGAAAAGCTATCAATCAAGGTATTAAAAGATCAAGTGGTAACATTATTGTAGTATTATCAGCACACTGTATTCCATCAGACACAAATTGGTTAAACAATTTAATAAAAGATTTAAAAAAACCTAAAGTCGCTGGTGTTTATGGAAGGCAGATGCCCTTACCGTATTCAAAAGATTTTGATAAAAGAGATTTATTATTGTTATTTGGTCTAGATAAAAAGGTTCAAAGAAAAGATCCTTTTTTTCATAATGCTAATAGTGCATTTAAAAAGTCAACTTGGAAAAAATTTAAATTTGATGAAACTGTCACAAATATAGAAGACAGAGTTTGGGGTCAAAAAGTAATTAACGCCGGATTGAAAATTATTTATGAACCAAAAGCATCTGTATATCACTGGCATGGCATTCATCAAAATCTTGATGAAGAAAGATGTAAAAATATAGTTCAAATTATGGAAAATTTTAATTTAGGACTTTCAAAAGACCATAATTTATCTAAGGAAATTATTAATAAGAAGAATTTAAAAGTTTGTGCGATTATTGCACATAAAGGTAAGGCACCTAAATTTCAAAACCTCAACCTTGTGAATAATTTAATTGATCAAGTTAATAATGAAAATGTTGTAAAAAACTTTGTTGTAACAACTGATAATAAAAAGATATTGAAATATGCTAATAATTTTAAGAAGAATATTGGTTATTTGAGACCATCCCACTTAATAGACGGTGTCTCAGATTTTATTAGTGTATGCCAACACGTGCTAGAAAAAATTGAAAAAAATAAGAATTATTTTGATCTTGTATTTTTATTGTCTGCAAACTACCCTTTTAGACCAGCAAAATTATTTAAAAACATGTTAGATCAATATAAAAAAAGTGGCGTGGAGACATTAATAGCAGGCAAAGTTGAAAAGGCAGGTATTTGGTCAAAGAAAGGAATTGAAAAAAAAATTCTTATTGACAGTATAACTCCAAGAAAACTCTTAGGTCATAAAACATTAATAACCCCGATTGGATTGGCCTGCTTAACACATGTTAAAAATCTAAGAAGTGGTGATTTATTTATTAAAGATAAATTCGACTTTTTTGAGATTAAGAACTCTTTTTCAACAGTGGAAATAACTAACTAATGGTAAAAAAAGTAAAAATTGGAATAGTTGGATGTGGTAGAGTATTTAATCACTACCTTAAGATTTTTAAAAAGAGAGCTAAAAAGGATTATGAAATTAGAGCAGTTTGTGACATAAAAAAAAAATTAGCTAAAAAATTTTCAAAAAAATTAAAATGTGATTTTTACACAAATTTTAAGAAAATGTTAAAGATTAACCAAGGAAAGCTTGATCTTATAATTATATTATCTCCTTCAGGTTTGCATTTTGAACACTCAAAATTAGCTTTAGAAAATAATTTTAATGTTTTGTGTGAAAAACCAGTCACAATGATACCGAGAGATGCATTAATTCTGCAAAAGTTATCAAGAAAAAAAAGATTAATGCTTGGAGTCGTCTTTCAAAATAGATTTAACAAATCTATACAAACATTAAAAAAATTTTATAAAAAAGGTAAGTTTGGAAAAATCCTAATTGTAAATGTAAGATTGCTTTGGTCTAGATTTCAAAATTATTATAATGATGAATGGCATGGCACATGGAAAAAAGATGGTGGTGTTACAAACCAACAAGCAATTCATCATATTGATGTGGCAAGATGGTTATTTGGACCTATAAAAGAGGTAAATTGTATAATGTCCAATCAAATTAATAAATTACAAGCTGAGGATACAAATAATGCACTATTAAGGTTTAAAAGTGGTGCGGTAGGATCTATACAAGCAACAACCTCAGTGAGACCAAATGACTTAACGGCATCTTTAGAGGTAATTGGTGAAAAGGGATATATGGTTATTGGTGGGATAGCTCTTAATAAAATCGAAAAATATTATTTTAAAAATTTGAATAAAAACGAGATAAATCTAATCAACCGATCAAACGAATATGTTGAAAATGGATACGGGAATAGCCATAGGATTGTTCTAGATTATGCATTTAATAATATTTTGAATAAAGAGATGAAATTTCCAGTATCATTAAAAGATGGCTATGATACTTCTATGCTTGTACACGCACTTTATAAAAGCGATGAAAAAAAAAAAGTGGATAAAATTATCAAAAAAAATAAAATCAGATAGATTAGGAGTCTAAATGTTTAACAACAAGTTTCCTGGAAAAGATATATCAGAAGAGGATATAGTAGAAAAGTTTCCTCTAGTAGCAAAAAAAAATAAAGACCATTTTTCAAAATTTGAAGTTTCGAATGTAGAATTTGGAGGAGATACTTTGCCAATTATGGCTGGTCCAAATATGGTTGAATCATTAGAGTTGATTTTGGATGTTGCATCAAATGTTAAGAAGATAGGTGCTCATTTTTTAAGAGGTGGTGCATTTAAACCCTTAACATTCCCTTATAGAAGTGAAAAGTTTAATGAAACAAGAGAGAAGGGTATTGAGTGGCTTAAGATTGCAAAAAAAGAGTTTGATATTCCTATTATTACGGAAGTAATGGAGGAGAAATACTTAAATTTAGTTTGCGAAGTCGCTGATATCTTGCAAATTGGATCCAGAAATATGCAAAATTACCCTTTCCTAACTGCATGTGCCAAAACAGGTAAACCTATAATGTTAAAAAGACATTATGGGGCATCTTTGAGAGACTGGCTGGGAGCAGCAGAATATATATTGTATGAAGGTAATGAAAAAGTGATCTTATGTGAAAGAGGAATGGCAATACCGCACACTCACAGAGCCACATCTAGGTACTCAATTGATTTACAAGTTGTCCCTGCAGCAAAAGAAATTACTCACCTGCCAATAGTGGTCGATCCTTCGCATGCAACATTTTGGAGACCTTGGGTAAGGTCAATGTCATTGGCTGCTGTTGCAGCAGGATGTGATGGGATAATGCTTGAAGTGCATCCCGATCCATCAAACTCAGCTGTAGATCCGTTACAACCAATCGATTTTAAAGACTTTAAAAGCTTAATGAACGAAATGGACGTTATTGCAAAAAACGTTTACAACAAAAAAGTTTTTAAATAAAAAAATTAATGTCAATAAACTTAATTCAAAAGTTTTCTACAAATAAAATTTCAATTAAAAATAAAAAATATTGTGCGATTTTAGGTGAAAACCCTTCAAAGACGGCAAGATCTCCTTTTTTATGGAATTTAGTTTTAAGTAAAAATAACATTAAATCTGAAATGATAAGTATCGACCTTAAAAGAAAAAACTTAAATAAAATACTAAATATTTTAGAAAAAGATCCTGATTTTCAGGGTGGCAGTATTACAATTCCTCACAAAGAAAAAGTTTTTGACTATTTATTTAAAAAAAAAAGAGTCGACAAAATAACTAGGAATATTGGTGCTATAAACTGTATATATAAAAAAAATAAAAGACTTTTTGGCACAAATACCGACGGTGAAGCAGCATTAAGAGTGTTTGAAAAAAAATTCGGTTCAATAAAAAACAAAAAATGCTTGGTTCTTGGATATGGTGGTGTTGGGAAAGCAGTAACAGCTTTTTTTAATAACAAACTAAACACTAAAATATTTGTAGCAAACAGATCAAAAATTAAAAAAAAAAAAATTGAAGCATAATATTATTTTTATTAAGTGGAGAGATATTCCCAAAAATTTAATAGATAAAGATTTGATAATTAATTGTACTTCAATTGGTTTTAGTAAAGATATGAGATCACCTATCAAATCTTCAGATTTTAGCTATATAAAAAAACAAACCATATTCTACGACGTGATATACAATCCCAGAGAAACAAAGTTTTTGGAAATCGCTAAAAAAAAATTTTATAAAACAAAAAATGGTCTTGAAATGAATAAAGTGCAAGCAATTCTGGCTATAAAAAAAGTTTTCGGACAAAAACTAAAGTTTTCAAAAATAGCCTCAACGCTAAAGAAAGTTTAAAAATAATGTGTGGAATTGCTGGATTGATAACAAGTAATCTTTCGAGTGATTTGTCTTCTCAAAAAATAAAATCTACATTAAAAATGATGGCGATTCGTGGTCCCGATTTCCAGAAACATGTTGAAGTAAAAATAAATAATAATTTAAAGTTTAATTTATTTCATTCAAGACTGGCAATTATCGATCCTAAAAGTATTTCAAATCAACCCTTTGAGGATGAAAGTGGTATTCTCTCATTCAATGGGGAAATATATAACTATATTGAACTTAGAAAATCTTTAATTAAAAAAGGCTATAAATTTAAAACTAACTCCGACACAGAAGTTCTTTCAAAAATGCTTGACTGTTATGGAGATCAAGCACTAGACAAACTAGATGGTATGTGGTCATTTTTTTACTATTCAAAAAAAAATAAAATAATATTAATAAGCAGAGATAGGTTTGGTGAAAAACCATTTTACTTTTATAAGTCTAGAAAAAATTTTTATTTTGGGTCTAATATAAATTATATTAAAAATTTGATTGGTAATAAACTAAGTTTGAATAACCTTAAACTTAAAAATTATTTATATTACGGATTTAGATACCAAGATATAAATAATGAAACTTTTTTTAAAAATATAATTGAATTAGAAAAGTCACATTTTTTAAAGATAGATCAAAATTTTAAAATTATTAAAAAAAGATATTGGAAACCAAATAATACACGTATTATAAAAGGTTTAGATTATCAAAGAAGTGTAGAAAAACTTAGAGAAATTGTCTTGGATACAATCAATACAAGATTGAGAGCCGATGTTAAAATCGCCTGTCTTCTTAGTGGAGGGATTGATTCTACGGCACTTGCGATGGTTGCATCAAAAAAATTTAAAAAAAACATAAAACTTTATTCGATAAGGTCAAATGATTTAAATTATGATGAACAGAATTTTATAGATTTAATTGTAAAAAAAAGCTCATTAAAACACGAATATATCGATCTCAAAGTTTCAAATAACACTAATTATTTAGAAGGCCTAATCAAAGATGCAAACTCACCTTTATTGGCGGTTACATTTTACTTATATGCACTAATTAACAGAAAAATTAAAAAAGATAATCATAGAGTTTTATTCTCTGGTATAGGTGCTGATGAAATGTTTGCAGGCTACTATACACATTTCCTTTACTATCTTAAATCTATATCTAAAGAAAAAACTTTTAAAAAGAATCTCTTAGAGTGGAAGAAACATATTTCAAAAAATTTAACAAATAAAAGCTTAAAAAATATTGAAAAAGTCCTAAAAACAAAATTAAGTTTAAATCAAATAATTGGAAACGACCAAATAAAAAATTATTTTAAAAAAAATCATTTGATAAAAGAAAAAAATTACAAATTTAATGATGATTTTTTTAAAAATACTTTATCAAAAGATATGTTTGTGCATGTAACATCACCTCAATTACGTGACTCAGATCAAATATCTATGTTTAATTCAATCGAAAATAGATCTCCATTTTTAAGTAAGAAAATTTATGAATTTTCTTTTTCTTTACCAAATAGATTTTTAATTGAGGGGGGCTACAATAAAAAGATATTAAGAGATGCTATGAAAAATTTTTTACCACCTCAAATTTTAAATAATAGGAATAAAGTTGGGTTTAACGCAAATACTAAGAATGTTTTTAATTTTCGCGATAAAAACATTAGAGATGTTTTGTTTTCAAATAATTATCTAAATAATTTAATTAATATGGAGAAAGTAGAAATGATTATTAAAGCTGAAAAGATAACAAATAATGAAAGTCATTTTTTATTTTCTTTATTAAACTCAGCAATTTTTCTAAATCAAAATTACTAGCTTAACTTATATTTATTTCTAAATATTTTACCAAATTGGTCAATTGAATTGCCGTCTCTTAAATTTTGTAGGACTGCAGTATTATTATATATTAGACAATTTTCTCCAATCTCAACAGAAAAATAAACTGTAGAGCACATTCCAATAGTCGAATAATTTCCAATTTTGCAATTACCAGCTATTGTAGCACCTGGAGTAATATGGACATGGTCTCCAACTATAGTGTCATGACAAACAACTGCATTATTATTGATTATACAGTTTTTTCCAATCACTACATTTGGACCAATGTTAGCTCCAGGTAAAACAATTGAACCTTCACCAATTTTAGAATTTTTTGACACATAAGCTTTTGACGAAATCAAACAAGGCATGTTAGATTTATATTTTTCATAAAAGTTAAATACTTTAATGCGGCTCAAATTATTGTCAGATCCACCGACACCAACGTAAAAATTAAAATTTTCTACTTTCAAATCCTTCTCAAAAAATTTATCACAGGTAATTACTTTCAAATCTCGCGTTACATTTGTTCCAATTTCATCCTGATTTTGAGATATAAAACCCTCAATATCAATTTTTTCATCACTTAAGATATCTGCAACAAGCTTTGAATGCATTCCTGTTCCAATAATTATATTTTTTGAATTTACTTTTATTTTCTTACTAGAATTAAGATAATTGATAACATCTTCAGCAATTATTTTTTTATTAGGTAATTTTAGATCCTCGATCTTTAGTTTATTGTCATCTAAAATTTTTTGTGCTTTTAATGAAATCTTTTTTTCTTTTTCTTTTTTGATATTTTGATTTTCTTGTAAAGAATTTTTAAATTTTTCAGGGTCTGAACTTTCTGATAAAATACTTATAGCTTTTTCTCCAACCTTGCTATACTTTTCTTTTTTGACGAAAATTTCTTCAACAACTCCATCAACTTCACTCTCAAAGTCTACTGCTGCTTTTGTAGTTTCAAATACACATAGTTTTTGGCCTTTTGAGATTTTTTGTCCTTTAGAAACAAAAATATCAACAACCAATAATTCATCATCATTTGGGTTCAACCTTGGCACTGTAATATTAATTTTTTGCATTAAATCTTATAAAGCTCAATTATGGCTTTTTTAATTTTATTTTTATTTGGTAATAATTCTAATTCCCAGTTCTTTGATGAAGGTAAAGGATGGCTTGGTCCTTTTATTGATATTGTTTTTATATCATTAATACCAGTTAATGACGATTTACACATCTCTGAGAAGCCCCATTCTCCACAAGCTTCCTCTACAAAAACAAATTTTTTGCTTAATCTTGATAAATCTTTTATTTTTGATGATTGAAATGGATTAAGATTATTTAGGTTGTAAACAGAAACATTAATTTCTTCCTCCTCAAGCAATTCTTTGCTACTTTCTACGCAAAAATCTACTACACCTCCGTATCCAACACAAATTACATCTGGATTTTGAAAAATTGGTAAATCTTTTGTTTGAAGCTGTTCTTTGCTATACAAGATTTTATTTTCAATAATCAAAGTAGGTTTGTTTGATTTTAAAGATTTCAAATATATATTTTCAATATCGCAATACCTATCAATTGCAATTACATTTAGATTTGGTATTCCACAAAAATGTTTTTCAATAGATTGAGAATGTGTTGCCCCATAACCTCTATAACCCCCCATTGGAGTTCTAATTATAAGTGGCATATTTATTTCATTAAATAACCATTGAAATTTAGATATATGATTTAATACTTGATCAAAAGTAAGAGACAAAAAGTCTCCAAACATTATTTCTAAAATTACTTTTTTGCCATTCATAGACATACCACAAGCAATTCCAGTAATTGCTGCTTCACTCACGGGGGTAGTAATTACTCTAGAAGGGTATAAAGAGGAAATTTCTTTAGTAACTTTAAATGCTCCACCATAAGGATCTAAAATATCTTCACCTAATATATACAGGTTTTTATTTTCCTTCATAAGTTTTTTTAAGGTATTATTTATTTTATTTAAGTATCTCATTATTTTGAGTCCACAACTCTTAGATATGTTTTTTCAATTATTTCTGATGTAAGTACCTCTATTTCTTTAGAAGTTTTAATCTTTTTTTTTAATTTAATAAAAATATCTTTTTTAAATATATCATTGATTATTTTTTTTTTTCTTGTGTCGTCACCTTTACTATGAGGACCTAGTCTTACAGATTTAATTTCTAAAAAAGCAGGTTTATTTTTTTTCCTGACGTAACCTATTATTTTTTTACTTTTGTTTATTATGTCTTCAAAATTGTATTTTTCACATTTTTTAAATTCAATATTAAAACCCTTTACTCTATTTTGAATTGTACCAGATAAATTTTGATCAACTGCAGTTGTTTGTGCAATCGAATTATTTTCACAAACAAATAAAATTGGGCAATTCCATAGTGAAGCAATATTTAAACATTCGTATAATACCCCTTCCCCCATTGTCCCATCACCTATAAAAGCTATTGTTATTCCACCGGTGTTCTTAATAGCATAAGATGCACCAACTGCCTGTGGAACAGATCCTCCAAGAATACCATTTGAATAAAAGTTTTTATAATGAAGATGTTGGCTACCGCCCCTTCCTTGACATATGCCACTACTTTTTCCAAAAATTTCCGCCATGAGTTCGAATATTTTTCCTGAATATGAAATAAAGTGTCCATGGCATCGATGATTACTCCATATTATATCTTTTTTTAAATCAACATTTTCAAAAATTGCCACACTATTACATTCTTGACCAATGTAAGTATGAGTAGTACCGCTTATTAATCCTTTGCTAAAACAATCTAAAAGCTTATTTTCAAATGACCTTATAAGACTTATTTCGAAAAATCTTCTCTCATTTAAATTTCTAAAATTTTTTAATAAAAAACTATGGTAATTTCCATCAAATGTCGCAGCTAGAAAGTCTTTTATTTTCAACTTAGAAAGTGTCATTATTATTAATTTGTATATAAATTAATAAATACATATATATATATTTTAAAAAAATGAGCAAAAAAAAAGTTATTTTACTGTCCTTTTTTATATTAATAATCTTAATTTTTTACATTGGCAGCACCATTGGGACCTCAAAATTTCAAGGAGTGAAAAAATTAGTACCTGATCAACTTAAAGTTTTTTTAAATAAGACAATCTTTGTAGTGCCTTCGCTAAAAAAGGAAATTATGAGAAACAGGGCTTACATGAACGAAGTAGATAATAGAGTAAGAAAATATGAAAACTTGCAGTCTATAAACGGTTTTCTTTTTGAGGATTTGATTTTGGTGACTGATGAAAAAACATCCAATTATAGATTAAAAAAATATATATTTAACGCAAACTTCATTAAAGGTGAAAGCATTCTTCTAAACGATAAAACCCCAAGAAGACCTGCGGGATATCTTGGAATGACTCAGGATAAAATTTTAATTATTAGTGGAAAGGGTACAATTAATTACTTCAATAAAAGTAACATTTTTAAAAAAAAGATTGAATTATTTGAGGTAAAATCAAATTTAAGTGAATTTTTAAACAAAGATGAGGACTTTTTTTTAGATTACCAAATAGGTGTAAGAGATATTCTTATTAAAGAAAATTTTTTATATCTCTCTTTCAACAATTTAAAGAAAGAGAATTGTTATAATATTCCTATTTTAAGAGCTCCTTTAAACTTCGATCAATTAAATTTTGAAATTTTTTTTGATTATTCGGAATGTATTCAGGTTGAAAAAATACAAAAATTTTTCGTTAATCAATCAGGAGGTAGGATTGTAGATTATTCAGGAAATGAAATACTTTTTTCAACAGGTGCAATGAGAGCTTATTACAAAGATGAGTCTCAAAAAATAATACTAGAACAAAGCGATGAATCAAAATTTGGTAAAGTTCTTAAGATAAATTTAGATACAGTTACTGATGAAATATTTACAAAAGGACATAGAAATCCACAAGGTCTGTATGTAAACAAAAAAAGAGGTATCGTTTTAGAAACCGAACATGGGCCTAAAGGAGGAGATGAAATTAATTTACTTAAAGAAAAATTTAATTATGGTTGGCCAATTTCATCATATGGTGTTCATTACGATGGTAAATTTAGAGAGAATGCTCCACTTCATAAATCACATAAAGATTATGGTTTTGAGGAGCCTCTGAAATATTGGACACCTGGAATTGGAATTAGTCAATTAGATAGAAGTATTGAGAGTGAACAAAAAATTTTAGTTACATCAATGAAAAATGAGTCAATTCATATTTTTAGTTTTGACGATAAATTTAATAAAATAGAGGATTATGATACTTTAAGAGTAGGACAGAGGATAAGAGATATTGTTACTGATTTAAATGGAAATCGTTATATTCTAATTTTAGAAGATCCAGGCATGATCGGGATCTTAAGCCAAATTTAAAAATTCTTTAAAAGATTTAAAAAAAAACTTAGAACTTTTTTCAAGATTTGAGTTAAGTCTTGTAACTGCGTAGTTTTTTTTAAAAACTTTATTTTTATGTTTTTCATATTGAAATAAAAAATGAATAAATTGTTTATCATTTTTATAAAATCTAAGTTTTTTGTATTTAATCTCTTTATTTATTGGAATATTATTAGCTATAATTGGTACACCTAAAATCGATGCTTCTGCAACACCTCCGGCACCTGGTCCGCCCTCAAATAACGAAGGTTGAATTAATGCTGAAGATTTTTTGATTAGACAAATTTGTGCTTGTTTTTTGATATTTCCAGTTAAAAATATTCTATCCTTCAAATTTTCATCTTCAAGCTCGTAAAATAACTCAGCTATATAATCTTTAAATCTTTCATAGGTAATGTCCCCAGTTAAAATAAGATTATTTTTACCTCCATTTTTGAAATACTTTTTGAATAACTTGATTATATGAAGGTGATTTTTATGTTTCCAAAATTGATTACAAATAATAAAGAAACCTGTTTTTGAGGAATAAATTTTAGATGTATTAAAATCTCCTAAGAAATATTTTTTTTGCATAAAAGGTGTGAAAGGAACAACTCTTATCTTTTTTCTCTTAAATTCAGAATGAAATTTTAACAAATCTCTCTTTGTTTGTTTTGAATTTACAATAAAATATTTTAGTTTACTTAGTTCACTTACTTCTTTTCTTCTTAAAAGTACGTGTTTTTTTGAAAAGTTTTTTGGATAGTATTCGTGTTGAAAATCGAAAATATAGCCTACATTAGTGTTTATATCGTGACATTTTAAAATCGGGAAAACTATTTCTGGTTTCACTTGTTCAATAAAATCTATCTCGTCAGTAAAATCAATATATTTAATCTTATAAGTTTTATCTTTTAAATTTTTCAATAAAAATTTTTCAACCTGATCTGCTCCTTTGTGAAATTTCCAATAAAAATCCCTTTTAAAATCTAAACTTAAGATAGATTTAAAAATTTGTAAAATCGGGAAAAAGGTCTTTTTTACTTCTGATTTAAAATTATTTTTTGGAATACAAATTATTAAATCGTATTCTTTATTCTTTGAAATAGATTTAATGAAAAAATTTATTAAATCTATACCACCATTCCAACCGCAAAAATAAGATGTAAGAATTACAATTTTAGTTTTCACTTATTTCTATTTAAATAGTAGTTGATTTGAGTGGATATGTATTTAATTTGAGAATTGCTTAAATTAGGATAACTCGGTAAACATATGCCATTATCAGCTAGTTTTTTTGCAAACTTTAATCCTGTAACTTTTCTCTTATAAATTTTCATTGTATTTGCTAAATAAAATGTATTCCTTGTTTCAATTCCCATTTTTTTTAGAAAAGACATTAATTTTTTTCTTAATCTAGAATTTCTTAAGATAATGCAAATAAGCCAATATGAGCTTTTTGATTTTCTTGTGGTGTTTAATATTTTTAGATTTTGTTTATCTAAATATTTACTATAGGAGTTGTATACGTTTTCTTTTTTTTTTAGTATTTCTCTAATTTTTTTTATTTGAGCATAGCCTATTGCTGCACAAATATTTGTCATTCTATAATTATATCCAACCTCATCATGCCAATAGTACAATTTATTACTAATTTTACTTAAACCTTGCCCCTTAAGCTTGATAGCTTTTTTAATTAATTCTTTGTTGTTTGAACAAATCATCCCTCCCTCACCTGTAGTTATTGTTTTACTTCCAAAAAAACTAAAGGTTGCTACATCTCCAAAATTTCCTACATGTTTTTTTTTATAAAATGAACCAATTGCTTCTGCGCAATCCTCAATAATAAATAATTTATATTTTTTTTTTAAATAAATAATTCTATTCATGTCGGTAACATTTCCATATAAATGCGGTACTATAATTGCTCTGGTTTTTTTATTTATTTTTCTTTCGATGCCGAATGTATCAATTTGTCCAGTGTCGATATTAGAATCACAAAAAATTATTTTGGCATTCACGTGATTAATACAATTCACAGATGCAATATATGTGAAGCTTGGAACAATTACCTCATCTCCTTTTCCAATATTCAAAATTTTAAGTGCAAGATGAAGTGCAACAGTCCCATTGGATGTTGTCGTACAAAATTTTATTTTTGTATAATTTGAAAAACTATTTTCAAATTTTGTTAAAAATTCTCCTGAAGAAGATATCCAATTATCATTTAAACATTTGTTAACATATTTTTTTTCTGAATTAGATAAAAGAGGTTTATAAAGAGGAATTTTGTATTTCATTTAATATAATTAAAAGTGTTTTTTAAATTTAAATATTGTTCATTTTTTGAGAAATAATTTTTAAGCATTTCTATAGTTTTTTTATGCTTTTTAATATTAAAATTACTAATCCATTCCCCTAAAAATTCATCAGTATATAAAATTTGTCTTCCATTTTTAGTCATAAAATATTTTTCGATATTATCAATAAGGTACCTATTATGAAAATAATATTGATTCATATAGTGAAATTCATAGATGTCTTTTTTTTTTAAGTTTAATTTTTTTTTACTCAAATTTATTATTGTATTACGAAGTTCCTCTTTTGATTTTGGATTAAAAGAAAAATTATAATCAGCATGAGGATTGTATATACATGCATTTACAACTTTAATACCAAAATAAGATAGCTCTGCAGCACAAGAACCATAAACTGTTAAAGCAAAGTCCAGACCTTGGTTTACCAAATCTAAATTTCTTATCTTTGGATTTAAATATTTTATATTTGGGTATTTTGAAATGAAGTTTTCTATTATTCGATATTCATCCATATAATTCGGATGAGGTTTTATGTACCAATCATAATCTGTGTCTAATGATAATTTTCCTAAAAATTCAAGCCAGGTTTTGAAATCCGGAAAAATGCAATTTCCATAAACATGTGGACTATCAAAAAAAGCATGTGAAAAAATAACAATTTTTTTTTTTCTGTTTTTTTCAAATATGTTTAATTTATATTTTATCTTTGATTGATCAGGAAAATAAAAATATCTTTTTTTACCATAAATAATATTTTCTATAAAACTTTTGCCCATTTTAAGATTATTTGATTTATTTTTTAATGCTTTAAAAGTTTTTCTAAAATTTCTAAATTTAAATGATGGACTATTAAATTTTTTTTTAAAGGAACAATTTTTTTTGTCTACTCTATAAATCTGTGTGTCTACGCAATGAAAAACAGGAATATTTTTTTTTACAGCTATTCTTAAAGTTAGCGCGTTTAAGTAAACCACGTGTGAAACTGCTACTCCTGCAATCTTATTGTTTTTAAAATAGTCTTCCCAAAAAAGAAAAGTGCAAATACATTCTTTAAAAAAAATTTTAAAATGATGTGAGTTTACATCTAAAGTTGGTACTGAGTATTTTTTTAAATAACTATCGTAAATTAAATCGCCAATCCATATTTTATTGCAAAAAAAATTTTCTACGTCCTTTTTGGTCTTATTTTTTAAAAAAAAACTTTTTGTTATATCATCTGCCCTTTGATGAAGAAATTTATCTTCTTTATAATAAATAAATTCGTTCACACCAAATGAAGAGTAGATACCAAAATTTCTGATTTTAAATAGAGTTCCTAATTTCCACTTAAGATTTTCCAGTATAGATATTTTTTTTTCATTAAAAATTTTGTAAGACTCATAGGCTACAACTTTTGCATCTTTTATGCCAGGAAAGGTATTTACTATATACGAATTAGCAATCTGAACGCCTTGCCATCTATTGAACTCGATCAAAAAAATTTTTTTTTGATTCTTTTTTTTGTTTATTTGGAAAATTTTTTTATTATGTGCTATAAATTTATTTTTATAATTTTTAAAAAACATAAATAAAAATCAATCGAAATACTTTTTTATTTTATCAACAACATTTCTTAGCTGTTTAGAGGAAATCTGATGAAATATAGGAATACTTAAAGAGGTCTTATAATAAATTTCAGATGAGTAGAACTTTTCATTTTTATTTTTAAAAATACTAAATTTATTAATTGGTATGTAATGAAATTGGCACATTATTGAATTATTAATAAGATATTTAAAAAATTTATCTTTTTGTTTCAAATTTTTAAAATTTATATTTATTATAACCAAATGATATGATGGAAAAATGTTTTCATTATAATTTGGAAAATTAATTATTTTTCTATAGCCATCAAGGCTTTTCTTATAGAAGTAATAAATTTTTTTTCTTTTATCTATAAACTTTTTAATTTTGTTTAGTTGAGAATAACCGAGGGCACAATTTATATCACTGAGTCTATAATTATATCCAGATTTTATTACATCATACTTCCAGTGAAATTTTTTACTTTTAAGTATACCATGTGATCTCATTAAACTAGCTCTTTCATATATTTTTTTATCATTGGTTGTTATAAGTCCTCCTTCTCCTGTTGTAATTGGTTTTAAAGGGTGAAGGGAAAATGTTGCAATATCAGAGTGTTTACACGACCCTATGCTAAAAATATTATTTTCAACCTTGTACTTTGCACCTAGTGCATGGCAACAATCTTCGACTATTTTAAAATTGTATTTTTTTTTTAACTTATAAAAATCAATTATGTTTTCAGGATATCCTCCCATATACATTGTAACAATCGCTTTAATCTTCTTAATATTATTTTTTTTTATGCAATCTATTAAATTTTGAGGTGTCATTTGGCCTGTTTTTGAGTCTACGTCAGTAAAGAAAATTTTTGCCCCCAATGAACTGCACATATTGTAGGATGAGATAAAGTTTATTATCGGCATTATGATTATATCATTTTTCTTAACTCCTAAAGCTGCGAATGATAAATGTAATGCTGCAGTACCGCTACTACAACTTAAAGTATGTTTTACTTGTAGATAATTACTTAATTTTTTTTCAAATTTTTTTATGACTCCCCCACCAGAAATTAAATTATTTTTTAAGGATTTTGAAACTGATTTTATATCCTTGAAATCAATAAATTGACCACCGTATGGAATAACTTTATTCATAATCTAATTTATTCTTCTCATAGGATTATATACTTTCCCATTTAAAACCTTTTCTTTAAGTTGTTTTGTTGTCATTATTGATATTTTTTTAAAAATTTCTTCTAATTTTTCAAAATAAATTTTTAAAATTTTATCTGTATGTGAAATTGATACGTATATAATATTAGATGCTAAAATTTTATTTTTTAAAAATTCATTAGTTAAAAACGTCTTTTTTAAATTGTGATTCTCCCCAAAAGTAAAAATTGGTATAGAGTCTAAACTTGATATTTTTATATTTAATCCATATTTTTTTGAAAGGTATTTCCACTTAGATTTAATTTTTTGTCCTTGTTTTTTTACAATTGAGTAAGTTCTATACTTTTTCATGAAATTTATAGTAGAGACACCTGCCACACTTCCAATTCTTTCAGTCCAAAATGTGCTGCTTATAAATGTCTTGTTGGTATTTTTCATGAATTTTTTTTTTCCTATTATAGCGTTTATCGCGTATCCATTACCTATTGCTTTACCAAACATAGCTAGGTCCGGATAAATTTTAAAGTCTAAATGTTTTCCCCCAAAATTTTCTCTAAAACCCGATGTACATTCATCAAATATAAGAATGATTTTTTTTTGGTTGCAAATTTTTCTGATTTTTTTCAAAAAATTATTTTTTGGAGGAATATTTCTGGTAACTTCCATAATCACTATGCCGATATTTTTTTTTTTTACTAGTTGATTGAAACCCTTTAAGTCGTTGTAAAGAAACGGGAAAGACGAGTTTTTCAAGGATTTATCTACCCCATTAAATTTAAGGTTTGACATTAGGTGCATATCTAAATTTTTTTTATTATTTAAATTTGATGATAAGTACCAATCATGCCAACCGTGATAACCGCAAAAAGCAATATTATGTTTCTTTGTGGATGCCCTGGCAATTCTAATTATTGCTGAATTTGCCTCCCCACCACCTCTAGTAAATCTTGCCTGATGGGCCCAGGGATGAATGTTTAAAAGCAATTTTGCTAACTTAATCTCTTCAGTGCAGTTTAGTGATGTCATATTGCCCCTCTTGAGGTGTTTAATGACTTGATTGTCTATTTCTTTTTTTGCATATCCAAGTGTATTTGTTCCAACTAAAAAAACCATATCCAAAAATTTTTTATTAGATGTATCCCAAACATAACAATCTTTGGCTTTGGTAAAATATGTAGGCCAAAAATTTGGAGAGTGCAATTCTGGTTTTTTTGAATAAAGCATTGTCCCACCAGGTATAATTTTTTTTGCTTCTCTAAATAGTTTTATACCTTTGTTTTTCACTTGCGCTCAACTCCATTTTCTTGGATCTAAAAATTTGCTACTTATATTTGAAAATTTATTATAATCCAAATTTTTAACTTTTTTATAAGAAACTATTTCTTTTAGATTATTCAGACTAGAAAATCCAATTACAATTTTGTCTATTTTATAGCTCATAACGTAGTTTAAACATAAGTCTAAAGTACTAACTTCTTTAAAATGGGCATAATCATTCAGAGCTCTAATATTAGCTTTCAATTTATTAAAAATCTTTTCTTTAATTGATATTTTGTTTAATAGAATACCTTGAAGGAATATTGACCGTACGTGAATTTTAATGCCTTTTTTTTTCATGTTTTCAAAAGCTCCAGTTTTTATCAATCGTTGATCAAAAATACTAAATGGACACTGTATTACATCTAATTCATAATTATTAATCAAAAATTTAATTTTATTAAAATTGTATATTGAAACACCTAAATTTTTAAAAAATTTTTTTTTTTTTAATTGAACTAAGTTTTCAAAAACAACTTTGCATCTTTTTTTATTATAAAGAAATTTTTCATCATGAAAAAATAAAGTATCAATTTTTTTATAATTTATTTTTTTTTGGATTAATCTTATTTGTTTTTCACAAAACTTTATATCTCTCCATTTTGTGTCGGGTAATACTTTAGTGGTAATTACATAATTTTTATTTAACTTTTTAATTATTTTATAGTTTCCCTTATAATCTGATGCGGTATCTAAAAACTTTATTCCTTTTTTAAATGAATATTTGCAAATTTTTCTTATATTTAAATTGCTAATTGCTTTTTTTGAAATTCCATACTTTTTTCCAAAATTTGCTGTTCCAAGAATTATTTTTGAAATCATTATCTTTCTATCTGAATAACTTTTTTGCAAGCTCTAAATCTTCTAAAGTATCAATATCGACGGAGTTATATAAAGAAACCTCATAAGGAAAATACCTTTTTTCTAAATTATCTAATAAATTTTTCGTAGAATAAATATTTATCATACCTGCTTCGCAATAAATTTTTTTTAATTTTTGGGAGTAAATACCAATTCTTTTTTTTTGTAACGAAATAAGATTTCCACTTTTATTTTTTTTTAAAGCCCATTCTACGGGATAATTATATTTTGTTACAGTCATCAAGCAGTTTCTCTTATCAAATGAAATTTTTTCAAAAATTTTTTTACAATCAATTATGTTTTTTTTTGTAATAAATGGATTAGTAGTAAATAAAAGCCAAACTTGATCAAAAACTAAATTTTTTTTTTTATATTCTTTAATTACATAATTCATGACTTCAAAAAGCCCAACATTTGCTTTAGATAATTTTTTAGGTCTTTTAAAATCTGTTTTGATATTTAATGAATTTGAATAATTGAGAATTTTTTCTGAGTCCGACGAAATATGAATTGTATCAAAGATCTTTGATTGTTTAGCTGCCTTGATTGGATAGTACAAAAGAGGTTTTCCTTTAAATAACTTTAAATTTTTATTTTTAATTCTTTTTGATATTTTTTTCGCAGGAATTATAGCTAATCTTTTGATCATAAAATAAATTAATAAGCAAACTTGTTAATATTATGTTTTTATCAATTTTAGTTGCTTAATTAGGTTTTTTTTAATTGGAGAGTCTTTTTTTATATTAAATCTTGATTTCTGACCTAAAAGCCTATCAAAAAAATAAGGTTCTATTCCAAGTGCAGGTCTTAAAATCTTTAGATTTTTTTTTGAAAATTTTTCTCCCTTACAAATATCCTTTGATGCAAATATGGATCTCCTAAATTTCCTATTATTAAATTCACTTTTAGGCCTAAAGAAGTTTTTTTTTCCTAATAAAGAAATAGTATCATCAATAGATTTCCTAAAAAATTTTATTTCCTTATCCTTTAAAGAAAATTTATAGTCTAATGAATTTTTTTTTTTTCTCAAAGCAATATGCTTCTCTACAACAGTAGCCCCTGCACCTATAGCTGCCCTGGCTACCTCAATATCATTGGAATGGTCAGATAAGCCCACTCTACAATTAAATCTATTAATTAAAAATTTTATATTATTCAAATTAAAATCTGAATTCTTGGCTGGGTAGTTACTTACACAGTAAAGTAAGATGATATCTTTGGCTCCAAATTTTTTTGCTGTGTTAAAAGCCAATTCGATTTCGTTTAGTTTTGCCATACCTGTAGAGATTATTATTGGTTTTCTTGTTTTTGCAATTTTTCTAATTAAAGGAATATGATTTAGCTCAAAAGAAGCCACTTTATATAAAGGTGATTTTAAACTTTCTAAGAAATCAACATCATCTTCGTGAAACGGAGTACTAAAGCATTGTATTTTTTTTTTTTTTGAATATTCAAAAATTTTTTTATGCCATTGATAAGGTGTTTGACCTTTTGTATAAAGATCAAAAAGTTTTTGATTTTTCCAAATGCCATCTTTTACCAAAAACTCTTTTTCATAAGAATTTATTGTCATGTTTTCGGGCTTGAATGTTTGAAGCTTTACTAAATCTGCACCGTATTTTTTTGCATGATCAACAAGACTTAAGGCATTGCTTAATTTTCCATCATGGTTAGCGGAAATTTCTGCTATAAACACTAATTTCTTTTTTAAAATTTGCATTTTTTTACAAATATAGCTATTACTGAAATATTTAATTTAAGTTATATAAGTACATAATGTTTTGTTAAAATGCAAAATTTAAAACAAAAAGCAATTATTTCTCTAAAAAAAAAGGGTTATTTTGTATTTAAGTCTTTTTTCAGTGAAAAATATATAGATAATTTAAACGCTCAACTTTCAAAATTAAAGCCGTTAAAACAATCAAGTTTTTTTAAAAAAGGTTCATCAGATGCAAAAATAATATTTAATTTACAATCAAAACATAAAGTATTTCTAAATCTTTTGAATAATGAGATTATTAATCTTATAAATACAAAGTTTTTAAACGATAAAAATTATAAAGGCATAAATCAAAAACTTCCGAATTATATTCTTAGTCAATACGTAGCTAGATCAAGTGGAAAAAATAGATGTGATGTTCACATTGACGACAAATCTCCTAATCAGTCAGATACAGCTAATTATCTTCAGTGGGCAATACCAATGATTGATCTAAATACAAAAAATGGTTGCACTCAATTACTTGAAAAATCACATTTAAATCTTAAAAGAAAAAAGTACAAAAAATCACTTAGGAATTTTAAAGATTTAATTCTTAAAAAAGGAGATTTAGCAGTTTGGGATGGAAGTATTTTACATACAGCTAGACCAAATAAAACGAATAAAACAAGATGGGTAATCATACTTACATATGCAAGATGGTTTTTTAAGCCTCATTACGACATTCCAAGAAACTTTCCAAAAAAGTTTTATAAATATTTAGATAATAAAAAAAAGATAATTTTAGGCTTTGCTTCAATTCCAAAATCGAGTGAAAAAATAGGGACTTATCAAAGAGGCAACTTGAAAACTGCAGATAATTTTATAAAAAATAGAATTTTTTAGAATTAATGAAGTAATTTTTTAGCCAAAATATTAATTCTTTTATCATCAAGGTAGATTTTGCTAAGGACTTTCGCTGTTTCTTTTGGAGAATGTTTAAAAGCAATCTTTAAGATTTGCATCCAGCTTGTATTATTTTTTGACCTTATTTTTTGAATCTTGTTTATTATTATGTGATGTTTAGATTTATTTTTTTTTTTCATACGTTATAAACCTTGCGGGATACCCTCCAATTATAATATTTTTTTGAGTGAAAGTCTCTGTGATAATACTATTGGGCATCGTTCTTATTCCATTAGATAATTTAACATTTTCTAAAATAGCAGTATTAATTTGAATGGAACAACTATTGTATATTTTAGATTTTAATCCTAAGGCAACATTTTTAGCTAAAAAAATGTTATCTTTTATTTCACTGTTAGGAGCAATAGACACATTTGGGTAAAGAATATTAAAATTTCCAATCTTCGATTTACCAAATATATTACAGTTATTGTAAATGATGTTTCCAAACCCTAAAGTCGCATTATTGCTTATCAATGAATGAGGGTGTATTAAATTTATAAACTTTTTTCTAATTTTGCCTAAAGAATTGATTAATTTCTGTCTTATAAATCTATTTTTATATGAAAAAATATTCAGAAAGAAATTACAATCCTTATACTTTTTATAAGTATTGATTTTGCCTAGGACTAAATGTCCATTAATTTTTTTTTTTTGAATTTTCTTATCATCATCCAGGATGCCTATAATTTTTATTTTATTTTTGTTAAATATATTAATTTGATTTATTAAATCAATTGTTTCAATACACGAAGTCCCGCCTCCAAGAATTACTAGTTTGATCAATTTTGTCATTAGAAATTTAATTTAATATACATTATCTTATAAATGATTTACATATACCGTTATTCAAATTATAAACAATAAAAATGAAAAAAGGAATTTTTTATATCCCTTGTTATCCTAGGGAAGCTAAATTAGATAAAATTGTTGATGAAATAACTTCTTCAGTAATCTTTTGTGATAAAAATAATTTTAAAGAGGCTTATTTTGGTGAGCATCTTGCTGATAAATACGAAAAAATTACTTCCAGTCTTAACATAATTTCAGCAATGTCAAAGGTAACTGACAAAATTAATTTGGGATCTCTGACAACCAATTTAACTTTTTACCACCCTTCAGTTTTAGCCTCACACATTTCCTTGGTAGATAATATGTGCAAGGGGCGTCTTTTATTGGGAATTGGAGCAGGATCAAACATATCTGATGTTGAGTCTGTTGGTATGATAAAAGAAGATAACAGGAATAAAATGTTGGAGGAACTTTCTTTAGTAAAGAAACTATTAAATTCAAAAAAATTAGCAAATTTTAAAACAAAAAATTTTGCCGTATCAACCATTAAAAGAGGTAATAAAAAATTAGGGCTTGGTTATTATAATAGTCTATATGAATCTCGTAAAGATTTAGAGATTGTCTTACCTGCACTTAACCCTAATTCCCAAAATGTGAAGACCGCTGCAAAAAACAGGTGGTCAATAGTTATATCAAATTTTTGCAGTGATGATGTTGTTCAAAATCATATAAAAAGTTATATCAAAAATTCCCCTCTTAATAAAAAAAGAGCTTTAAAGAAAATTAAATTATCAAGATTTATTTATGTTTCAAATAATAAAGATAATTTTAAATCTTTATTCAACAATTACTCACCTTACATGGGTGTGCTTAAAACAATACATACAAAATTAAGTCACTTCAAAAGATTAGATTGTTTTGGTGAACTCAAGAAATTAAAACTTAACTTTCTGGCAAAGAAACTATTTATTTATGGGAGTCAAAAAGAAGTATCAAAAAAAATTAAAAATATGAGAAAAAAATATGGTGATTTATTTTCAATATTATATGTGCATGTTCCAGATACAGGTAAAAAAAAATTCGATGACTCTCTTAAACTTTTTTCAAAATGCAATTAAAAAAAAATCATAGGTATTATATTAGTCCAGAAATTTCAAAAAAGGTATTAAGATCAATAATAAGCAACGAAAAAATTGAGTTTAAATCTTTAGGAATTGAAAATCATAAAAGTATTATCAAGAGTCTAGCAAATAACTACAAATCAAAAAAAAATGATAAACATCATAAGCTTATTAAAAATTCTTTTTTTTGGGATTTGGTATCAAAAAAATATAAAGACTACCTTCATATAGATTTCAAAAAAAAAAATCAGAACAACAAAGAAAAATATAACGTTAATTATCAAGAAATTTCAAAATCATTAGGTTACAATCCTACACTAATAAGTTTGATCATATTTGAAAGACAAATTAAGAGAATTTTACAAAAAAACAATTTTTTTAAGGATTTAGAAAGTCAAATTAATCTAGAAAATATTGATATAGATCAAAAAATTAATCTTTTAAATTCTTTTAGAAACAAAGAAATAAATATTTTTACACCT
>MDTG01126210.1_pt1 | contig 31437 bp, 33 predicted proteins | sample 811421 | NCBI WGS metagenome assembly MDTG01 (sample SAMN05326645, study PRJNA326480) | marine metagenome | isolation source: seawater | place: Pacific Ocean: South East | collected 2011
AAATTCAAAGTTTTACCTACGGAAGAAACACTCATTAAAAATGAATTTATTAATACATTAATTTCAACTAACAAAGATATATTTTTTTTAAATACATATGGATCACTATACTCAGTTAACAAAAATGGGAAAATAAATTGGTTTTCAAATTTAAATCAGTCTTCGGACATTAACCCAACTAATTTATTTAATGCTAGACCTATTTTACTTCACAAAGACAAAATAATTGTTTCTACAGATAAATACTTATATGTTTTAAATTCAAATACAGGATCAACTGAGTTGAAAATTGTAATATCTTCAAAAATCATGCCGTTATTATCTGGAAAAAATTTATTTTTAGTTACAAAAGATAATTTATTGGTTTACATAGATATTATCGAAAAAAAAATAATTTATTCTATTAATCTTGATCAAAAAATATCAAAATTTTTGGAAATAAAAGAAAAGCAAATCAAAAATATAAAATCATTTATTTTAGCAAATAATTTAATTTATATTTTTCTAGATAATTCTTATTATCTTAAATTGACGCCTTACGGAACAATTAAAAAAATCGACAAATTATCCTCACAAATGAAATCTTTTCCAATTTTTATAAAAGATAAAGTGATTTATTTAAATAAAAAAAAAAAATTAGTTATTATTAATTAAATGTTTGATTTGCTACTTAATAAAGAAAGTTGTTTAACTTTTTCTTCTCCATGATTGTCAGCAGGTTTTACAGGATACTCTCCGGTAAAATAGTGATCACTAAATTGAGGGTAATTGTTGTTTCTTTTGCCTTTACCCAAACCTTCGTAAAGACCGTCTAAACTTAAAAATTTAAGAGATTTAGCATTTATATACTTACACATTTCTTCATTTGATTTATTGTAAGCTAGCAACTCTTTTTTTGTTGGCATATCTACCCCATAAAAATCTGGGTATTTAATTTCTGGACAAGCAATTCTTACATGCACATCCTTAGCTCCTGCTTCATAAAGCATCTTAACAATTTTGTGACATGTTGTTCCTCTTACTAATGAGTCATCAATTAATATTAAAGATTTATTCTTGATAATGCTTTTGGTAGGGCTCAATTTTAATTTTACACCTAAACTTCTTATATTTTGAGAGGGCTCAATAAAAGTTCTACCAACATAGTGATTTCTTATAAGACCTAATTCAAATTTTTTCTTTGAATACTCAGAAAACCCAAGAGCTGCTTGAACCCCGGAGTCTGGTACCGGTACTACCATATCTGCCTCTATATCTGACTCCTTTGCTAACTGTATTCCAAAATTTTTACGATATTCATATGCGCATCGTCCATCTATTATACTGTCAGGTCTTGCAAAATAAATATATTCAAATATACACGGTCGAGATTTTTGTTTTGGAAAAGGATTTATGCTTATCAATTCATTTTTTTCTATAACTACTATTTCTCCGTTTTTGACTTCTCTTACAAACGAGGCTCCAACAATATCTAACGCACATGTTTCAGAGGCTAGAATATAAGAATCTTTCAATTTTCCAATTACTAGAGGTCTTATACCGAAAGGATCTCTAGCACCGATAAGTTTTTTGTTAGTCATTATTACTAAAGAATAACCACCTTTAATTTGAAAAAGAGCGTCAATTAACTTGTCTACTATCTTTAATCTCTTTGATTTTGCGATTAACTGTACAATCGTTTCAGTATCACTAGTAGTTCTAAAAATTGCGCCATCTTTTACTAATGTCTCTCTCAAGGTAAGTGCATTAGTTAAATTTCCATTATGCGCAATACTTAAACCCCCGACATGCAAATCCGCGAAGAAAGGTTGAATATTTCTCAAAGAAGTCTCACCAGTTGTTGAATATCAATTATGGCCTATTGCAAATTTACCTGGTAGCCTTTTAATGACTTCATTTTTTGTAAAGTGATCACCAACTAGACCTTCTCTTTTTTCTGAGTGATAATTTTTTCCATCAAAAGATACTATTCCACATCCTTCCTGACCTCGATGTTGCAAAGCATGTAATCCAAGCGCTACTAAGGCTGCAGAGTCTTCATAGTTTGACACCCCGAAAACTCCACACTCTTCTCTTAGTTTATCTAAATTAAATTTTTTCAATTTTATCTTTTGTGTCAATTATTTCTTCGTTAGATGGAAATTCCTCAATTAAAATTTCACTTCCTGTTTTAACTATACCAAAAGATATAGCATCTTCAGCTGATATACCCCAATTTTCATATGGATAAAACCAATTTAATAAAGCAAATAAACATATTGAAACTACATAGCCTTTAAAAAAACCAAATATTAAGCCGAAAGTTTTGTCTATTGAACCAACTCCCGTCCATGTAACAGCCCTACTTATTGATTTACCTATAACTATTGTTAAAAATATTGTACATATAAATATTACTATTCCTATTCCAACATTATTAATAAATTCTGACTCAATGTAATTACTTACCCATGGTTGTAATTTTGGAACCAACATAATTGTAACAATTAAAGCGAAAACCCATTTCATAAAAGAGATAAAGCTCAGGGAAAAACCTTTTAAAAAACATTGAATTATAAAATAAACCATCACAATTGAGAAGGTGATATCAAAAACGTTTATATTTGAAAAAAATTTATAAAACTCTTCCATTATGTTGCGCTATTTTCAGTTCCAAATGGCTTGTATACTAAAAGAAGTTTTGGCAATAATGTTAAAACTGAAATCAATGCTAATAACATTGCTATTCCTGTAAAAATTCCAAAATATATTGTTGGAATAAAATTAGATAATACTAAAATCGAAAAGCCAAAAACTATTGTTATTGAGGTGTTTAATATTGCTATACCGACTGTACTATGACATCTGTCCAAAGTTTTTTCATAATTATTTATTTTATTGAACTCTTCTTTGAATCTATAAATGTAATGAATACTATTATCTACTGCTATACCGATAGTTATAGCAGCTATGGTAATTGTCATCATGTCCAAAGGAATACCAAGTAAGCCAATTATTCCTAAAATAAAAAAAGCCGCCATAAAATTTGGAACTACGCCAATTATTGCTAAAGTTGTATTTCTAAAAAGAACAAAAAACATCGCTGATATACCAAGCATCACAATACCTAAAGTTAATATTTGGGACTTAAAGAGGCTTTGTAATAAATTGTTAAATAATATTAAAACTCCAGCAAGTTGATACTCATTTTTCTCTAATCCTACTTTTGTATTTAATTCTAAATTTATCTTTTTAATTAAATCATTTCTTCTTAAATCTTTTAAGGAGTCTTTTATTCTCACACTTATTCTAGCTTCATCTTTTTCGACAGAAATGTATGGAGATATAATTTCTTTTTTTATTTCATTTGGTATCTTACTGTATAATACTGCAATTTCTAAACTTTGAAGCTCTTTTTTATTTAGATCCTCAGCTACTCTTAAAATTGAACCAAAAGATAAAACCTTTCCTATTTCTGGTAAAGAATCCAAATAATCATGAACTTTAAGAATCTTATCCATTTTATCCCTAGTAAACCAATATTTTGCTTTATCTTCATTATTTTCACTTTCTTCTTCCCATTCAGAAAATTCGTCATCATCCTGCTTTTTCGTTTCTTTTACTGGGAATTTAATGATAATACTTAGAGGGGTAGTTCCACCTAAATCATCATCAATTTTTTTCATCCCTTTATATATTTCAGTTTTTTTATCAAAATAATTAATGAAACTATTTTCAACCTCTAGCTTTGATATACCGACAACACTTAAAACTAAAACTATACTTGTTGTGAAATAAATTAATGTTGTTCTTTTTTTTGCAAAATTTCCTAGCAAAGACGTAATTTTTGATCTCTCAGTATCTTTTACATAAATATCTTCGTCTGAGGAAAATAAACTTAATAAGGAGGGTAAAAGTAAAAAAGTTACTAAAATAGATACCGTTAAACCCATAGTCATCATCCATCCAAAATCAATAATTGGTTTAATTCCACTAAATATTAATGATAAAAAAGCGCATATTGTTGTTAAAACAGTATAAAGAATAGGCAAAAACATCTTTTTACTCGTTTCTAGAACTGCTTCACTTTTTGACAGTTGATTAAATTCTTTTTTTAATTGCAGAAACCTAACTGTAACATGAATATTCATAGCCATATTTAGAATAAGCATTAGTGCAATGAAATTGGAGGAAATAACGGTAACTTTCCAACCAACTAGTCCAAGCAAACCAATCATAATAATAACCGATGATGCACACCCCAATAAAGGCATTACAACCCATTTAATATTTTTAAATATCATCCACAAAGTAAATATTATAAAAACAAAAACACCTATTCCAAAAACAATTATATCACTTTTGATATAACTCATCATATCGTCAGCAATCATGGGAATTCCACCTAGATGTATTTTTGCATTGTCTCCATATTTGCTTATAATTTCTCTTATTTCAGTTATATTTTGGTGGTTTCTAAGATTATATAAATTTTTATAATCTTCATACTCTTGTAAAAATTCTTTATAATTAACTTTTTCAGTTTTAGTTAATTTACCTTCAAGTTCTTGATTAAAGTATTTTTCTTTTACTTTAATATATTCTTCAAGCCTTTTATCTTTTTTTAAATAAATTACGATTCCAGATGTTTTACCATCCTTGCTAATTACGTAGTCTTGGTATATTGGACTATTAATAATTTCATCAAAACCTCTTTTTCTATCAATCTCAGGATGTGCCAATGTTTTATAATTTTTTAGTCTTTTCATAAGACTTTCATCAGTACTTTTTAAAAGAGGAACATCTATAATTGTTACCATATCATCCACCCATGATAATTTTTCAATTTTAGATTTTAAAAGTTGTAAATTTAAAATTGTCTCTTTGTCTTCAAAACTAGAGACGGGTGAATATGTTAAAAATAAAAATTCTTTTGATCCATATCTATTATTGACTTCCCTTAAGTATTTTAAATCTTTATCACCTTCTAAAATCAAAGCATCTGAGGATGCATCTAGATTAAAGTTTTTAGCGTTAAATAAGGAAAATATGAGAAATATAAATAATGCCCCCAAAGTTATTTTAGGATACTCAATAACCAATTTTTTATAAATTTTAGCAATCATAGGGATATTTCAGATATATCTTAAATTTGTTATAACTAAAGTATAAATTTATGCTTAATTACCGCTTAAATCTTTGAATTTTGTGTAAATTCCCTCAAATTCAACTTTGATAGTTCCTGTTGGCCCATGTCTTTGTTTTCCAAGTATTATATCAGCTAGGTTGTTTACATCATTCATTTTAGATTGCCATTCCGCATGTTCTATTGAACCTGGTTTAGGTTGTTTTCTCTCTAAATAATATGCCTCTCTGTAAACAAACATTACTACATCAGCATCTTGTTCAATTGAACCAGACTCTCTTAAATCTGCTAATTGAGGTTGCTTATCATCTCTTTGCTCTACAGCTCTCGACAATTGAGATAATGCAAGAATAGGTACACCAAGTTCTTTTGCAAGGGCTTTCAAACCTTGGGTGATTTCAGATATTTCTTGCACTCGACCTTCATTCTTAATTGTGTTTGCTCTCATCAATTGAATATAATCAACTACTATTAAGCTTACTCCAAATAATCGTTTTATTCTTCTAGCTCTATTACTTAGCGTGGCAATAGTTATTGCAGGTGTTTCATCAATAAATAACGGTAAATTGTAAATATTTCTTGAAGTTTCTATATATCTATTAATTTCTTCCTCGGTAACTTTACCTTTCCTAATATCATCTGATTTAATTCTTGCTTGTTCCGACAAAATTCTAGTTGATAATTGTTCCGAAGACATCTCAAGTGAAAAAAAAGCTACAGATGATTTTTCTTGTCTGTTCATTATATTTTGAGCAGCATGGTAAGCAATGTTAGTTGCTAGCGCGGTTTTTCCCATCGAGGGTCTACCCGCTAATATAACTAAATCAGATTTATGTAATCCACCAAGTTTTTCATCTAGAGCAGTTAAGCCTGTTGGTACACCAACTATACCTTTGTCATTTTTCATCGCAAGGGTAGCCATCTCAATAGTTTGATCAAGTGCTTTATTAAATTTTAAAAATGATTGCGAAAAACTACCACGTTCTGCTAAATCAAAAAGAGATTTTTCTGTATTTTCTATTATCTTTTCAGCATTTTGTTCTTTTGAGTTTAACGTTTCAGAAGATAAATTGTCTGAAATCATTATTAATTCTCTTCTTAAATACATTTCGTGAATAATCTTAGCATAATCAACTGCTTGTTTTGTTGACCCTGAAAATCTTGTCAGTTTAACCAAATATTCTGTTCCACCTACTTCATTGAGCATATTATCTTTTTCAAAAAAATTTTTTAAAGTTATCGGATTAGCAATCATCCCTTTATTATTCAAGGTTTCGATTACTTCATAAATTTTTATGTGTCCCGGATCATAGAAACTATTTGAATTAATAATATTAGATACTTCATCTATTATATCATTATTAACCAAAATAGATCCTAACAATGCTTGCTCTGCCTCAATGTTAGAAGGTTGTTTTTGTATTGAATTATTTTTTGATAGTTCTACTTTTTCCACTTAATTATAATAGTTTTAATAGAATGTAATAAAAGTTAAAAGTTACACACTATTTTTTCTAATCTGTGGAAAAGTTAAACTGATTGGGTTTTATCTATTTTAATTGAAATTTGAGCTGAGACTTCGGAATGAAAGTTTATATCTACTTTGTAGGTTCCAATTTTATCTAAATTTTCCTTCAATAAAATTTGAGAAGGTTTAACTTCCACCTTCATTTTGTTCAAAATTTCGGCAGATATTTCTTTTGGTTTTATTGATCCATAAAGTTCTCCGTTTTCTTTACTTTCCTTATTAAATTTAAAAACTTTTTTATCGATAATTTGAGCAGTTTCTTTAAACTTCTTTTTTAATTCAATATTTTTTTTGTTTAACTCATTTTTCTTTTTTGATACATGTTCGAGATTTTCCTTATTAAATCTTAAAGCTTTACCAGTTTTTAGAAGATAATTTCTACCGTACCCAGGTTTAACAGTAACTTTATCTCCAATATTTCCTAAATTAATTATATTTTCTAAAAGTATTAATTCCATAATTAATTAAATTAGACCCAAAATCTTGGCCTTTTTTATTTCTCTTGTTAATTTTTTTTGTTTACCACTTGATACAGAAGTAATTTTTGATGATAAAATTTTATTATTTTCAGAAACATATTTTTTTAACAAACTTATATTTTTATAATCAATTATAGGAGCATTTTTTATAGAAAAAGGGCAGGTTCTACTAAATTTTCCTTCAGACTTTTGAAAAAGACTTAGTTTGTTTAAAGAACTAGATGTTTTTTTTTGAAATTTTTTATTTTTTCTTTTCATTTATTTTTCCTTTTTAAAATATTCGTTTTTAATATCTAGACTTTTATATTTAACGATAAGGTGTCTTATTATTGAATTGTCAATTTTAATCTTTTTATTAATTTCATTTAATGTTTGTTTGTTGCCTTCAAATTTATAGTGAATATAAAATCCTTTTTTATATCTTTTGATTTTTCTAGCAAGGTTTAGCAAACCCCATTCTTCAATTTTCATTACCTTTCCTGAATTATTATTTATTAACTCATTATATTTCTCTTTAATATTATCAAGTTCAGATTTAGGCAAATCCTGCTTAGCAATTAGAGTATTTTCGTAAAAAGACATATAAAAAGAATATTGTTTATTAGTTTGCTTTAAAGTACATATTATAAAAAAAGCTTTATACTATAATAGATATTTATATCAACAGTAATTATCTTTAATTAAACGCTTAATTTATGAATGCTATACTCTTTCCAGGCCAAGGTTCTCAAGTTGTGGGCATGGGAGCTCAATTTTATAATAATTTCAAAATAGTAAAAAATATATTTGAGGAAGCAGATGATAAATTAAAGTTCAAAATATCAGATATTATTTTAAAAGGACCAGAAGAAACTTTAAAACTAACAAAAAACACTCAACCTGCAATTTTAATTGTTAGTTACTCGATTTATTCTGTGCTTAAAAAGGAATTTGATTTTGATTTTAAATTTACTAAATATTTTGCTGGTCACTCCCTAGGGGAATACAGCGCTTTAGTTTGCGCTGAGTCATTAAATTTTGATGATGCATTATTTTTACTTTACGAAAGAGGTAAATCGATGCAAGAAGCTGTTCCAGTTGGTAAAGGCAGTATGATAGCTGTTTTGGGATCAAAGATAGATGAATTAAAAAAAATTATTACAGAAGGAAATATAAAAGGTGTTTGTGAAATAGCTAATGATAATGCTGATGGACAAATAATTATGAGTGGAAATATTGAAAGTATCAATACTTTACAAGAAATTTTAAAAGAAAATAAAAAAAAATTTATACCTTTAAATGTAAGCGCACCCTTTCATTGTTCCCTAATGAAATCTGCCGCTGAAAAAATGAAAGAAAAAATTAATTCAACCAATTTCAAAAAACCAGTTTATGATATTATATGCAATGTAACTGCTAAACCTGAAATAGATCCAAATAATATTAAAGACTTATTAGTAAAGCAAATTTATTCAACTGTAAGGTGGAGAGAAAGCATAATACACATGTCTAAAGAGAAAATTCTCAATTATATTGAAATAGGCCCGGGAAAAGTTTTATCAGGAATGGTAAAAAGAACAGTTAAAAACATAAATTGCTTTAGTCTAAATTCAATTGATGATATTAAAAATTTAAATGATAACCTTAAAAAATAAAAAAATTATAATTACTGGTGCTACAGGTGGTATTGGTAATAGTTTAGTAAAGAAATTTTATGAAAGTGGATGTCAGGTTTTAGCCACTGGTACAAAAGAAGAAAAGTTAATAAATCTAAAAAAAAACTTCAACGATATCATAACAGAGAAATTTGATTTAAGTGATCATGAAAAAATTGAACCGTTTATTGAAAATGCATTTAAAAAGTTAGAAGGTTTAGATATTTTAGTAAACAATGCTGGAATTACATTAGACAATATTTCAATTAGGTTAACGGAAGAAAATTGGAAAAAGGTTTTAGATGTTAACCTTACCTCAACTTTTTTGATGTGCAAATATGCTATTAAAAAGATGCTTAAGAACAAATCAGGAAAAATAATAAATATTACTTCGATAGTTGGACATACTGGTAATATGGGTCAGGCAAACTATTCTGCATCTAAAGCTGGAATAGTTGCATTTTCTAAAAGCTTGGCAATAGAATATGCAAAGAAAAATATCAATGTAAATTGCGTCTCTCCAGGATTTATAAAAACAGAAATGACCGATAAAATTAATGAGGAGTTTAAAAAAATGCTAATCAATAAAATTCCATCAGGAGATTTAGGCACAGGAGAGGATGTTTCTAATTGCGTGGCATTTTTAGCATCAGATATGTCAAATTATATTAATGGAGAAACGATACATGTTAATGGTGGAATGTATATGGCTTGACAATTCTATCGAATAATCTATTAAGAAATTATCATTAACATAACAAAGGTAATTAATGTCGAACGATGTAAAAGCAAAGATTAAAAAAATAGTAGCTGACCACTTAGGTATTGAAGAAGAAAAAGTAACAGAAGAGGCAAGTTTTATAGACGACCTAGGTGCGGATAGTTTAGATACCGTTGAATTAGTAATGGCTTTCGAGGAAGAGTTTGGTTCAGAAATTTCAGACAGTGAAGCTGAAAAAATATTAACGGTAGGTGATGCTATTAAATTTATTGAAAGTAAAGCTAATCAATAAACAATTGTCGTAAAATGGATCATGATACAGACAATATCATGGTAATTTTGTCTTCTCCTTCGGGTGCGGGCAAAACAACCATAACAAAAAAAATTCAGCAAAAATATCGATCATTTAAAATTTCAGTTTCGCATACAACAAGAAAGCCTCGCCCAAATGAAGTTGACGGTGTTGATTATTACTTTGTCTCACAAGATAAATTCGAAGACTATATTAAAAAAAATAAATTTTATGAATACGCTAAAATTTTTGATAATTACTATGGAACTTCAAAGCAAAGTGTTGATCAAATGATTAAAAAAAATGATATTATATTTGACATTGACTGGCAAGGTACCCAACAGTTATCAAAATTTAAAAACTTAAATATGATTAAAATTTACTTAGTACCTCCTAGCAAAAATGAATTAAAAAAGAGGTTAATCAAAAGAAATCAAGACTCCCCTATAGAAGTGGAAAGAAGATTTAAAGCCTATGATCAAGATATAACGCATTGGGAGGATTATGACTACGTTATAATTAACGAAAATCTAGAAAATTGTTATAGACAAATCGAAAATATAATATCTTTACATAAAAACAATTTGCCTAATTTTTCTCAAAAATTTCGGTAATATTATAGTATTGCTTTGGTGTTAAATCCGAAGGTCTTGAATTTAGGTCTAAATTTTTAAACAACTTTATTTGTTTTTGACTAAATATTTTTTTAACAACTTTATTTATCATTTTTCTTTTATTTGAAAAAAATAGATTAGTTATTTTTTCTAAGTTTTCTAAGTTTCTAAACTTATTTATGATTATTTTTTTTGGATTAAATAATAAAATGGTTGATTCTACTTTTGGTTTTGGAAAAAAACAATTAGGAGAAATGTTGAACCTTTCTAAAACTTTTAATCTATAATTAGATAAAATTGACAATCTTCCATATTTAGATGTTCCAAATTTACCGATAATTCTCTCAGCTAGTTCTTTTTGAAACATCAATATTAACTTTGAATAATTTGGAGGCCATTTTTTAAATTTAATAATATTTACAAGAATTTGAGAGGAAATGTTATATGGCAAATTTCCAAAAATAATTGTACCTCTTTTAATTTTGTTTTCGAAATCAAAATTAAGTATATCATCATTGTAAATTTTTATTTTTGTATTATTTATGTATTTAAGTTTTAATTCGTTCGACAATAAATTATCTTTTTCGATTAATGTTAATGACTTTGGATTTTTAGTTAAAATTTCCTTTGTAAGAGCGCCCTTACCAGGTCCGATTTCAAAAACGTGCTTATCTTTTATGTTTGTTAAATTGACTATTTTTGCAATAACATTCTGATCAATTAAAAAATTTTGACCCAAAGATTTTTTTGCAAACTTCATTTACCTAAATTATTTACAAAATTGATACAATTTAATAAACTTAAATGATTACTTTTGTTTTTAGCTATTAAATCTTTAGCGGGACCATGGTCCGGTGATACCCGTATGTATTTTAATCCAAGTGTTATGTTTATAGCATCATATTTGAATAAAGTTTTAAATGGTGTTAATACTTGATCATGATACATGCCAACAATTACATCGAAGTTTTTATAATTATCTATAAAAATTGTATCAGCAGGTAGCGGGCCTTTAATACTTAAACCCATTTTTTTAAGTTTTGAGACAGCAGGTATAATCACATTAATTTCTTCTGAGGCATCTCTGAATTCACTATTATGGGGATTAAGCCCTAAAATTGCAATTTTTGGATCTCTTTTAAACAATCTTTTAAAATCTTTTTTTAACGTCACCATTTTTGTAATGATTAATTTTTGATTAAGATTTTTTGAAACTTTGTTAATATTTATGTGTGTAGTTATTGGCACAACTGAAAGTTTTTTATTATGAATAAACATTACTTCAGTGCCTTTTGTTATTTTATTTTTTTGAGATAAAAATTCAGTTACACCTAAGTTTTTTGAATTACCTAACAAACTCTTGTCTATTGGACAATTAATCAAACCCTTTACTTGATTTGTCATAGCAAGATGATGTCCTAATTTAAAACTATTTAAGACATACTTCTTTGTTTTTTTAGGAGAAAATTTAAAAGGTCCAATATATTCAAAAGGAATATTCAAAACTTTTAATTTAGGTGTTGAAATAATTTGATCAATATTTTCTAATCTAATCGTTGGAATTTTATAACCTAGTTTTTTAAATTGCTGATTAAGTAATTTAAAATTACCTATCAAATATAAAGATCTTTTTGCTGAATTACTTAATTTATTCCAAACTTTTGAAATTATTTCAGAGTTTACACTATAAGGATCTCCCGCAATTAGTATGATTTTATTTTTTCTCATTTTAATTCAATTAAGGCATTATTTTTGATTTTTGAAAGATAATTATTTGAATGTAGGTTAAGTAATTCATTAGTCTTATTTTTTATTATTTGTTGTCTTATCTTATCTAAATTTTCGTTACTTACATTAAGTGTTTTTTTATCATTTAGTTTCAGTATTGTAGCAGTATTTGTTTGAATAATAGGTTTTGAAATTTCACCTATTTTCAATTTTTCAATAATAATTAATATTTCTTTTGTGAGTGATTTTGAATTAATCCAACCTAAATTTCCTCCCTCTAATGAGGAACTTGACATACTATATTTGGCTGCTGCCCTTTCAAAACCAATTTTGTTAATTTGAGTATCAATCTCCTTTAGAATACTCTTATCATTTTCATCATTATTCAATAGAATTTCAATTTCTGATAACTTATATTGATATAAGTCACTTTGCTCTTTCATAAACTTATTTAATTCATTATTAATTTCTCTCTCATCTATGTTTATTTTATTTTTAAATTTACTTACAATGAGTTTTTGCCAATTAAATTCATTTCTTATTTCTTCAATATAAAGCTCAAAATCGAGACCATTATTTGTGAAAATTTTTTTTAATCCACTTATATCAGTTTGATATTTATTAGAAACATTAGTTAGATATTTGTTTAATTGAAGGTCACTATTTAAAGGAACAGTAATTTTTTCAACTTGATTTTTTTTTAATTTATAATCAATTAATTGTTGTAATGCTTGTTTTTTAAATAAATCTATATTTTGTTGGTTAATCAACTGATTATTTAAGAATAAAGTAGTTTTAATTTTATTTTTTAACTCGTAAGAACTTACAATTTGATTATTAACACTTACAACTATTTTATTAGATGATTTAGCTAAAGCATGAATTTCAGAACTTAAAAAAAAAATTAAAAATAAAATTACCTTATAAATTTTTGCTAATAAATTCATCTATCTATTAAATGATGGTGTAGAAATATCTCCAAAAGGTGTTAATGTAATTTTAAACATTAATGAGTTTTCAGCTTCTAGTTCAGAGTCATTATAAAATTCCCTTCTATAAACTAAACCAGCTCTCAAACAGTCATTCAAATATTCATAACTTAAATCATAATACTCAGACGAATTAGTTACTATGTTTCTCTTCATTTCGAAAGAGAAGAGGCCATTTTCACCTTTCATATATTGAAGGTTAGTCTTTAAGTATTCTTTACTGCCGATATGCTTTTTCTCTTGAAGGTAGTCTAGGTCAAATTTAATTGGATTAGTATTAAAACTAAAGCCCGCCTCATTGTAATTTAGATCCTTGTAATTTTGATCTATGGCGAAATTATAATCAAAATTAAAATTATCATTTATTTTTAAACTAGAACTTCCAACTACATCAGATAACTTTTCATCTAGACTTGACGAAGATGGCATATTTTTATTCTCTTTTTCATTGATTATTTGACCTAATGATAAATTAAATTGTCTTGTAGTACTTTTAAATTCGTAATCAAATCCTATTGTCGAACTAAGACCGCTTTCAAAATTTTCATTAGAATTAAGTCTATCTAAGTTAAATATATTCTTATTATCTAATCTAATATCATCATCATTATTACGCATATTCCCTGGTGCGTATCTAAAAAGTATTTTTGGTACTAATAAGTTTTTCTTATCATTTATATTTTTAAAGAGATCAATTTTTGCTAAATAACCCAAAGCACCAAACACTTCATGTTCAGGGTCATCTTTATACTCTGAGGTATTTTTAGCTTCATAGTTCACATTTTTCAGTTGACCCAACAAGTTTCCCTTAAACCCGTTAGCAAATGTATTTGTTCTATATTTCCAGTCCAAATCATTTACAAAAAACTTTTTAAATTTATTCGTATCATAATTGTGTATATTTAGATTAGACGTAAAATCTAAGTTACCATATTTATTATTAGCAAATAAATTTCTATCAAATATTACGTCTGGCAAAATATATTCATATTTATCATTATAACTATCTTTTAAAGTTTCAAACGCGCTTGCTTTAAAGCCTAAAAAAGAATTAGGATTTTGTTGGTTAAAGCTAAAAGAATTTTCAAGAGTATCAGTTTCATAATCAACTAAATTAGATTTAATCTTATAAAGTTTTAAATATTTATCATTTGATACATCCTGAACGGTAAGTTCAATGGTATTGTCAGACCCATTGTCAGATTTAAAATTTTTAACAAATTTTGAGAAGAAATGAGATTTATCTCCAGATTTTTTAATAGATGAAGTTCTTTTATACCCTGCGGTATAACCAAAATCAAAAATCAAATTTGAATTTTTAAAAGCTTGACGATACTCACCAAGAAATAATGGATGCTCAGAAACAAAAAGTTTATTTCTAAAGGTAAAATCTCTATCTTTATTTAATGCCCAAAAATATGGAACATCTAAACCAGGTCCTAAATTTTTAGAGTCAGAGAATGAAGGGACTAAAAAACCAGATCTTCTATCAACAGATGGATCAGGATGCGATAACTTCGGGATAAAAAATAAAGGTATGTCATATACTTTTATTAAAGCATTATCGTAATATATAGTTTTCTTCTTTTTATCATGCATCATTTTTTGAGCTTGAAGAGACCAAGGCGGACATTTATCGTTTTTTCTGTAATCGCATAAAGTAAAAATACTTTTAGTAAAATTAGTTTTTTGGTCTTTAATATTTACAGTATTTGAAAATATCCTAGGCTTGTTTTTACTATTAACCTTAAAGCTATCTTCATTTAAAAATGACTTTGCATCAGAACCAACAATTTCCCTATTTTTTTCATCAATATATATTTGTGAAAATTTATATTTATTATTTCTAGAATCAATTACTTCTATATTACCAATTGATTTAAAAAGATTTTGTGCGGTAGAGTATTCAAAATTATTTAAATAGATAACGTTTTTTTCTAGATCTAATATAGTTGCTGGTTGATTTGATTTTATAATTTTTTCTTCATTATTGAATATGATGTCTTTTCCATTTACGACAAATCCACCTGAAGTGACTATTTTAGTATCCCCAATACTTTTAAGAATTTTAAATGTTTTATTATATTCAGCTAGTTCAGAAAATAGTTGATTATTTTTCTCATCAGACGCTGAAACCTCCTCTTTAAATACAGTGACTTTAGTTTTTTTATCTATGCTGATATTTTTAGATTGAATATTTAAGTTTTCCGCTAATAGGGGTGTAAAAAAAAGTAAAAAAATTATTATAAATATTTTATTTTTCATTTATTTGCAAAACCCCTATCGAACTAAATAACCCTATAGCAATAACCGGTATCCATACCGCTAGAGACAAAGAAATTCTATTTGCTTGACCCAAAGCTAATGACAAATCTTTAAAGTAGTAAACTCCAGCACAAGTAATTAATCCAGCGATTATGAAAGCAAAATTATTTGATTTTTTTAAAGTATTCATTGATAAGATAGATGCCAAAGAAGTCATTATGAATAAAAAAAAAGGCATTGCTAACATGGAGTTCAAATTTTTATCTATATAAGTTTTATTATAGCCCTTTTTTTGAAGCTCTTCATAATTTAGAATTAATTCTAGAAAAGACATAGTATCAAAATTTCTAAATAAACTGGTGATTTTTGAGTAATCATATTTGGATACTATAGTATAACTATCAAAAAAATTAATTTTACCTATTCCTTCATCAAACGTATTTATTGTAACTTCATCTAATTTCCACTCATTTTCAGATATATCAGCTTTCTTTGAGCGAATAATATTCACTAATTCATTTTTGTCATTTAAGTTAAAAATTGAAATATTCTTTATAGTATTGTCTCGAGTGCCATCAGCGGCAATAACCCTATAACCATTATTAATGTTTTCTTTAATCCATAAGCCGTTTTTATTTATTGTTATTAAATGATCAATATCTCTTGAATATTTAGATTTTGTTTGTTCATAATATTTTACCATTGTTGATGTCAAAGGATTAATTGCAAATAAAATTACCCAACCTAAAATAAAAGAAATTGCAGCTAAAATAAAAAATATTTTAAAGTTTGAAAATCCAAACACTTTCATTGTTAACAAGTCTTTCGAATTTCTTAAATTTAATAAAAACCACATGCTTGATATGAAAATTATAAAAGGGAGTAGCTTAATTATGATATTAGGAACATACATCGCTGTTAAAGATAATGGTGTAAGTAGTGATGAATTTATATTTTTAAAAAATTCAATCTCTTCGAATAAATTTAGGATTATTCCAAAAGTATAAATTATTAAGACTACTTTAAGTATTGTTTTTAAATATCCATAAAGTAAATAATTAAATAAAACTTTATTCATTTAAAGTGACTCCCTTGACAATTTGATTGATAGAAAAAAATATATTAAAGGAATTAAAGTTAAAGGAGTAGCAACAAATAAGGTACCAATAATTTTTGATATACCTGTATATCGAATGATTAATTCAGCGTAAAGTAAAACAAAGAAACTTAATGCAAAAATAAAATATTTATTTAAAAACAAATTTTTACTTGTTTTGGCTTTAATTATCAAAAATGAACAAAGCAAAGAAATAATTGGAATGTATAATGGCAAAACAATCCTTCGATTAAGTACTGTGATGATCTCTTTTTTTGTATTTTTTTTACATGTAATTGTAAACTCAGTAGAGGAGGCGTTCATACACTTGAATAATTGAACAGTTGAAGTTTCTTGTAATTTTGGTTGCTTAATTGTGCTTGTTTGCAGATTGGTCAAATCTATATTTAATTGTTCAAATTTTATTATTTCATTTTTATTATTTTCTTTATTAGTTGAAATAATTTCTCCCTCAAATAATACCATTTTTTTTTCTTCAACAACTCCATTTTTAGCAATTATTGTTGTCGATGAATCTTTGTTTTGATTAGACGTTAAATTTTTCAAAGTATTTGAATTATCGTGAATAAAAACTTTTTCTATATTATTATTTATTCTATTTTCAACAATAAAAGTAAAACCTTCAAACGAGTCACTAAATTGTTGGACTCTTATAGTCGGCAAGAAGGAATTAAAGTTATTTTGGCTAATAATAGATCTAGATTTGTTTAAAGCTAAAGGCGTAACAAAGGACGAAAAGATTAAGTAAATAAATGAGATGATAACAGATACGAAGAAAAATATATTCACTAATTTTATTTTTTTCACACCTGAAGTCCACAATATCAAAAACTCTTTTTCTTGTATTTGTTTTACAATGAATATCATTAGAGATAACAAAAACGCTAGTGGAATAAATTTAGTTAAAATTCCAAATAAATTTAGCAATGAATACTGAAAATATGTTGAAACAGAATATCCGCTTTCAACTATCAAATCTAAAAAATTTACAGCTCTTACGGTCCAAGCTATTAAAGTAAGACCTAATAATATAACAAAGAATGTTTTAAAAATTTCTTTTATAAAGTTCTGATAAATTTTGTTTTGCAGCATGACAATTTAATGTATATAAATAAAGCAACCTAAAAATAATTTCAACTAATGGTTTAAATATGTTCAATTTTCCATTGAAATCAGTTATATTTGGACATATATACCATTCAGTTCAGTTAGATTTTGTTTAAAAATATATGTCTATTAAAATTAACCATTCAAATAAAACAACCAGCAATTCTTCTGCAAATCTTGTTTTATTTTCTAATGATAAATTTAATATTAGTGGGTTAAAAAAATACCTATCTAATTCAGAGTTTTCTTACATTAATGATTTGTTAAAAACTAGTGATTTAAAAAAAAATCTTCTTGTCTTTGAAGTAAATTCAAAAAAAAAAATAGTTTTAGTATCTATAAAAAAAGACCAAAAGATATCTGATATTGAAAAATTAGGAGCCGAATTATATGGACGAATAAATTATGGAAAAGATTCTGAGTACTATGTTTCTTCTGACAGTATTGTGGGTAATTATGAAAATTTTTTAGGACACTTTTTACATGGCTTAAAATTGAAATCTTACGAATTTAAAAAATATAAATCAAAAAAGAATGATAGACTTATTTTATTAAATATTTTCGGAAGCAAAAACAAAACATCGACTCAAAATCAATTAAAATTTAGTGCTTTAGAAGAAGGAACATTTTATGCAAGAGATTTAGTTTCTGAACCAGGTAACGTTCTTCATCCAGATGAATATGCAAAAAGATTAAGCTCACTTAGAAAATTTGGTTTAAAAATTAATATTTATGATGAAAAAAAATTAAAAAAACTTGGAATGAATGCTTTACTTGGGGTTGGGCAAGGAAGTATCAGAGGTTCTTATTTAGTAACTATGGAATGGAATGGTGCAAAAAATAATTCAAAACCATTAGCTTTTGTTGGCAAAGGAGTTTGTTTTGATACTGGTGGTTATTCTTTAAAACCTGCAAGATTTATGGAAGATATGACTTATGATATGGCGGGCTCTGCTACAGTAGTCGGACTAATGAAGAGTTTAGCACTAAGAAAGGCAAAAGTTAATGTGGTAGGAGTTGTTGGATTAGTGGAAAACATGGTTAGCGGAAACGCACAAAGACCAGGGGATATTGTTAAATCTTATAGTGGAAAAACTATAGAGATATTAAATACAGATGCAGAGGGCCGGTTAGTATTAGCTGATGCACTGACCTTTACTGAAAAGAAATTTAAACCAAAATTTATTGTTGATTTAGCTACTTTGACTGGTGCAATAATAGTTTGTTTAGGTTCTGAATACGCAGGTCTTTTCTCTAATGACGATAAGCTGTCAAAACAAATTTTTATTGCTGGTGAAAAAGTTGAAGAGAAAGTCTGGAGAATGCCACTACATAAAAATTATGATAAATTAATGAATTCTAAAAATGCTGATATGCAAAATATTAATTATGTGGGAGGTGCAGGGTCCACTACTGCAGCTCAATTTTTACAGAGATTTATTTTAAACAAAACTCCATGGGCGCATTTAGATATAGCCGGCATGGCTTTTTCTAAATACGGTGGTGCATTAAATTCAGGAGGTGCTACTGGATTTGGAGTTAGATTATTAAACCAACTAATCGAAGAGAATTATGAGTAATATTGAGCAAACATTATCAATAATTAAACCTGATGCTGTTGAGAGAAATTTAATTGATAATATCAAGTCTATATTTATAAAAAATAATTTAAAGATTAAAGAGGACAAGAAAATTCACATTACAAAGGAGGAGGCCGCAGAATTTTATAAAATTCATCAATCGAAGCCTTTTTATGATGATTTATGCTCATATTTATCCTCTGGTCCAATTGTTGTAATGATTTTAGAGGGAGAAAATGCTGTATTATCAAATAGAGAACTAATGGGAGCAACAGATCCTAAAAATGCGAAGGAAAATACAATTAGGAAACTTTATGGTATCTCAATAGATAAAAATTCAGTTCATGGATCTGACTCAATAGAAAATGCAAAAAAGGAAATAAATTTTTTCTTTAAAAACTAAAAATTTCTGTAAATTTTAATAATTGCTTCGGAATAAGCTTTATATTCTAGCTTCTGCGTTTTCTCCTTGAGAGTTTTAGCTTTATCTTTTTTTTCAATAAAAAAACTTTTTTGAAGTATTATTCTACCACTATCTAATTTTTCATTTACATAGTGGACAGTGCATCCCATTTTTTTTTCTTTATTCTTCAAAGCTCTTTCAAAGGTATTTAACCCCTTAAGTTTTGGTAAAAGAGAAGGATGAATATTTATTATTTTTTTTTTGCATTTGTTGATAAAGTTTTTAGAGAGAATTTTCATGTAACCAGCTAAACAAATTAATGAAATATTGTATTTTTTAATTGAATTTAAAATTATATTTTCATAATTTCTTTTTTTTGTATCAATAATTAAATATGGAATTGAATTTTTTTTCGCATAAAGAATACCGTTTGCGTCACTGTTATCACAAATAACTAACGATATATTTATTGGAAATTTATTATCCCTTGAATTGTGAATTAAAAATTTTAAATTTGAACCATACCCAGAGATAAATATACAGGCTTTTTTTTTTACCATTTAATAGAATTATATATGTTTAATTTTTTGTGATTTTGAGAAATATAACCTATTTGATAAGGCGTAAAAGCTTTTGTAAAATATTTTTTTAAATATTTAACATTTTTTTTTTCAACAATAATACAAAATCCAATACCACAATTAAAAGTTTTTAACATTTCATCGTCAGAAATATTCTTAGTTTTTAACCATCTAAATATTTTTTTCGTTTTGATTTTTGATAAATCAATATTTATTGTGAAATTTTTTGGAACCGATCTTGATATATTTTCTATTAAACCACCTCCCGTTATGTGTGCAGCTGAGTTAATCAAATTTTTTTTTACCAAAGCCATTATTTCTTTTGTGTAAATTTTAGTGGGCTTTAAAAGCTCTTTTTTCAATTTGCTTGGTATTTTTTCCTTTTTAATAATAGACCGAACTAATGAATAACCATTAGAATGAATGCCGCTAGATGGAATAGCAAAAATTAAATCATTTTTTTTTACTTTTTTTTTATTTAAAATTTTTTTTTTTGAAACAATGCCAACACTAAAGCCTGCTAAGTCGAATTTATCATCTTGATATACACCTGGCATTTCTGCAGTCTCTCCACCAATTAATTTACAATCAGAAATATTACATCCTTTCATAATTCCTTTTAAAATTTTTTTTGTCTTTGTTAAATCAAGTTTACCTATTGCAATATAGTCTAAAAAGAATAAAGGTTTGGCACCCTGCACAATTAGATCATTTACACACATTGCAACTAAATCTATTCCAATGGTATCAAATTTTCTAAATTTATTTGCTAATTCAATCTTAGTGCCAACTCCATCAGTGCAAGAAACAATTACTGGGTCATTAATTTTTAAATTACTTAAGTCAAAAGTTGAGCCAAAAGCACCTATATTTTCATGATTTAATGACTTATCCGTTTTTTTGACATGTTGTTTTGATATTTTTGCAATATGTTCAACAAATTTATTAGCTGCAGAAATATTTACACCACTTTTTTTGTAACTATTTTGTATTTTTTTCATGAATAAAAATGATAATTAGCTATTTATGAAAATTATTATATTTATATTTGTTATATTAATTATTTTTACAAAAACAGGAAATGTTTTATCAGATACGAACATTTTTAATGTTAATAATATCGAAATCGAAGAAGAAAAATCAAAAAACAAAGAAAAATTACTAAATAAAGCTTTCAGAAAAGCATTTGATGAATTGACAAACAGACTTTTACTAAAAGAGGATTATGAAAATGTATCTAATACTAATTTAATTGATATAAAAAAATTAATTTCTTATTACCAGATAAAAAATTCTAAATCAGAAGAAAAACAAGTAAAAACTTTAAAAACAGTAAATGTTTTATTTGATAAAGACAAAATGCATATGTTCTTTAATCAAAAAAATTTGCTTTATTCTGATATAATAAATACTGAAGTTATTTTGTTTCCGTTATTAAAAATTGACGAACAACTTTATATTTATACTCAAAATTACTTTTATGAAAATTGGGGCAAAGAAAGCAACAATGAATTGATAAAATATATATTACCGACAGAAAATATTGAAAATATACAACTTATTAATACTAACAAAGAAAATATTTATAAATTAGATATTGCAAATTTTTTTAGAGAATATGATAATCAAAATATTGTTTTTGTTTATATCGAGATTAAAAAAAGATCAGCAGAAGTTTTCTTAAGTACAAAAATAGAAAATAAAAGAATAAACAAAAATTTAACGTTTAAAAATGATTCTAATTTAAAAGAAGAGACTTTTTTTAATAAGATTATTTCAGAAGTAAATATTTTGATAAAAGATTTAATAAAATCACAAAATTTAATAGACGTTAAAACACCTGCTTTTTTAAATGCACAAATAAAAATTGATAAAAATAAAAATAATTTATTTATGTTTAATGAAAGATTGCAAAAGATTGATTTAGTTGATAATTTTTATGTTCAAGAGCTTAATAAAGACTATGTTTTAGTTAAGATAAAATATCTTGGAAAAATAAGAAAAATTATTGATAAGTTTAAAGATCAAAATATTGATTTAATTATGAAAGATGGTAGGTGGCAACTTAATATAATTTGATGAGCCAGCTTATATTTAAATTTCCTTTTAAAACAAAATATTACGAACAAGATTATTACGTTTCTAGTAATAATTTTTCAGCTTATAAGCTAATTGAAAATTGGCCTAAGTGGCCAGGAAAATGGGTTAATATATTTGGACCTAGTGGATGTGGAAAAACACACTTATCAAACATTCTTAAAAAAAAGATTAATTTAATCGAAATAATTGATGCAAAAAATATTAATGAAAAAAAAATATCAAAGTTTGAAAAATTAGATTGTCTAATAATTGAAAATTATGTTTACAATATAGATGAAACTTTTCTTTATTCTACTTTGAATCAATTGAAACAACTAGGTAGTTATGTTGTTATTAATTCCAAGACACCAATAAAAGACTACAAATATAATCTAAAAGATTTACAGTCTAGAGCTAATAGTTTCGTAAATTTAGGCATTGAGTTACCAACAGATGATTTATTGAGAGTAATAATTTCAAAATCATTTTCAGACAAACAGATAGAAATAACTCCAAAAATATCCGAATATATTATTAAAAATATTGAGAGATCTTATGAAAAAGTATTTAAATTTATTAAAGAAATTGATGATTTGTCTTTATCTTCTGGAAAATCGATAAATATTAATCTAATAAAAAAAGTATTATTTAATGAATAAATTTAGAACTCATAATTGTAGTGAATTAACAGAGAAGGATATTGGTAAAGAAGTTTTATTATCTGGTTGGTTGCATAGAAAAAGAGATCATGGAAATTTATTATTTATAGATTTAAGAGATCATTTTGGACTTACCCAATGCGTTATAGAAAACAAAAATAACTTTTTTTCAATTTTAGAAAAATTAAAACCAGAATCTGTAATTACAGTAATAGGAAAAGTTGTAAATAGAGAAAAAGGAACAGAAAATTTAGAATTAAGTACTGGTAAGATAGAGATTGAGATCAAATCAGTAAATATTTTGTCTGAAGCTAAAGACTTGCCTATGCCTGTATTTGGGGAACAAGATTATCCAGAGGACATAAGATTAAAATATAGATTTTTAGATTTAAGAAGAGATGAGATGCATAGAAATATTATCTTAAGGTCAAAGATAATATCTTTTATAAGATCAGAAATGTTAAAACTTGGTTTTCAAGAGTATCAAACCCCAATTTTAACTTCATCAAGCCCAGAGGGTGCAAGAGATTTTTTAGTGCCTAGTAGACTAAATCCAGGAAAATTTTATGCTTTGCCCCAAGCTCCTCAGCAATTTAAGCAGCTTATAATGGTAGCTGGTTTTGATAAATATTTTCAAATAGCTCCATGTTTTAGAGATGAAGACGCTAGAGCAGATAGAAGTCCCGGAGAATTTTATCAACTTGATATTGAAATGTCATTTGTCGAACAGGAGGATGTTTTTAAAGTAGTTGAAAAATTGCTTGTTAATTTGTTTAAAAAATTTTCAAAAAAGAAAATTATTAATGAAAAATTTCCAAGAATTCCTTTTAAAGACTCAATGATTAAGTTCGGTACAGATAAACCTGATCTAAGAAATCCATTAGAAATTTCTGATATTACTGAAATTTTTAATAGAGAGGATGTTAAATTTGAGATATTTAAGAAACTAGTAAAATCAGGGTCTAAAGTAAGATGTATTGTTACAAAAAAAACTGCTGATAAACCTCGAAGTTTTTTTGATAACATTGACAGGTGGGCAAAAGAACAAGGTGCATCTGGTTTAGCTTATTTTACGATTGAAAAAAAAGAAAACATTTCAGGCAAGGGTCCCGTTGGAAAGTTTTTTAGCGAAGACTCATTAAAAGAAATTATGAAAATAAGCAAAGCAGATATAGGAGATAGTTTGTTTTTAGCTTGTGGAAAAATAAAGGATATAGAAAAAATTTTGTCTCTTTCAAGAGATAAACTAGGTAAAGAATTGAATATTATTGATGAAAATAATTTAGCATTTTGTTGGATAACTGATTATCCAATGTATGAATTAGATGAAAAAACTAAAAAGATAAAGTTTAGTCATAACCCTTTTTCAATGCCACAAGGAGATATAAACAAATTAGATCTTGAAAATCCTTTGAGTGTTAAGGCATATCAGTATGATATAGTATGCAATGGAGTAGAATTATCCTCTGGCGCAATAAGAAATCATATACCTAAATTAATGTACCAACTTTTTTCAATTGCTGGATATGATAAAAAACAAGTTGATGAAAAGTTTAGTGGAATGATAAATGCATTAAGTTATGGCGCACCACCTCATGGAGGAATTGCTCCAGGTATTGATAGAATAGTTATGTTATTAGCTAATGAAAAGAACATAAGAGAAGTTACTATGTTTCCAATGAATCAAAACGCTCAAGATTTAATGATGAAAGCTCCATCCGATGTGGAGCCTGAACAGCTAAAAGAACTAGGGATAAAAATTAATAATAAAAAAACTAATTCTTAGATTTAAGATTAATTCTCACGTCTGATAAATCTACAAGTTTCTCTTCGTAATTGCTTCTAACAAAACCTTTGGAGGTAATATTTTTAACAATTTTTAAAAACTTGTCATCAGTATTCTCGCTATTTATCTCCTTAGTGCTAGCTATAGAAGGTGTATGTGCTAATTCCTCTTTACCTAAATAAGAAATAGCAAGCTCTCTAAAAACGTAGTCTAATATTGATGAGGCGCTTAAAATTCTATCATTTCCTATTACATTGCCTGAAGGTTCAAATTTTGTGTCGATAAATGCGTCAACATATTCATCAAGTGGAACCCCGTATTGTAATCCTAAAGATATAGCGATAGCAAAATTATTCATCATAGCTTTTACTAACTCTCCCTCTTTATTCGTATCGATAAAGATCTCTCCTATTTTACCATCATCGTATTCACCTGTGTGAAGATAAACTTTATGGTCTCCAATTTGTGCCTTTTGAATATATCCTTTTCTTCGATCAGGCATTTTAAATCTAGCGTTATTTTTTAATTTAATCTGATTATTATCAGATGAAATTTTTTGGTTTTTGGAATTATTTATTTCATTTGAGATAGAGGTACTTAATAAACTGTCATTTTTTGTAATTTTTTTCGATGCATCTTTTTTTTCACCAATTTTTTTAGTTTTACGATTATTAAGTTTTACGTCAATTACTTCAACCTCTCCATCTTCTCTTGCGTCAATTTTTGACAATTCTGCGTCGTTTAAATTATCTAAAGTGTGAACAGTTTTAAATGTACACGTATAATAAGTTTCAACTATAAATTTTTTCATATTAAAAGGATTCTGTTTATTAAAAGATTTATAGCAAATATTATAACTGTCTGATATAAATAATTATACACTTTTAAAGTGTGTGGACTTTAAAAATTATTGAAATGAATTTAAAAATTTTTTTTACTTGGTGGAACAAACAGACTTTTGGTACTTTTCTTAAGACCCTTTTTTTTGGAAAACTGGTGGGAAAGGATGAATTTGGTAACAAATATTATAAAAGTAAAAATAATGAAAGGTGGGTAGTTTATTCTAAACATGTGGAGGCTACCAAAATAACATCAGATTGGTTTCTGTGGATGCATCATACAATAGACAATATTCCAGATTATAAAGATTCTAAATATAAATGGCAAAAAAATCACGTTGAAAATAAAACAGGATCTCAAGAGAGTTATAAACCAACAAAAATAAAAAAAAATGACAATTATAAAAAGTACGAAACGTGGAAATGAAATTCTAATTATATTAATTATTGCTATATTTTTTTTAAACTCTTATTCTTTTACAGAAGATAAAATTTTATCTACACCACTGATTAATTTAGATGAGTTAAAACCTAGTTTTGAAGAAACTGATGATAATGAGACTACAATTTCTAATAATAAAGAAATTAAAGATAAAAAAAAGATATTAAATAAAACCAAAACTTCAAGTGTAAAACTTATAGGTTTAGATAAGATCACTGCTAAAACAACAGATATAATAATTAATTTAGGTGAAACAAAAAAATTTGGTCCCCTTGAAATAAAAGTTCTTAAATGTGGAAACATAAAATCAAAAGCCCAAGATGATAGTGTTGCTTATTTACAAGTTAAGGATGTTTCAGAAAATGAAAACGAAAAAGTTTATATTTTCAATGGTTGGACTTTTTCTTCGGATCCAACAATAGCACCGTTTGATCATGCAATTTATGATCTACAACTAGTAAACTGCAACAATGTTTAAAAAAATTTTTCTTTACCAAGCCAGTTTGTATCAAAATCAGAATTGATAAATTTTTTATGATTTAAAATTTTTTTATGTAGATCAATGGTTGTGGTGATCCCTTCTAAAACAAACTCATCTAATGATCTAAGAGTTCTTTGAATAGCTTCAGTTCTATTTCTTCCTTTACATATTACTTTTGCTATCAAACTGTCATAAAAAGGTGTTATTTTGCATCCTTGAAAAATTGATCCATCAACTCTCGTTCTAAACCCTGATGGTTGATGGCAAACACTGATTGTGCCTGGACTAGGTTGAAAATCTAAAGCAGGATTTTCTGCATTAATTCTACATTCTATAGAATGGCCTCTTGGATCAATATCACTTTGTTTGAGAGCTGTTTCTCCAGTAAAAGCAATCCATAACTGTTCCTTTACAATATCGATTCCTGTCTGCACTTCAGTTACAGGATGTTCTACTTGCACTCTTGTATTCATTTCTAAAAAATAGAATTTTCCATTTTCGTAAATAAATTCTACAGTACCAGCACCTTCATAACCAATTTGCTCAACCATTTTGACTGTTTTTTCTAAAAGTTCTTTTCTTTGATTATCAGTTAAGACTGGACTTGGAGTTTCTTCAATTAATTTTTGATGTCTTCTTTGAACAGAACAATCTCTTTCACCTAAATGAACAGTTTTATTTTTTCCGGACATTATTTGAACTTCGATGTGTCGTGGATGTTCAAAATATTTTTCTATGTAAAGTTCATCATTTCCAAAGTATTTTTTTGCTTCATTTTTCGCTGTAGCAAAGAGATTTTCTAATTGACTTTCTTCATTTACAATCTTCATACCTTTACCACCACCACCTCCAGCAGCTTTAATTAAAACTGGATAACCAATATCTTTACATATCGATTTTGCTTGAGATAAAGATTTTACACCGCCCTCTGACCCTTCAATTATTGGTAAACCATATTTTTTTGCAATTCTCTTGGCCTCAATTTTATCTCCCATTTTAGAAATTAAATCTGAGCTAGGGCCAATAAATTTGATACCATGTTTACTAACTATTTCTGCAAATTTTGCATTTTCAGATAAAAAGCCATAACCTGGATGAATAGCTTCAGCACCAGTTAAGTCTACCGCAGACATAATTGAAGAAACATTTAAGTAACTATTCTGAGGTTGATGAGATCCAATACAAACACTTTCATCAGCCAGTCTAACATGCATAGCATCAGAATCGACATCTGAGTGAACTGCTACAGTCCCGATCCCCCATTCTTTGCAAGCTCTAATTATTCTAACAGCAATCTCACCTCTATTAGCAATCAAGACTTTTTTAAACATCTTTTTATTTTAAAACGATTAATGGTTGTCCAAATTCAACTGGCTGACCATCGTTTACGAGAATTTTTTTTACTACCCCATCGTTTGTTGAAGGCACGTGGTTCATCGTTTTCATTGCTTCAACAATCATAATAGTTTGACCTTTTTTAATTTTATCTCCGACTTCAACAAACTTTTTTGCACCTGGCTCAGGCGCTAGATAAGCTGTTCCTATAATAGGAGATTTTACTCGAACTCCATCAATATCATCAGATTTATTTAAAACTGCTTTATTAGGAGATACGATTGCAGAAGACTTAATTTGCTCTATGTTTTTTGAAGCTTTAGATACTTTAATTCTAGTTTGTCCATCTTGGTATTCTAACTCAGTTAAATTAAACTCGCTTAAATTATCAACTAATTCTTTTATTAATTTTTTATCAATTTTCATTTTTTTATATAATCATTAATTGCATCTAACGCTATAACATAACCTTTTGATCCTAAACCACATATAATGCCAGTTGCAATTTTACTTATCAGAGATTTATGCCTGAATTCTTCTCTATTGTAAATATTTGTTATATGTAATTCGATAATAGGTATTTTAAGTATTTTTAAGGCATCATGTATTGCAACAGATGTATGAGTATAACCCCCAGCATTTATTATAAGGCCGTTATATAAGTTTCTTGCCTTTTGAATTTCGTTTACCAATTCCCCCTCAATATTTGATTGAAAAAAAACAAGTTCAATATTATTTTTTTTTGCAAAATTTTTACAATTATTTTCAATATCTTTTAACGTAATATCACCATATTTTTCTTTTTCACGCTCACCTAAAAGGTTGAGGTTTGGACCGTTAAGAATTATAATTTTATTCATCTTTTATTTTATAAATAACTTAGTTAACTCAATTATGGCAAAAATACAATTAAATGGAAAAAAAATCAGCATAAAACCTAAATCAACCATTTATGCATTACTTAAAAGATTTAAATTGAATAACAAAAAAATCGCAATTGAGTACAATGGAGTTATAATTCAAAAAATAAACTATAAAAAAAAATATCTTAAAAATAACGACAAGCTTGAAGTAGTTCATTTTATAGGAGGAGGGTAATTTGAAGAAGGATAATTTTTTAATAGCTGGCAAAAAACTTAAGTCAAGATTGATAGTTGGGACAGGTAAATATAAAAATTTTAAAGAAACTGCTGAAGCTGTTGAGGACTCTGGCGCTGATATGGTAACTGTAGCAGTAAGACGGATAAATATTTTTGATAAAAAAAAACCTATTTTAACAGATTATCTTAATCCAAAAAAAATAACTTATTTACCTAACACTGCAGGTTGTTTTAGTTCTAAAGAAGCTCTTAGAACTTTAAGATTAGCAAGAGAAATGGGAGGCTGGAAATTAGTAAAACTTGAAGTTTTGGGGGATAAAAAAACTTTATATCCAAACATGATTGAAACAATTGAGTCGACAAAAATATTAACTAAAGAAGGTTTTAAGGTAATGGTATATTGTACTGACGATCCTCTACTTGCAAAAAAATTGGAAGATAATGGAGCGGCTGCAATTATGCCATTAGCTTCTCCAATTGGTTCAGGTTTAGGAATTCAAAATAAAGTTAATATCTCTATTATAGTCAAACAAACTCGAGTACCAGTTATTGTAGATGCTGGTATCGGTACAGCATCTGACGCAACTATAGCGATGGAGATGGGTTGTGATGGTGTTTTAATTAATAGTGCAATCGCTAATGCAAAAAAACCAATACAAATGGCTAAAGCTTTTAAGAACGCAGTAATTTCGGGTAGAGAGTCTTTTTTAGCAGGTAGAATGAAAAAAAATTATTTTGCAACTCCAAGCTCACCATCTAAAGGTTTAATTTAATTTTTTTTTTCTTCTCACCCAAAGAGTTTTTAGATTTTTTGTCTTCTTTTTAAGTAATTTTGTTTTTTTTAATTTTTTTTGAAAAACTTTATTTTCTCCTTTTAAATTTTCTTTTTTTTCTTTTATTGTGGAATTATTTTTAAACTCATTTACTCTATCAATATTTTGTATAATATTTATAGTTTTTTTGGACTTATTTAAAAGTTCAATCTTATATTCAGGAATTATTAATGTCGGATCAGCTAGGAAATTGATTTTAAAAGAATATTTTTTTTCAAAATATTCAATTTCTTTGGATAGTTTATTTTCAACATATAATTTAACTTTTTCAGGAATAAACGTTTTTATTATTTTAACTTTATTTGTAAATGCTACTAGTTCAATTTTCTTAATTATTTTTTGAGCAAATGACTCAATTGATAATATTGTTTTCCATTTAATCGAACCTTCTCTAAGTCTTTGTCTTGTCATTTCAAGTAATCCAAAATTACTAATTCTACCAACTTGAATTCTAGCCCTATCTTTTCTTATACTTTCTCTCATTTTTTTTTCTACTGTTCGCCTATTATAAAAATTCATCATATCTATAAAGTCGATTACAATTAATCCTGATAAATCTCTTAATTTAATTTGACGAGCTATTTCTTCTGCTGCCTCTAAGTTCGTGTTAAGTGCAGTTTTTTCAATATTAGTTTGTTTAGTCGATTGTCCTGAGTTGATATCAATTGCAACGAGAGCTTCAGTAGGGTTTATAACTAAGTATCCACCTGATTTTAATTTTACCTCGGGCTCAAAAATATTGTTTAACTCTTTTTCTATATTCGCATCATGAAATAAAGGAATTTTTCCTCTATATTTTTTAATATTTTTTACATTTTTCGGCATCAATTCTTTCATAAATTTTTTAGCTTTTTGGTAGGCATCGTTACCGTCAATATAAATATTTTTAGTTTCGTTATCGTAAGTGTCTCTTAAAGTTCTCTTAATTATATCTCCTTCTTCATATACTAGAGATGGAGCATTTGAACTCAAAGCTTTATCACCAATTTCTTCCCAAGTTTTAATTGTATTTTGAAAATCTTTTTCTATTTCATTTTTAGTTTTGTTAGCACCAGCAGTTCTTACAATGACTCCCATACTTTTTGGAATTTCAATTTGATTTAAAATTCCTCTTATTTTTTGCCTATCTGATGAATTAAAAATTTTTCTTGATATGCCCCCACCTTTTGGTGTGTTGGGCATTAAGACTATGTATTTCCCAGCTAATGAAATAAATGTAGTTAAGGCAGATCCTTTCTGTCCTCTTTCTTCTTTAATGACTTGTATTAATATAACTTGTCCTGGTTTTATAACTTCTTGAATCTTATATCTTTTTAATCCAAAAGATGTTTTAAGTTCTTCCCTATATTCTTTTTTAGCATCTTCATCTGATTTTATAGTATTTTTTTCTTCAACTTTTTCAGGGTCATTTTGATGAGAATTATTTTTTTCTGCAGCAATGTCATCTAAATTTTTGTTTTTAAGATTTTCTCTAATTTTTTCTTCTGCTTCCCTTATTCTCTCTTTGTCTTCAGAAGGTATTTGATAGTAGTCAGACTGAATATCATTAAAAGCTAAAAATCCATGCCTAACTCTGCCGAAATCTACAAAAGCAGCCTGTAGAGATGGTTCAACCCTACTAATTGTTCCTAAATATATATTATTTTTGAAGTTTAACTTGTTCTTGTCTTCAAATTCATATTCCTCAATTGATTGTTTTGATTTAAGAACAATACGTGTT
>MDTG01194770.1_pt1 | contig 31437 bp, 31 predicted proteins | sample 811421 | NCBI WGS metagenome assembly MDTG01 (sample SAMN05326645, study PRJNA326480) | marine metagenome | isolation source: seawater | place: Pacific Ocean: South East | collected 2011
ATAATACTCTCTGATTTTAGTTATGGAGTAATTACAAAAAAATTAGTAGATACAATTAATAAATTTAAAACAAGAAATAAAAATTTAATAATTGTTGGTGATAGCCAAAGTTCATCACAAATTGGTGATATAACAAAGTTTTCGAACATTGATTTAACAACTCCTACAGAATATGAAATAAGATTGGGATTGAAAGATTTTTCATCTGGATTGGTCGAATTAGGTTTGCAAGCAATTGCTCAAAATATATCAAAAAATGTAATTATTACTCTTAATAAAGAAGGTATTCTTATTCAAGAGGGAAAAGAAAAATTTTCAACAGATAAAATAGCTGCTTTATCAAATGTTGTTAGAGATCCAGCGGGAGCGGGTGATTGTTTTTTATCTGCATGTTCAATGTCATTTGCTTTAAATAAAAATTTGTGGATTAGCTCCTATATTGGCTCACTTGCAGCAGCTATTCAAATTCAAAAAGTAGGTAATGTACCTATAAAAAAAAATGAAATTTTAAATTCACTAAAATGAATTCATTAATTTTATCTGCAGGATATGGTAAAAGATTAAAACCTATTACTTTAACAAAACCTAAATGTTTGATAAAAATTAAGGGTAAACCAATAATATCTATTTGGATTGAAAATTTAATCAAAATTAATACAAAAAAAATTTTTGTAAATACACATTATCAACATAAGCAAGTAGAAAGTTATTTAAAAAAAAAAAAATTAAATACAAAATTAAAAATTTTATATGAGCCAACTCTTTTAGGAACAGCTGGAACTCTAATTAAAAATATGAAATATTTTTTAAATTCAAATTTATTACTAGCTCATTGTGATAATTACTTTTTAGAAAGTTTGAATAAAATTATTTCCTTTCATAATAATAGGCCAAAGAAATATCTAATGACAATGGTAGCTTTTAAAACTAGAAAACCAGAAACTTGTGGAATTATAAAAGAAAAAAATAATTCTATAGTTGATTATTTTGAAAAAAAGAAAGGTCGTAATGGAAATTTAGCTAATGGAGCAACTTATGTACTTTCTCCTGAAATGCTAAAAATTATTGTCGATAATTTTAGTGATGCTAAAGATTTTTCAAATGACATAATCCCCTTCATAAAAGATTATATTTATGTTTACAAAACAAAAAAATTTTATCAAGATATTGGAACTATTAGAAACCTTAATCAAATAAATAATTTTTGAAGCAATTATTTCACTTTGATTATTTATGAAAGAAAATTTTTTTAAATTTTTATGTAATATTTAATTTTTTTTTTAATAACTTTGCCCAATTTTTTTTAAAAAATAAAGATTTATCGTCAATAAACAGATCAAAACTTGGTTTTCCAAAATAAATTTTATGATACTTCACTCCCCATTTCTTTAATTGTTTTAATGTAAAAGGCTTTATATTTTTTTTTACTTTTGATACGTTTCCATTATATCTACCCATATATCTCGCAGTATACAATATTATTTTGAAACCATTATTATATGCTTCATTAATCACTTTAATATTTTTTTTTATAGGTACTGATCTTGAATAATCTTTTGTATTATTAGTTTTGCAAATTACGTTATCAACATCAAAACAAATAATTTTTAATTTCATGTTATTAAATTATAGTTTTAATTCATAATTCACAATGTTTATTAATAAAAATTTTATATAAAAATAAATTTTACCTATATATATATCTATTATGAAAAAAAATTATTTTAAAAAGTATTTTAATCAATTTTCCAAAATTCTTTCAAATTATAATGAAAAAGATTTTTTAAAAATAGTTCAAATTATTAGAGAAATAAAAAAGAAAAAGAAAAAAATTATTTTAGTAGGAAATGGTGGTAGTGCTGCTATGGCAAGTCATGTCAGCGTTGACTTAACAAAAATATGTAAAATAAGAGCAATAAATTTTAATGAAGCTGACCTATTAACCTGTTTTTCAAATGATTATGGTTATGAAAACTGGGTTCAAAAAGCAATATTATTTTATGCAGACAAAGGTGATCTGCTTATTTGTATAAGTAGCAGTGGAGAGTCTCAAAATATTATAAATGCTGCAAAGTTTGCTAAAAAATTTGGTTGTAAAGTTGTTACACTCACAGGCTTTGACAAAATGAATAAAGTAAGAAAAATTGGACATATTAATTTATGGTTAAATAGTAAAAATTATAATTTGATAGAAATGACTCATCATACTTGGCTTCTTTCAATTGTAGATTTTTTAGCAAATAGCAAAATTAAAAATTAAATTTAATATTAAGAAAACAATGAAAAATTAATAAAAATATTTTAAAACTTTATTTTAATTGAATGCAAACATTTAAAAAATTATTATTTCTACTTTCCAATCATGAAAAAAAAAGAGCTGGTTTGTTAGTGATTATGATCTTGATATTAGCATTTTTAGATATGGTAGGTGTAGCATCTATAATGCCTTTCATAGCAGTTTTAACAAATCCCAGTCTTGTTGAGACAAATTATTTTTTAAAATATATGTTTCAAGCATCAGGTATATTTGGAGTTCAAAACACTCAAGAGTTTATGTTTTTTTTGGGTGTTTTGTTATTTTTTATTTTAATTTTTACACTTATTTTCAGAGCTATCGTGACTTATATACAGCTTCGATTTATATTTTTGATGGAACACAGTATAGGCAAACGTCTTGTAGAGGGATATCTGCATCAACCTTATAGTTGGTTTTTAAGTCGCCATAGCGCTGATCTTGGAAAAAGTATTTTATCGGAATCTGGTAAAATAGCCGGGAGAGGTTTATCAAATTTGATGGACTTAATTGCCAAAAGCTCAGTCACGATTGCGATTATAATTTTATTAATTATAATTGATCCAAAACTTGCGTTTATAGTAGGTCTTTCACTTAGTGTTATATATGTGCTCATTTATTATTCGGTAAATAAATATCTTAAAAAAATTGGTAAAGATTCATTAAAAAATAATCAATTACGTTTTACAGCTGTTAGTGAGGCTTTTGGTGCAGTAAAAGAAATTAAAGTTGGAGGATTAGAACAAACTTATATTAATAATTTTTCTATTTCTTCTAAAATTTTTGCCTTAACCCAGGCTTATGTGTCTTCTATAGCTCAAATACCTAGATTTTTTTTAGAAAGTATAGGTTTTGGTGGTGTTTTGTTAATAATTCTTTATAGCATGTCTGATACAGGAAGTTTTAACAATGCTTTGCCAATTATAAGTGTATATGTTTTTGCTGGCTATCGTTTATTACCAGCTTTACAAATGATGTATTCTTGTTTTACCCAGCTTACTTTTGTTGGTCCTTCAATAGATGAATTAAATAATGATCTTAGAAATCTTCAGCCTCGCGAAGAAAAAAATGATAAAAGTATTTTAGCTTTTAATAATAAAATCAATTTAAAAAATATTGATTATAATTATCCCAATTCATCAATTAAAGCTTTAAAAAATATAAACATAAATATTCCTATAAACTCTACAATAGGATTAGTAGGCGCAACAGGCAGTGGAAAAACTACATTAATTGATATTATTTTGGGATTATTGGAACCTCAACATGGATCTTTTGAAGTTGATGGCAAATTGATTGCAAAATTTAATACAAGGTCTTGGCAGCGTTATATAGGTTTTGTTCCTCAAGACATTTATTTATCTGACGACACAGTTGCTGCAAATATTGCATTTGGTATAGATCATAAAGACATTGATCAAATAGCTGTTGAAAGAGCTTCCAAAATTGCAAGTTTGCATGAATTTATAATTGATGAATTGCCAAATCAATACCAAACTACAATAGGCGAGCGCGGAATTAGATTATCAGGTGGACAACGTCAACGTATTGGAATTGCACGAGCTTTATATCACGACCCAAAAGTTCTTATTTTTGACGAAGCAACAAGTGCTTTAGATGGTACAACTGAAAAAATTGTAATGGATGCAATTAATAATCTTAGAAAAGATATTACTATAATAATAATCGCTCACCGTTTAAGCACTGTAAAAAGATGTGATAAAATTTATGTTTTAGAAAAAGGTAAGCTTAAAGCAGAAGGTAACTTTAATGAATTGATTGAACTAGATAGTCAATTTCGAGAAAACGTAAAAAATTCATTTTAATTTATACTTATCACACATAATCTATAATATTTATTTAAAAAAAAATTTAAAAAAGAAATTTAGATATAAAAGTTAAATATTTTTTCTAGATAATTAAAAAAAATTGGTGATTAATTATTAACAATTTCCTTTAATATAAAATATAAGGTCTAAATCTATGGAATTTTTTTTATATAGATGATACTTAATGAAATAAATTATATGAAAAAAGCTCTTATAACTGGTGTTACCGGACAAGATGGATCTTATTTGGCAGAATTTTTACTAAATAAAAATTATGAAGTGCATGGCATAAAAAGAAGAACCTCTTTAATTAATACAGATCGAATAGATCATCTATATCAAGACCCATTTGAAAACCACCGAAAATTTATTTTACATCATGGCGATTTAACAGATTCAACTTCTTTAATAAGGATTATTCAAGAGGTACAACCAGATGAAATTTACAATTTGGCAGCTCAAAGTCATGTAGCAGTTTCGTTTGAACAACCAGAATATACAGCCAATTCTGACGCCTTAGGCGCACTAAGAATTTTAGAAGCTATTCGTATTCTTAAGTTAGAAAAAAAAACAAAATTCTATCAAGCATCAACCTCTGAATTATACGGTTTGGTAAAAGAAATGCCTCAAAATGAAAATACTCCCTTTCATCCAAGAAGCCCTTATGGCGTTGCAAAATTATATGCTTATTGGATTACTGTTAATTATAGAGAAGCTTATGACATTTATGCTTGTAATGGAATTCTATTCAACCATGAATCGCCTGTTAGAGGAGAAACTTTTGTAACTAGAAAAATAACAAGAGGGCTAGCTAGAATAAAATTAGGCTTACAAAAAAATTTATTTTTGGGTAATCTAGATGCTTTAAGAGATTGGGGGCATGCAAAAGATTACGTAGAGGCCCAATGGTTAATGCTTCAACAAAAAGAACCAGATGATTTTGTTATTGCAACAGGAAAACAATATTCAGTTAAAGATTTCATAAATTTAGCAGCAAAGAATTTAAACATGGTTTTAGAATGGAAAGGAAAAGGTTTAAATGAGGTAGGAATTTTAAACGGTAAAGAAATAGTAAAAGTAGACCCAAGGTATTTTAGACCTTCTGAAGTAGAAAATTTATTGGGTGATCCAACTAAAGCAAAAGAAAAATTAAATTGGTTTGCTAAGATTTCTTTTGAAAATTTAGTTCAAGAAATGATTGAAGAAGATTTAAAAATAGCAAAAAATGAAAAAGTTATTAATATTTAAAATCTATTAATATTTTAATAATTAAAAATGTCTAAACTTAAAATATATGTAGCTGGTCACAAAGGAATGGTTGGATCAGGTTTAGTTCGTGTTTTTAAAAAAAATAGAAACGTAAAACTAATTACAATAGATAAAAAAGATTTAAATTTAATCAAGCAAACAGATGTTGAAAATTTCTTTAAAAAACAAAAAATTGATCAAGTGTATTTAGCAGCTGCAAGAGTAGGAGGTATTCATGCAAATAATACTTATCCAGCAGAATTTATTTATCAAAATTTAATGATACAAAATAATATAATTCATAGCTCATTCCTTAGTGGAGTAAAAAAATTATTATTTTTAGGATCGAGTTGCATTTATCCTAAAAAAGCAAATCAGCCCATGAAAGAAAATGAACTATTATCTGGAGTGCTCGAGCCAACTAATGAACCTTATGCGATTGCTAAAATAGCTGGTATTAAACTTTGTGAAAGTTACAATCGCCAATTTGGCAAAAGTCATGAAGTTGATTATCGTAGTCTTATGCCAACCAATCTTTATGGGCCTGGAGATAACTTTAACCCTGAAAACAGTCATGTTATTCCTGGATTAATTTATCGTTTTCATGAAGCGAAAATTAAAAATTTACCAAATGTGAGTATTTGGGGTACAGGTACTGCCAAAAGAGAATTTCTTTTTGTTGATGATATGGTTTCTGCATCTATTCAAATAATGAATGTTGATAAACAAATATATGAAAAATACAGCAAACCAAGATGTAGTCACATTAATGTGGGAAGTGGACTTGAGTTAACAATTACAGAACTTTCTGAAATAATTAAAAAAGTCGTTGGATATAATGGTAAAATCAAATTTGATAAAAGTAAGCCTGATGGAAGTCCAAGAAAATTAGTTGATAGTAAATTAATAAATCAAATTGGTTTTAAACCAAAAGTTCATTTGGAGGAGGGTATTATTAAAACTTATAAAAATTTTCTAAAGGAACAAAGTAAAACCTAAAAAATTATTAAATCTTCTAATATTTCAAGATCGAAAATAAACATTATTTTATGAATAACTTAAATATTATAATAGAAGCTCACTGTTTGAGTACTTCAGAAAATTGTGATATCATTTGTGAATTAGAAAGAGAGAAATTTCAAGTTAGAGAAAAATTCAATAAATTTATTAATATTAAGGATCATTTTAAAATTAACGCTATAAATTATAAATAATACAAAATGTTAAAAAATTCATCGATTTTAATTACAGGTGGTACAGGCTCTTTTGGTAAGTCATTTGTTCCACTGACTTTAAAAAAATTTAATCCAAAACGTTTAATAATATTCTCACGTGATGAAATGAAGCAATGGGAAATGCAAAAACAGTTTAAGGATGATAAAAGAGTAGGTTTTTTTATTGGTGATGTACGTGATAAGGATCGTCTTCATAGAGCATTAAATGGTGTAGAGTATGTTGTGCACGCTGCAGCAACAAAAATAGTATCGACTGCAGAGTATAATCCTTTCGAGTGTATAAAAACAAATGTAAATGGCGCAATGAATTTAATTGATGTTTGTATTGATCAAGGTGTAAAACGTGTAGTAGCTCTTTCAACAGATAAAGCAAGTAGTCCAATAAATCTTTATGGTGCAAGCAAATTAGCTTCTGACAAACTATTTATAGCAAGTAACTCTTCTTATGCAGCAGGTACCCAAACATCTTTTGCTGTTGTTCGTTATGGCAATGTCATGGGATCTAGAGGTTCTGTAATTCCATTTTTTTTATCTACTAAAGAACAAAATGAATTGACAATTACTGACGAACGAATGACTCGTTTCATGATTTCGCTTGAGCAAGGTGTAGAGTTAGTTTGGCATGCTTTTGAAGATATGATTGGTGGTGAAATATATGTAAAAAAAATTCCGTCAATAAAAGTTACAGATATTGCACGTGCAATAGCACCAAAAGCAAAACATAAAATTATTGGGATAAGACCCGGTGAAAAGCTTCACGAGCAAATGATTAGCGCTGAGGACTCCGAATATACATATGAATATACTAATTATTATAAAATTTTGCCTCAAATAAATGATTGGGCAAAAGACACAAAGCGGATAAAAAAAGGTATAAAGGTGTCATCAGGCTTTGTTTATAGTAGCGATAATAATTCAGATTGGATGAGTATTGAAAAACTTAATGAATGGATTAATGCTAATCAAAAATTTATAGATAATATTTAATAAATGATACCTTACGGTCGTCAAGAAATTACAGACAGTGACATAGAGGAAGTTGAGAAAGTATTAAAATCTGATTTTTTAACTCAAGGACCAGTAGTTCCAAAATTCGAACATTCTGTTACAAATTATTGTGGAGCTTCTTATGGAGTAGCCGTTAATAGCGCAACTAGTGCTTTACATATAGCATGTCTCGCCTTAGGACTTAAAAAAGGTGATTACTTGTGGACATCACCAAATACATTTGTGGCTAGTGCAAATTGTGCCAGATACTGCGGTGCAAGTGTAGATTTTGTTTATATTAATTCGAATACTTTCAATATGAGTGTTGATGCATTATCGGCAAAATTGAAAGAAGCAGAAAAAAAAGGAAAATTACCTAAAATTGTAATACCGGTTCATTTTGCTGGCCAACCTTGTGAAATGGAAGCTATTCATAAATTATCAAAAAAGTTTGGTTTTAAAATTATTGAAGACGCCTCACACGCAATTGGTGCATCATATGATGAAATTAAGGTAGGATCATGTGTTCATAGCGACATCACAGTATTTAGTTTTCATCCAGTTAAAATAATAACTACGGGTGAGGGTGGTATGGCACTTACAAATAATAAAGATCTTGCTGATAAAATGTATAGATTTAGAGTTCATGGGATAACATACGATAAGGGGGCAATGCTTCAACGCCCTAAAGATGAAATTTGGAATTATCAACAAATAGAATTAGGTTTCAATTATCGAATGAATGATATTCAAGCAGCTTTAGGAGTGAGTCAAATAAAACGATTAGATGACTATATTAAAATACGCCATAACATTGCAAAAAGATATAACAAAGAATTTCAGAGTTTGTTAATTAAAACTCAACAACAACTTCCAGGAGTTTATTCAAGTTTTCATCTTTACTCTGTTTGTTTTGAAGAAAATAATAAAGGTACGATACAAAAAAATATTTACAATACACTTAGAAAAAATGGTATAGCAGTAAATGTTCATTACATTCCAGTTCACCGCCATCCATACTATGAGAATTTAGGATTTAAAAAAGAGGATTTTCCTAAAGCTGAACAATTTTATAGAGAAGCAATCAGTCTACCCATATACCCTTCTCTTTCAAATAAACAGCAAGATTTTGTTATACAATCTATAGTTTCAGTATTAAAAAATATATGAAGAAAAAACAAAAAGAAATTTTTTTAGAGCAAGAAGGCAATGCTTGGTTTGATAGGAATCATTTAGCCATACAAAATCGCGAAATGGGATCTCAAGATCCAATTATTAATATATTGTCAAATCTTTTAAATAAAAAGAAAAATACGGAAAATCAGCAATTACTTGAAATTGGTTGCGGAGAAGGAAAGCGATTACATTGGATCTCTGAAAATTATAAATTAAATTGTTATGGTATAGATCCATCTGAAAAAGCAATTGCTTTTGCAAATAAGAATAAAGTTAAAGCAATTCAGGGGACAGCTGATATTCTTAATTTTGAAAATAAAAAGTTTGACTTTGTAGTATTTGGATTTTGTTTATATCTTTGTGATCGTAGTGATCTTTTTTTAATCGCAAAAGAAGCAGACAGAGTATTAAAGGAAAAAGGTTTCATTATTATACATGATTTTTTTTCTGAAATACCATTTGAGAAAAAATATCATCATTATCCAGGTATATTTTCATATAAAATGGATTATAGAAGATTATTTGACTGGCATCCATTCTACAAATGCATATCTCATGAAATTATGTCAGAGACAGATAATAAATTTAAAAACGATAAAGATAAATTAAGAGCTACTTCTGTATTGAGGAAACAAAGTTTTTATGAGTAAGCTTGCTCTAGGGACAGTTCAATTTGGTTTAGATTATGGTGTATCAAATTTTACCGGTCAAACAAACTTATCAGAAGCAACAAAAATAATTAAACTGGCAAAAGAGGAAAATTTAGATTTAATTGACACAGCTATCTCATATGGTGATAGTGAAAAAATCATTGGAAAAATAGGCATTTTAGATTTTAGATTTGTTTCAAAATTACCATCAGTTTCAAGTATTAAAGAAGATTTAAATGTAATACTCGAAGAGATGATTAAAAAATCATTGCAGAGATTAGGAGTCAAATCACTTTATGGATTGTTAATACATAAACCCCAGGATCTTTTGGATAGTTCGGGGAACAAATTGATTTTTGCACTTAATCAAATAAAAGCAAAAGGGTTAATTAAAAAAATTGGTGTTTCTATTTATGATCCCTCTGAAATAGATAAAATTATTAATCTTTTCAAAATAGACATAATTCAGGCTCCATTAAATATTGTAGACAGGAGACTTGAAAAAAGTGGATGGCTTAAAAAACTACATAATAAAAATATAGAGATACATACACGCTCAACATTTCTTCAAGGCTTGTTGTTAATGCAAAAAGATAAGATTCCTAAGAAATTTAATAGATGGACTAATTTATTTGACCGTTGGTTTTTGGAATTAAAAAAGTATAATTTGAATGCAACCCAAGCATGTTTGTCATATCCAATGTCATTGCCAGAAATAGATCGTATTGTCATTGGTGTAAATAATGTAGATCAGCTGAAGAAATTAATTAAATTATCAAAATTAGAAATTTTAAATCATGATCTTTCATTTATGATTTCAAATGATAATTTATTAATTAACCCCAGCAACTGGAAAAATATGTAAATTTTTAGATTAAAATAAAAATTCAATTATTTCAGAACAAATGGTCAAAACAATTGTTAGGATTGATGAGTATTGAAATAATTTCTATTAAATTCAAATTAATAATATAAAGTTTAAAAAATTATAAAATATGCTTTCTAAAATAAAAAAAAATATTACCAATACTAAATTAGAGACTTCAAGATTAATTTTGAGACCTATAACAATAAAAGATTTACGTAAAATATTTGAAATGAGAAACAAACATTTTGTCTTTAATATGATGAGGACAGAAGAAGAAATGAATTACAGATCTCATATTATATGGTTTAAAAAAAGAAAAAGTCGAGTTGATTATGCAATTATAAATAAGAAAAATAAAAAAATTATTGGAATTATAAACACTGTTTTTTATTTTAAAAATCATAAACTTTATGCTGAATTAGGTAAATACATAGGTTATAAAAGTTATCATGGTAAAGGATTGGGTTCAGAAGCCACAAAAGAATGGGTAAATTTTATTTTTATTTCAACAAATATTGATTATTTTTTTGCACAAACTTTAAAAGACAATTTTAGTAATATTAAGCTTAATACAAAACTTGGTTTCAATATATTAAAAAATAAGAATAGTGGTTCAAAAAAAATTGAATGGAAGACAATGAAATTAACCAGAAAAAAATGGCTAACAAAAAATCCAGAAATTTTGAGAAATATTTATTATAATGATTTAAGAAAAATTTTAAGTTGGAGAAATAGTTTGAAGGTAAGAGAAATCAGCTTAGATACTGCTTACATTACTTATGAAAAACACTTAAAGTGGTATAAAAAAATACAGTCCAATCAATCTTATTTTTCATTCTTAATATCATTAAAAAATACTATATTTGGTATAGTAAATTTAAAAAAAATAAGCTCAAAAAAGGTAAAGTGGAGTATATATAAAAAACCTCTTTCTAAAAGAGGTATTGGTAGCTACTTAGCTCATCGAGTATTAAATAAAGTTTTTGATGATTTGCGAATGGATGGTGTTTTTGCATCTATCTATTCAACTAATAATGAATCTATTAAATTCCATGAATCTTTAGGTTTTAAATTTAATAAAAAAGTAAACAACAGCATTTCTGAATTTCTTTTAAAAAAATCTTCATGGATGAAAAACAAAGACTTTATTAATAAAAAAATAAATACTAAATATAAGATTAGGTAATAAAATAAGTTGATTTTCAATTTGTAAATATTACACATATTTATGAACATATTATTTTTGTATTATAATGATTAATTTAAAAACACAAAAAATTGGTAAGACAGAAAAGCCATTTATAATTGCTGAAATGTCAGGCAATCATAATCAATCATTAGATCGTGCATTGTCAATTGTTGATGCAGCATCAGATGCAGGAGCACATGCTATTAAATTGCAAACATATACTGCAGATACAATGACTTTAGATATTAAAGACGGTGAGTTTTATATCGATGATCCCGAATCATTATGGAAAGGACAAGCAATGCATGACTTATACAAATTAGCATATACGCCATGGGAATGGCACAAACCAATTATGGAACACGCAAAATCCAAAAACTTGTTATGTTTTAGTACGCCATTTGATGAGTCTGCTGTTGATTTTTTGGAAACACTTAATGTGCCACTTTACAAAATTGCTTCCTTTGAGTGTGTTGATTTGCCATTAATTAAAAAAGTAGCTAGTACAAAAAAACCTTTAATTATATCAACTGGTATGGCATCAATTAATGAAATAACAGAAGCAGTTGATGCAGCTCGTAGCGCAGGCTGTAAAGATTTAATTTTACTTAAATGTACTAGCACATATCCAGCATCCCCAGAAAATACAAATTTACAAACTATATCACATATGCGAGATTTATTTGCCTGTGAGGTTGGTTTATCTGATCATACTATGGGAATAGGTGCAGCAGTTGCTGCTGTAGCAATTGGAGCTACTGTCATAGAAAAACATTTTACCTTATCTCGTGCTGATGGAGGTGTTGACTCCGAATTCTCATTAGAGCCAACTGAATTGGCATCCTTAGTTTCTGAAACTGAACGAGCCCATCAGGCTTTGGGCTCAATTTCTTATGGTTATACTGAAGCAGAAAAAGGGTCTCTTTCAAGAAGACGATCCCTTTATATTGGTGAAAATATGAAATCAGGTGAAATTCTTACTCCAAAAAATTTACGACGTGTAAGGCCAGGTAATGGTTTGTTGCCAAAATATTATGAGTCTTTACTTGGTAAACGTGTTAAATTTGATGTTTCAAAAGGCACACCAGTTTCATGGGATATGATTTTAGATAAGTAAATTTTATTTTTAAATTAAGGAAAAGTTATTGACTAATCAAAAACGTTACCTCGTCACTACAGCTGATGAAAAAACGTGGAAATTTGATCGTCCACTTATTTTTTTAGGTGAATGGTGTCGCCTTTATCATCGAAAAAAAATTTGGCAAACACTGGATGCGGTAGTTGCTGAGCCGTACGGTATATCATTACATAAAAAAAATTCTGATCATTCTGAATCCCTAATCTTAGAGGAAAAGCTGTTTCCAGAATTATGTAGTTTGTTAAATAAACATCATCTAACGAATTATAGTCAAAGATTCTGGAGAATTATTATAGGACATTGGTTTAAGCATATAATTAGGGATACTCTTAATCGAGTATATTCCATTAAAGAATGTTTAAAAAATCATGAAATATCTGGGACAACTATTTATGAAAGTGATGGTGATATTTTAGCATCAGCAGATTTTATTACAGCACTCTACTCACCAGACAATTATAAATGGCACAATATTCTAAATGCACGTATTATAAGTTTATTAGATGAAGTAAATTTTCCAATAGAAACTCTTAAAACAAATAGTGTTGTTAGTGAATATGAGAGTATTGAATATAAAAGCAAAAAGGTTTTGCAAGGAAGTTTAAAAAAAAGTATTTTTAATTGGAGCTGTAGAGCCTATGGAAAGATAGCAAAAAAATTTGTAAGAGATAAAGATGCATTCATAATTAATAGCTATCTCCCAACAATTGAGGAAATAAAATTAGAACTAGCTTTAGGGCAAATACCACAATTATGGAAAATGCAGGAAGATGGATATAATTTATCAAAGTTTTCAAAAAAACAAATAGATATTAATTTGAGAAATAGTTTAAAAAATATGTTTTCTAAAAAAAAAGGAGGTATTTTAGAAAATGTTATCCGCCAACTATCTTTTGAGCTATTACCCAAATGTTACCTTGAGGGATTTACAGATCTTCATGAGATTGTAAAAAAAAGACCTTGGCCCAAGTCACCAAAATTTATATTCACAAGCAATAGTTTTTATCAAAATGAAGTTTTTAAGTTATGGTCAGCACTTAAGGTAGAGGATAATATAAAATATTTTGTAGGTCAGCATGGTTGTAATTATGGAACACAAAAGCATAAATTTCCTAGGATAGAAGAGATAACATCAGACAAATTTATAACATGGGGATGGACAGATGGATTATCACAACATACACCTGGTTTCATATTTAAAACCTCCGGAAATAAAAAATTAGATTTTAATCCTAGCGGGTCATTGCTATTAGTTCAGGAAGGCTTTACAAAAAATGACAGTACACACGACAGAAAGTTTGAGTATATTCAATATTTAAATGATCAAAGAAAATTTGTAAGTCAACTTGATAGAAAACCTAAGCAAAAACTTACGGTTAGATTGTTTAATGTTAATTATCAAAGTAAAGAATGGAGTGACGAATTAAGATGGGCTGATTATGATAAGAATATAAAAGTTGATAAAGGAATTTCTAATATTAATAACTTATTTTCACAAAGTAGATTGGTAGTTCATAGTTATGATTCAACAGGAATTTTAGAAACTTTATCTTTAAATATTCCTACTTTAGCTTTTTGGCAAAATGAGTTTGATCATTTACGTGATAGTGCAAAACCATATTATCAGTTACTTGTTGACGCTGGAATTGTACACTTCTCGACAAAATCTGTAGCAGATAAAGTGAACACTATATGGGACGATGTTAGTAATTGGTGGTCTCAAGAAAACGTCCAAAATGCGAGACAAAAATTTTGTGCGCGATATACAAATTTGAGTCAAAATCCTGTAACTGAACTTAAACAGATTTTGTTGTCATAAAAAATAAAACATTATAAAAGCATAACTAATATGTTTAATTCATTAACTATGAGTAAATTATGAAAATAGTCGGGCTGGTACAAGCAAGAATGGGATCGACAAGATTACCAGGAAAAGTTTTAAAAACTATTGTTGACAAGCCCCTTATTGAATTACTTTTAGAAAGATTATCAAAGTCTGAAGAATTAGACGAAATTGTAGTAGCCACCTCTGAAAAACCAGAAAATGATAAATTACAATCTTTTGTGGAGACTCTTGGTTATAGATGCACAAGAGGAAGTGACGAAAATGTGCTAAATAGATTTTATGAGTCAGCCAAATTGGTAGGTGCTGATGTGGTTGTTCGTATTACATCTGATTGTCCTTTAATAGATCCTGCTTTAGTAGATGAATGTATAAATGGTTTTAAAAAATCCAAAGTAGATTATTTTTCAAATACTGATCCTAGAACTTTTCCCGATGGTCTAGATATATCAGTTATGACATTTAAATCTATTGAGCGTGCAAACAATGAAGTAAAAACTGATTTTGATAAAGAGCATGTAACACCTTATATTCGAAAATCAACAAATTTCAAAAAGTCTTCTCTTACATTTAAAGAGGATTTATCTCATTTTAGATGGACTGTAGATGAACCAGAAGATTTAATTTTAGTTAATAATATATTTAAAAATTTTTATCCTAATTTAAATTTTAGTTGGCTTAAAATATTAGAACTACAAAGGCAAAAACCAGATTTATTTTTAGTGAATAAAAAAATAAAAAATAATGAGGGCGCATATTTAAACACAGGTCAAAAGTTATACAAAAGAGCTAAAAGAAGTATACCAGGTGGAAATATGCTGTTATCAAAAAGACCAGAAATGTTTTTGCCTGGAAAATGGCCAGCTTATTTTAGTAAAGCAAAAGGTTGTAGAGTTTGGGATTTAGATGACAATGAACTTATAGACATGTCTATTATGGGCATTGGAACTAATTCATTAGGATATGGACATCCAGAAGTAGATGAAGAGGTCAGAAGAACAGTAAATAATGGAAATATGTCAACTTTAAATTGTCCAGAGGAAGTTTACTTAGCTGAAAAATTAATTGATATGCATCCATGGGCTGACATGGCTCGTTTTGCAAGAAGCGGAGGAGAAGCAAATGCAATTGCAATACGTATCGCTAGAGCTGCTTCAGGTAGAGATAAAGTTGCAATTTGCGGTTATCATGGTTGGCATGATTGGTACTTATCAGCAAATCTGAGTGATGATAAGGGTTTGGACGGCCACCTTTTGCCTGGTCTTCAGCCAAACGGTGTACCTAGAAATTTGAAAAATACAGTTTTCCCCTTCAATTATAATCAAATAGATGAATTAGAAACACTAGTTAAAGAACACGATATAGGTGTTATTAAAATGGAGGTTGCTCGATCTACTGGGCCAGAAAACAATTTTTTGCAAAAGGTTCGTCAGTTAGCTACTGACAATGATATAGTTCTTGTTTTTGACGAATGTACTACTGGTTTTAGGGAAACTTTTGGCGGTTTACATAAAAAATATAAAGTAGAGCCAGATATGGCAATGTTTGGTAAAGCTTTAGGAAATGGATATGCCATTACTGCAATAATTGGTCGAAAAGAAGTAATGGATGCAGCTCAAACAACTTTTATTAGCAGCACATTTTGGACAGAAAGAATAGGACCAACTGCAGCTTTGAAAACACTAGAGGTTATGCAAAGAGAAAAATCCTGGGAAAAAATAACTAGAATTGGAAATCAAATTTCAGACATTTGGATGAAATTATCAAAAAAATATAAAATTCCTATAACAATATACGGTTTGCCTGCTTTAATTAAAATGCGATTTGAATCAGAGTTAAATTTAGAATACAAAACTTTAATTTCTCAAGAAATGTTAAAACGCGGATATTTGGCAAGTAATTCAGTTTATGTATGTACAGAGCACAATGAAGATGTGCTTCAAGGTTATGAAGAAGCATTAGATCAAGTCTTTAGTTTGATATCTGAATGTGAGCAAGGTAGATCCATTAATGAATTTCTTGAGGGTGAAGTTTGTAACAAGGATTTCCGTCGTTTGAGCTAGTTTTTGAGATAAAATAATATAATTTAGATCTATACTTAATAAGAAAATGACAATTATTTTTCGATCAAATGCGAATTCAACTGTAGGATTTGGTCATTTGAATCGCTGTCGTGCATTAGCTTATGCTTTAAAGTTGAGGGGGCAAAGTTGCATAATGGTTGGACCTCAAAAAAAATATAAAAATAATAAAGATGAATCTATATTTAAAGATTGGATACCAATCGATAACTGGGTATCCACTAAGCAAGATTCAGAAATGTTGATTAAAATTGCTAAAAAATATCATCAAAGCTATTTAATATTAGATGATTATCGTATTAATGAAAATTATCAAATTAATTTACGTAAAAAGGGTTTAAGATGGTTGCAGTTTGATCATAAAGAAAATAGTAGACCTATCTGGGCTGATATTATTTTGAATCCAATGCCTGGAATATATAAAGATGAATTAGAAAATATCGTTCAAAACAAAAAAGCAGAATTTTTACTTGGACCTGATTATGCAATTTTAAGACCAGAGTTTGTAAAAGTAAAAAAAAATGACCATATAAAACGCGATAAAACAATACTGGTAACTTTTGGTGCCGGTAATGATTATGGTGGAATAATATTTGTTTTATCTACTTTAATACCGCTAGTACCTAGCAATTTTAAATTTGTAGTAGTTTCAGGGCTAAATAATCCTAATAACAAAAAAATAAATGAATGGATTCAAAATAATGGAACAAATAAAGTTGACTTACAAATAGAACCTAAAGATTTAGTAAATATATTTTTATCGTGTGATATTGCAGTTACAGCAGGCGGCACTACTACTTATGAGTTAGATTCATGTGGCCTCCAATTTATTATAATTTCTACTACTAGAAATCAAATAGAACAATCAAAAGCATGGGCTAATACTGGAAAAGCTATGTATATCGGTGAAATAGAAAACGTAAGTAAAAAATCTTTAATAAGCAGTTTTAATTCAATGATAAATAATAAAAATATTTTAAATAGAGATGGAAATTTAAATTCTTATGAGGGTTTGTATAAAGTTGCAGATATAATTATTAAAAAAAAATTAATTAATAACCATGGAAACTGAAAAACTTTACGTTATTGGAGGCAATAATTTAAACTTAAAGAAAAAAATAAAAAAAAACTCAAAAGTTGTGTTTCTTGACAAAGAAAATGAAGAATTTGAAAATCAATTTTCAATTTTAAAAAATTTTAAAGAGAAAGAAAATTTTTTGGTAGAAAAATGGATGTTATTTCAAGATCAAGTTTTTAAAAAAATACGACCAGAAATAGATAAAGATGAAGATTTTAAATATATATTATCTAATCTTTTTTTTGAAGCTTCACCCAACAAAACAAGCTCTATTTATCAATTTTTCAAATTATATTTATTAATTGAATATATTAAAAAAGAAAATTTCACTAAAGTTGTTCTTATTAATGTATCAAAAGAAATTGAGAATTTTTTTAATTCAAATATTAATAATTTTAGTTTCTATTTTGAAGTATCAAGTATTGAAAATAAAAAAAATAGTTTGGAAAAAATAAAGAATTTTGTAAAAAAAAACAGTATATTTTCACTTCTTTATTGTCTTTATTTAGAATATAAAAAAAAAAAACAAAAAATCTTACCTTCAATTAATAAATCTAAAAAAGTTGTAATAAGCTATTATTATCCAGGTGGTCAATCTTTTGAAAATGAGTTTTATAGTAAGTATTATGAAGCTACCTCATCCTTGTTAAGCAAAACCTATGGCTGGCTTTTTTTATTTGTCGGAAATATTTCAACTTTAAGGAAAGAAAATGAAAAATTAAAAAAAGCAAATTCATTTGGTTTTTTAGATGCTTTTTTTTCATTAAAAGATTTTAAAAAAATTATAATTAATTTTTTTAAGGTTAAAAAAAAATTAGAAAAAATTAACACTAAAAACCTTTTTCTTTTTGAGAAAATTAATTACTTTTATTTAATGAAAAATGATTGGATAACCTCAAAGTCAATTTTATTGATTGAGTTGATTATTTTAGAAAAAAAAATCTTTAATTTTTTTGAAGCAAATCCTCAATTAGATGAAATTATTTATTTAATGGAATTTCAACCCTGGGAAGCAATGTTGAATAAAATTGCAAAAAAAAGAGGTATAATTGCTAAAGGAGTTATACATTCTGTTGTTAGACAAAATATGATGAATTTTTATCACTCTAAATTAATTCATTCTTATCATTATACACCATCCTTTGTTGGAGTTAATAGTAATTTTAGTAAATCATTACTATTTAATAATGGTTTTGATTATGATCAGTTAATAGAAATTGAGGCGCAAAGATTTAATTATTTAATAAAAAAAAGATATGAAACTGATACCAAACCTTTAAAGTTAAAAAAATCAATTTTAATAATTACCTCAATACTTCCAAATGAAACAAAAGAATTGTTAGAATATTTTGCACTATCAAGTAATAAGTTTGAAAAAGTATATATCAAAGAACACCCTCTTTTAAAAGTTAGTTCTATTATAAAATCTTCTATTAAAAACTTTCCTAATTTTGAAATAGTTAATAGCACAGTTTCCGAAGCCCTTGAATTATCAGATATAGTCTATGCCGCAAATGGTTCATCAGTTTTATTAGAATCTGTTGTAAAAAAGAAACAAACTGTATCACTTATTTCTTTATCAACATTACCTATTCCCGCTGTTAATAAAGCTGAGAATTTGTATTTTGTTTATGATGTTACTTCATTATCTAAAATATTTAATAAACTAATTAATGGTACTAATATAAAAATTAATATTGAAGAAAAAAATGAGTATTTATATTTAAATGAAGATTTAAAATTATGGAAAAAGTTTATTAACAAATAAAATAAAATATTAAATTTATTTATTTTATTTAATTTGGATAAAATATTTATTTTTTTATAAATTTTTTTATTTCTTTAAAGTTAGATATTTTATTTTTATATAATTTATTATTTTTACCATATCCATACTTAGCAAAAATAAAATTTATTTTAGCTCTTTTTGCTGCCAGAAAGTCTATATTAGTATCTCCAATAAAATATGAGTTTTTTGGAGTGAAATTATTTCTTTTTAAAGAATATATAAGTTGATCTGGGTATGGTTTGCCTCTCAATCTTTTATTTGGGCAATGAATAGTAGTAGGTTTTATTTTAAATTTTTTTAATAAAAATTTTGATCTTGCATAATCTTTTGAAGTTACAATGGAAAACTTAATATTTTCTTTTTCAAAAAATTTAAACATCTTTAAGACATCTTTATATGGTTTAATCAAATTTATTTTACTGAAAGATGCTTCTCTATAGAATTTGAAAATTTTAGGATTTTGGTCAATACCTAGACTTTCTAAGATTTTTAAAAAAGGCATACCTATTTTTTGGAAGTATGAATTAAAACTTACTTTTAATTTGAATTTTCTTGATGTTTTATTCCATGCTGACTCCATATTTTTTCTTGAGTCAAAAATTACTCCATCAAGATCGAATATTAAGAAAGATTTATTTCTTTTATCTTTCATTAATAAAATTTTCTTAATCTATCTTTTTGAATTAGTAATAATGATCTTATTATATCTTTTTTAGTATTAATTGAAAAACTATCATTTTTAAATTCAATGGTACCAATTTTAAAACCGTTTTCTATAACTCTAAGCAACTCAATTCCCTCGTATTCCTCTAAATTTCTATTTTTCAAATCTTTAAATTTTTTTATAAAATCTGGTCTGAAGGTTACAAAATCTTGATGTCTTTTAAAGGGTTTTTTTTTTGATCTGAATGGATGAGGCGCATCAGCTCTAGTTAAATATAATATGTCATTTATTTGATTAGAAATTATCTTTACATAGTTGTTATTATTTTTTTCACTAGTTAAAGTATGTGGAATCACCACATCATATTTTTTTATGTTTTTTAAATGAAAATTAATGGCTTTATCTAAATATTTTGGGTTTAAAAAAATTTCATCACACTGTATATCAACAACTAATTTTAAATTTTTAAATCTTTTTTTCTTCTTTTTAAGAAATAATGAAATCCTGTCTGTACCATTTTTTATATTTCTACTAGTCATGTAAGCATCTAAATTGTATTTTTTTACCAGCTCTACGACTTTCATACTATCTGTACAAACTATCAGTTTATCTAATTTTTTTGACATTAAGGATCTTTTTAAAACATGCACTAAAAGAGGTATCCCATCAATAATTTGAAGAGGTTTATTAGGTAATCTTTTAGATTTTAATCTTGCTGGAATTATTCCTAGGATCATTGAAATCTTATATACAATTTAACTTATAATTAAAAATAGTATTTTAACTTCTAATATTGAATATGTATTTATTAAATACTGGTTCTTAATTGTTTTAAAGATTATTAGTTTAAAAATTAATAGATTAAACTATTTTTAATTAAAAAAATATATTATTATTATTTCTTACAGCTCAATATGTCTTAAACTAAATATTTTTATGAAATCCTTAAACCTTTTTTTATATATTTGCTTAGTTAGATATAAGGCTATTAATCTTATTTTAAAAAAATTTAAAAAATTTAATATTTCAATAATTTTAGACATGGAGGATAGTGCACAAGACTTATTTGATACAAAAAATAATGCAAATTTAAAAAGAATATCTCGAGAGGGATTAAATTATCTTTCATATAATAATATTCTGGAACACAATCCAACATATGTAAGAATTAATTCTCAAAACACTAGTTTTTACGAGAAAGATATTGAAACAATTTCAGAAATTTTAAAAAAAAAATCTTCAATAAATGGAATATTTTTGCCAAAAGTTGAAACTTATAGCCAAGTCAAAAATTGTTATGATCAAATTTTAAAAAAAAAAATTAATAACTTTTCTATAATTCCTATGATTGAAACTCAAAATGGATTAAAAAATATAAATGAAATTCTTAGGGCAGACAAAGATAATAAAATTATTGAATATGTTCATTATGGACATTATGATTTTTGTTTAGATAGTGGATTTTGGCCTTTTCCAGAGCCATATCATTTTGAATACTGGGAAATTATAGATAATATTTCAAAAAATATTTCTAAACATGGTAAAAAATATATTCACACACCTTTTCCATTGATAGAAACTCAAAATATATATTGGTCATCAATTAATTTTATGCAAAATAATTTAGGAATTAGCGAAATAAACTTAAGCTTAGTAAATATCGACAGTAATTATATGAAAAAACCTGAAAAAATAAAACAAACTAAGTTTAAGAATATTTCTAGTGATAATCACTATAAATTAGTTTTTGCAGAAAAAATAATAAAAGAATATTTAAATAATAAGTCAAAAAATAAAAGCTTTTCATTATCTCGCAAAAGATTTATACCACCACACTTATATTTAGGAGCTAAAAATTTTTTAAAAAAAAATAAATGAATATTCAAGAATTTGAGAAAGATTTTTTGTTCTGTTTTAAAAAACTAAAAATAAATAAAAATAAAAATATTTATGTCACATCAAATTTGACTGATATTTCAAAAATTAGAATTAAAAAAAAGACAAAACTAGACCTGTTATTTAAATGTCTTTCTAAATCTATGGGAAAAAATAATTCAATATTTGTTCCTACAGCAACATTAAATCTGTGTAATTCAAAAGTTATCTTTGATATTGAAAATACATCGAGTAATAACATGGGACCTTTTGCTGAGTATATAAGACTCAAAAAAAAATCTGTTAGAACAATCCATCCATTTTGGTCTATTTGTGGCATTGGTTATAATGCTAAGGTCTTAAAAAATATTTCCAAACATGCTTACGGCTATGGTTCACCTTGGTCAAAAATGTTAGACTTAGATTTTATGCAAGTAAATATTGGCATTCATCCCTCTAAAGCTGTTACTTTAGTTCATCACATAGAGACAATAATTGGTGTACCGTACAGATATAACAAATCATTTAAACATAAAATAAAAATAAAAAACAAAATTTATGAAGACTTTTTTTTTCAGAGTGTTTTTTTTAATAAAGTTAACTCGAAAAAAAAAAATTAAACTTAATGAACATTTTTTTAATATTTTGGAAAAACAGAAAAAGCTCAACTACATAAAACATAAATCTGGCTTAAAGATATGGAGTTTTAAAATGAGAGATTTTTTTAAAGTTGCAACAAAACTATTTCAAGATGATATTTATACATATCTAGAATATAAACCAAATTTCAATAAAATTTCTGATTATTGATAGGTAACTTTACGAATGAAAGATTTAATTAACTTTGGAAAAAAAATTTTTCCTATTTGTAGAAGTATAACTGGGAAGGGTACACTCAAAACTTTAACTGAAATAAAAAAAAAACATTTAAAAAACTTAGAAATAAAAAAAATTTCATCTGGAAAAAAAGTATTTGATTGGAAGATTCCACAAGAATGGAATATTAATGATGCATATATTGCTGATAAAAATCAAAAAAAAATAATTGATTTTAAAATAAGTAATTTACACATCGTCAATTATTCAATACCTCAAAACAGAAAAATTAAAAAAAAGGATTTATTAAAGAAACTTTATTTTTTAAAAGACTTTCCAAATGCAATTCCCTACGTAACATCTTACTATAAAAAAAATTGGGGATTTTGTGTTACAAAAGAACAATTTGATAGCATCAACTCAAATTATAAAGATTCTGATATATTTTTTATAAAAATTTCATCTAATTTTAAAAAAGAAGGATATATGCATTATGGTGAATTATTAATCCCAGGTAAATCAGAAAAAGAAATTTTACTATCTACTTATATTTGCCATCCATCGATGGCAAATAATGAACTTTCTGGTCCACTATTAAGTATAGCTTTGGCTAAATATTTTAAAAAAAAAAAAAAATTAGAAAAATCAATTAGATTTATATTTATTCCTGAAACTATTGGTTCAATAGCTTATATAAATTCCAACTTTAAAAAGATAAAAAATATTATTTTTGGTTTCATATTAACTTGCGTTGGAGACAATAAAAATTTTTCAATTTTAACAAGTAAATACAATGATACATCAGTGGATAGATTATGTAATGAGGCCTATAAAAAAATGAAATTTAAAGTAAAAAAATATTCATTTTTACATAGAGGATCAGACGAAAGGCAGTTTAGTTCCCCAGGTGTTGATTTACCAGTTATATCCATGATGAGATCAAAATATAATACATATAAAGAATATCATACTTCTAAAGATGATTTTAATTTTGTATCTGCGGAGGGTTTAAGTAAATCTTTTAAAATTCATAAATATGTTTTGAACAGAATACTTAAGATGAAAGATGAAAAAATTAATTTTGGTAGAATAAAAAATTATAAAGTAAATAAAAACTATCCAGTTTCAACAAAGATATGTGAACCCAATTTAGGTAAAAGGGGACTCTACCAATTGGTGGGAACACCAGACAATCAAACTTTAGAAAAAAAAGTCGCAAATATTTTAGATTTCTTACAGTATGCAGATGGCTCAAATAATTTAAAACAAATTAGTAATTTGATAAATACAAGTTACCAACAAGCAAAAAATATTTATTTACTGCTAAAAAATAAAAATCTAGTTAAATAATTAATTAGGAATGGTGAACATCTATATAGTTATCTTTGTAACTAAATATTGTTGGCCGAAAAAATAAACAGTTTGATTTTATTGAAATAATATTTGATTTTGTTTCTAACATTTTACCACAGTGAGAGTTTAATTCATATTCTTTATTTTCAACAGAAAATTTTATTTTTTTAGAGGTAGGATTTATGAAAAATAATTCATTTTTACTAAAATCGTTAAAATATTTTTGAATTGTATAAACCTGATTCTTAAATAGAGAAGTTTTAACTATATCACTTAGAATTTTCCCTTTTGTATTAACACTAGTATATTTAGCTAAAATATTTCCATGCACAAAAGAATATAAGTTATTATTTTGAGAGTAACCTAAATAACATCTATTACTTATTATTGATCTATCATGTAAATCTGTTTCGTTTTGAGAGTGATGATAAATGTAAAATATTCCATAATCTTCTGTATTATTTAAAAACTCTTTAGTTATTTCAATTTCATTTGATAATTTCAATGAGCTTACTTTTTTGATCTTTATGAGTTCATTTTCTTTTGAAAAAAAATGTAATTCAACCCAAGAGTTATCAATTTTATAAAAAAGATTTAAAATATCTGAATATTTAAATTTAGTTTTATATCCATTATCTGTTCTCCAAAGAAACGCATCACTTACAGTAGTAAAATATCCTTTTTCTTTAGCATCTAAATGTATTGGTTTAATATTGAATGAATTCCTTAAAGCTAATGCGAATTTTGTCCTACTTAATTTTTTAATTACTGATTTCATTTATTTCTTTTTTTAAATCTTTAATTTTAATATATTTATCATTACTTAGAATATACTCATGTGGTGGATGAGTATGTTCAAATGATAAAAATTTATTTTTTATAGAAACAAACATAGGTATTCCTAAATATTCTTTTGTAGTTAAAAATATTTCAGGTTTGATTAATTTGCTGTTAATTTCAATAAAATTTGCATTATTTGTTTTTAATTCGAATATTTCCTCAATTTTTTTTGTTCTTATATTTACTAAACATGCATTAAAATTTTGCTCAATTGGTTTTTCAAAAATATTCTTTATGATAATAAAGTTTTTTTCTGCGTCTGAATTAGCTAACGAACTAACTGAACTCAAAATAGTACCCTTCTTAACAACCATAGAATATGGGTATTCTGATTGGTAAGAAGAGAAACCACCTTCATCTATATATATTTTTAAGTTTGCTCTAAATTCAGGTTGAGTGTTAGTGAAAGAATTAAAATCAATAAGTTTTTCACCCTTAAAATTAATGTCCAAGCCATCTTGTCCTAAAAAATAAACATCACTATTTGAAATATTGTCATTATTTAAAATATAAAAGTAATCGTTTATTTTTTTTTCAGATAGATCTTCTAAAACCCATTTATTATTTTTTGGATAGCATCTAAATAGTTTTAATTTTGAAGGTCTGGTAGATCTATTTTTAAACAAAGGAATTTGAAGTTCAGACTTTAAAATATTGTTTTTAAAAGCAAAAAAATAGTTCATTTGTTATTAACTACCACTACACTATAAAAAAATATATTATTTTTTTTAAATTTAAATTATTCTTATTCATATTTAATAATTTAACGTTTTAATTATAGCCTAAATATGTTAACTCAATTGAATATCATCAATAAAGTTTAAAATGAAAAAAATAGTAAAAAAAATAATTAATAATTTAGGTTATGATATAAAAAAGCTAGACAAAGAATTTAAAAATCCTTCACTTGATGATTTATTAAAAGAAAAAATAGATGAAAATCCAATGATCTTTGATGTAGGAGGAAATAAGGGTCAGTCGGTAACAAAATTTAAAAAAATTTTTAAAAAACCAATTATTCATTCATTTGAACCAATAAAATCAGAAATAGAAATAATGTCTGAAAAGTTTAAAAATGATCAAGATGTAAAACTAAATAATTTTGCTCTTGGAGAAAGTATAGGAGAAAAAAATTTTAACATTACAGCACAGACTGGAGCTTCATCTTTCAACAAAATAAATAAAAATTCAAAATGGGCAGAGGTAAGATCTAAAGAAGAAAAAACAACAGTTAATGAATTTTCAAAGTTAACTAAAGTTAAAATTTCTACATTAGATAAATATTTTAATAGTGAAAATATAAATCATATTGATTTGTTGAAAATAGATACCCAAGGGTACGAGGATAAAGTTTTGGAGGGAAGCATAGAAACTTTAAGTAAAAATAAGATAAAAGCTATTGTAACAGAAGTTGTATTTGATAATTGTTATGAAAAATATTTTTCTTTTAGTGATATAGAGAAATTTTTACTACCAAATAATTTTAGAATGGTCGGGATTTATTTGTATAGCAATAGTCTTTTTAATAATTTAACTTTTTTTGCTGATGTATTTTATTTAAATAAAAATTATTACGATATATAAAAAATCAGTACTAAATTTTTAATCATGTGTAAAAAAAAGTTATTAAATAGCAACATTTAATGAACCCATTGATTTCAGTAATAATTCCAACTTATCAACGTTGTGAAAGATTAAAATTTGCTCTAAGTTCAGTTCTTTCTCAAACTTATAATAATTATGAAATAATAATTATAGATGATGGATCTGAGGATGGTACTAAAGAGATGGTTAAATCCTTTAAAGATAAAAGAATTTATTACTTTTGGCAAAAAAATTCGGGAGGTCCTGCAAACCCAAGAAACAAAGGTATTAAACTTGCTAGAGGTGAATGGATAGCATTCTTAGACTCTGATGATTGGTGGTCATCAGATAAATTACAAAATTGCATGATTTATAATAATGACAAAGTGGACTTGATTTATCATGACTTGAAATTATTTAAAAACAAACAACAGTTCTTGACAAGAAAAAAATTTCAAACACGACAATTAAAAAAACCAATATTAAATGATTTACTTTTGAGTGGTAATATTATTAGCAATTCTACAGTAGTTGTTCGAAAAAAATTCTTAGTTTCAACTGGATATTTAAATGAAAGCAAAGAATTTACTGCTGCAGAGGATTATCATATGTGGTTAAAAATTTCTAAATTAACTAATAAATTTTTTTACTTACCAAAATATCTCGGATATTATTTTGAACATAATCAAAATCTTTCAAAAAAAGATATGTCGATTCCTACTAAAAATGCTGTGAATGAATTTAAAAAATTTTTAACATATAAAGAAAATTTAAAACTTGAAGCAAATATAAAATATATGAGTGGTAAGTTTAATTATAAAAAAAAAGATTTTATCAGTGCAAGAAAAGATTTATTATTTGTTTTAAAAAATGGAAATAGAGCTTTAAAATTTCGTTCATTTATAATAATATTTATAATGATATTTAGTTAATTTACTTAAATAATTTTAAGTTCGAAACTTAATTATTATTTTAAATTGAATTTAAAATATAAATTATTAAAAAAAGTAATCTTAGGTAATTATATATGAAATTTGAAGAAAATTTGTCTAAAATAAATAAAATTATTTTTAAGGTCGCTCAACCCGTTCTAAAATCTGTTCTAAAACTAAAAAATATTCATCAAGGTGAGTCTTGTTATATTATTGGAGATGGTATTAGTATAAAATGGTTTGATTTATCTATCTTTTCAAATAAACCAGTCATTTCTTTGAATAAAATTGCATACCATAAACAATCAAGTTATTTAAATTTAAAATATACTACATTTACTGAACCATATTATTTTTATCCTTATTATTGGGATCCAGACCCAGGGATGGTAGAAACAACTGGAAAGCAAATTTTTAAAAATTATGTTCAAAAAAAATTTAAAGAACTTATAAAAAAACAACGTAACACAACTTTTTTTGTCAATCTTTCAAATTATCCAACTCTTTGGGATCCAAATATATGCTGGGTCTATAAAATGATAAATGATCCTAATAGTAAATTTTTACAAGAATGTAATTATAGCAATTTAAATATTTATGCAGGTAGTTTTCGGTGCGCTGTTGCATTGGCTGTTTATATGGGTTTTAGTGAAATATTTCTTGTTGGATGTGACTACACTCATGAGAAACCAAAAGCACAACGTTGGTATGAAAAAGGCACAGGGATTTTAAAAAATTTTCCAGAATATGAAAAAGATTTTTTAAATATTGCTAGAAAATATGCAAATATCACAACTATTACTCTTGAAGGAGGAGGCACTCACCTTCCAGGACAAACATATTATCAATTTTCAGGTAAAGAGCCGAAATTTAGAGAAAATATTGATTTAATGGAAAAATCAATGCTTGATACACTTTCCAAAGAGCCTTGGTATAGTAATAGAAAATATAATAGAATTTACTAAATATTTTAGTTTTTTTTGTATTTTTTAAGGCATTAGTATTAATTATAAGAATATATGCTTCGAATTAAAAAATTAAGTTTAAAAAAAAAAATTTCTAGTTTTTTCTTAATAACTTCTTTTATTATTTTTTTATACCCATATTCAATTTCAGGTTTATCTGCAAATTATAGTTTTATTTTATTTCCGCTTTTTCTTATTTTGCTTACAGGAAAAGTAAAAAAACCGAGTAACAATGTTACTTTAACGATAGTATTTTTTTTTCTAATATTTATTATAAGTGCAATTTATCAGTCTAATCTCTTCCAGCACTTAGATAGAAGGTTTTTAAGTTTTATAATTTTCATGACTCTTTTTTCATATGTAGTAATTGATATAGACAAACACAAAATTGAAGCTTTCAAAATTTCTGTAGTTTTAATTGTATTGTATTTTGCAGTTCAAAAAATAGGAAAGTTTTTCATTTATACTCTGATCGAGGATTATGGAAATTTAAAATTTTATGTAGGAAGTTCTCGATATGGATATGTTTACCTTTTAGCATTTTGGATTACCATGTTATATAAACCTCCTAATAAATTAATTCAAATTTTAAAACTCTCAGTCATTATATTAATTTTAGGCGGTATATTTATAACATATTCAAGAACCACCATTGTCGCTCTTCTTTCTACTTTTGGATTATATTATTTCAGTAATATTTTTTTAATAAAAAAAAAATTATTTTTTAAATTAGCTTTTATTTTCTTGATTCCAATAACTTTTATTGTTTTAGTAAATTTATTAGAAAAATTGTTTCCAAATACATCTTTATATTTTTCAAGAACATTATTTACTTACTTCTCTTTAGATGGTTTTTATTCTCTGATTGAAAGGTTTGGTAATGTGGATTCATCAGAAGGTTTTAGAATAAATCTATGGGGAAAAATTTTACACTATGTTTCTTTAAGTCCATTTATTGGATCAGGTTTTCTTGGATGCTGGATCATGTTTAATGATATGGAATGTTCTGCTCATAATCAATATGCCGATGTTCTCTTTAGAGTAGGCTTTATTGGTTTTTATCTTTATTTACTAATTTTATTTCAAGTTTTTAAATATCTAAAAAATCACCATCGAGATCTTCTTTATGGTTTTATAGGCATGCTTATTTATGGATTTTTTCATGAAACATTTAAATTTTCACAAGGTGCATTTATTTTAACATTTTTATTTGGCATGATGATTACAGAGCATCGAAATAATAATGCAATAAATCGTTAATTAGTTTAAATGTAAAAAAGGATATAAACACTATAAAATGAAAAATATTTTTATTACAGGTGGTGCAGGTTACATTGGATCACACTGTGTTATATCTTTAGCAAAAAATAATTACAATCCGATAATTATTGATAATTTTTCAAATAGTAATGAAAGTGTAATAAAAAAATTAGAGATAATTACAAAAAAAAAAATAATTTATTACAATCTAGATATAAAAAATAAAAAAAAATTAAAATCAATATTCAAAAAACATTCTTGTTATGCGGTAATACATTGTGCTGGTTATAAAGATGTGAGTGAAAGTTGTGAAAAATCAATTAATTATTTTGATAATAATATTGGATCAACCTTATCCTTATTAGACTGCATGAGAGAAAGAAATGTTTTTAAAATTATATTTAGTTCTTCAGCGAATGTTTATAATCACGGACAATCATTACCACTCAAAGAAACGGCAAATGTTGGAAAAACAAAGAACCCTTATGGTAATTCAAAATATATTATAGAGAGGATATTAATGGATTTATCAAATTTTGATAAAAAGTGGAGTGTTAGAATTGCAAGATATTTTAACCCTATAAGCAACCATAACTCAGGGATAATAAGAGAAAATTCCAAAGGTATTCCAAGCAATTTACTTCCTTATATTATAAGCGTCGCTAAAAAAAAATTACCAGAGCTACGGATCTACGGAAAAAATTATAAAACAAAAGATGGAACTGGCGTCAGAGACTATATTCATGTGATGGATTTAGCTGATGGTCATGTAGCAATGATAAAAAATAATAGAATGAAAAAAGGATTAGAAGTTTATAATTTTGGAACAGGTAAAGGTTTGAGTGTTTTAGAAATGGTAAAAGTATTTGAAAAACAAATTGGAATATCTATTCCATTTAAATTTGTAAAAAAGAGAAAAGGAGATGTTCCAGCTTCTTATTGTAGTCCTAAAAAAGCATTAAAAGAATTAAAATGGAAGAATAAATTTGATATTAATCAAGCAATGAAGGATATTAAAAAAATTCTTTAAAATAAAATATAAAAATTAAAAATTATTTATACTGTGCGGGTTGCTAATATTATAGAGGAGGGGAGAATTGGTGGCCCTCAAATACGTAATTTGATGGTTGCTTCATCATTAAAAAAAAAGAAAGTTGAAATAACTTTAATTTTTCCAAAAAAAAAACTCAAAAGATCTTAAAAAACAATGTAATTTACTTAACGTTAAACATTTATCATTACCACTTAGGTCTATAAAAAAAAGTTTATTTGGAGTAATTATGTATATAATATTATTTCCATTTGAAGTTATTAAGCTAGCATTAATATTAAAAAAAAAAAAATTCGACTTAGTACACGTAAGTGGTGGAAGTTTGCATAATAAAGGTATCTTTGCTGCTAAATTAGCTGGGGTAAAGGTAATTTGGGAATTAAATGATACTCATGCTCCAAAAATTATCAAAAAAATTTTCTCATTTACAAGTCATTTAGCAAATGGTTTCATTTTTGCATCAGAGAGGACTCAAAAATATTATTCAAAATTAATACCAAATAAAAGAAAAAATTTCTTAATACAATCTCCAGTAAATACAAACTTGTTTAACCCAAATATAAAACTTAATCCTGAGAAATTTTTCAAAAAAAAAAAATAGGAAAAAAAATTGTAATAGGAACTGTTGGAAATATAAATCCCAATAAAGATCATGCAACTTTTATAAAAACAGCTGTTTTTATAAAAGTTGCA